>Ga0187827_10003759_pt1 | contig 19246 bp, 13 predicted proteins | sample ETNtaG_39_FD_167969 | JGI IMG/M metagenome (GOLD analysis project Ga0187827, IMG submission 167969) | Marine microbial and viral communities from oxygen minimum zone, Eastern Pacific Ocean - ETNP2014_SV_150_PacBio MetaG (Illumina Assembly) | ecosystem: Environmental > Aquatic > Marine > Hypoxic... | reverse complement strand
ATCAGCGCCAGGCTCGGCGGCAGCAGCAGACCCATCACACCGGAAGTCGTAAGCAGTCCCAGCGAAAATCGCTCTTTGTAGCCTTCCTCCAACAGCACCGGCAGGAGCAATCCCCCAAGGGCAATCACCGTCACCCCCGATGCGCCTGAAAAAGCGGTAAAGATGGAACAGGTGACCAGCGAGACCAGCGCCAACCCTCCCGGCATCCATCCGATCAGAGCCCGCGAGAGTCTGACCATCCGCATAGGCGCCTTGCTTTCTGCGAGCAGGTAGCCGGCAAAAGTAAACAGCGGCAGCGCAACGATGACCGATTCCTGCGAAAGCCGGTACATGTTCGTCATCACACTGGCAAGGATGTCCACATCCGGCTGCGCTGTAGCCATTGAGCCGATCAGCGCGCCGGCCGCCAGCACCAGGAACAGCGGAGCGCCGGCCACGGCCAGAGCAACCACAAGGATGACGAGGAGCGCGGTCATGCCTTCTCCTCCTCTCCCTGTTCTTCTTTCTTCGTTTTTTCCTTTTCGTTTCCTGTTCCCTGATCATCGATCTTTTCAACCGGCGCCTCTGGAGCGGGCGCCTTCTTGTCTGTTTCCTTTTCTTCGGGATTGGCTTCTTCTCTGGGCTCTGGCTTCGGGCTGTCGACTTTTGCAGGCTCTGAATCCTCGGGCTCTTCGTCCTGCCCCGATTCGTCTTCACCCGATTCATCCGAGCTTGATCCATTCGCCGGCCTCTCAGGAGAAAACAGGCCGAGCAGATTCATGATGAACTGCAGTTCGATAATGCCGAAACCGATCACCAGAGCCGACCGCCATACGAATGCTTCATCATCAGCGATTCTGAAGAACGCCATGCCGCCTTTGGCCAGCAGGAAACAGATGACCAACCCCCCGGTATCCGCGGCCGCGTAAAGCCATTTCTGCCGAGCCTCCGACAGCACCTGGGCCAGGATGTCAATCTTTATGTGTTTACGCCGGCTGGTGGCAATCGCGGCACCGAGCACGGCCACCCAGAGCACAAAGTGCTGGAGAATAATGGGTATTGCGGTCAGCAGTTTTGAAAGCGATTGAACGCCCAGTTTGCGCAGCACCACCTGGCCGAAACCCATGAAAACCATCGCCAGGATCAGAAATATGAGTACGCCTTCACAGCCCTTCAGAAGCCACCGATTTGTTGACCGCAGGAATGTCATGCCCCTTTCCTGAATTGGGCGAGAGCGGTCAGAACTTCATTCAGGATCTCTTTCGAGAACACCTTTCCCTTCAGCTCATCGCGTATCGCCTGGCCGATTTTTTCATACTCCTTCAGTTCGGCATCGGAGGGCCGGGGGATAAATTCGAGCCCCGCCTTTTTCAATTCTTCGAGTGCTTCGGCATTCTCTCTTCGTGTCATGGAAACCAGCCTCTTCATGTGCTTCTTTGCAGCTTTCTTCAGGACCGCCTGATGCTCTCTGCTGAGCCGGTTGAATGAACTCTTCGTCATCACCAGCCCACCGGTCGAGTGAGTCATCGGGTAGGTCTGGAAATACTTGACTTTGGTGAACCACTGCATGGCAATCGCGCCGAGAGGCGGCGAATAAAAGGTATTGATGACGCCGGTCTGCAGTGAAGTGAAAACATCAGCAAGAGTCAACGGCACAGGGTTGGCCCCAATTTTCTGAAGGGCCGTGGCGGCCACGGGATCTTCGGCCCATGTCCAGCACTTTGACTTCCGCAGCGCGTCGAGGGAATCGATTCTCTGTCTGGAAAAAATGTGGACAAAGCCGACCTCCGAGAAACCAAGCAAGACAAATCCTTTCTTATCAAACTCCGCTGCGATTCGATTGAACATCTTTCCGAAAAGATGATCGACCTCTTCGTCCGTCTTCAGCAGAAAAGGCAGATCCAGCACACGCGCCTCACCGCTAATCTCGCCCATCCCCAGCCCGGCAAAACCGGCTCCATCCACCGAGCCTGTCTTCATCTGTTTGATGACCGTCTTTTCGTCGCCTTTTATGGCGCCGGCAAAAAATTTAAATTTCACTTTGCGTCCGGTCCGCTTTTGAACCTCACGATCGAAATTCTTGAGAACCTTCATCCAGGTCGAGCCCTCAGGCGCGATGGTCGCAAAACGAATGGTCTGGCTGGTGGCAGTGGCGGCAAGGATGAGCAACAGAGAAGCGATTCGAAGCATGGTCAAAAATAGTCTTCCATATCAATTAAGAAATCACCCGCCCGTTTTCTACTGACCTGGTTCATCAGGCGTTGTTCGGGCAGCAGGTTGGACGGCGCGTCCACGACTTTATTTAGCAGCTCTTCACAAAGAGCCTGGTTCTGCGTGACGACTGCGTAGTAGCGGGCATAGAAATAATAAGTCAACAGAAACTTCCCGTTTGCGATTTTGATAGCCTTATCAAAATGCTCCTTCGCCTTTTCGGGCTGACCGCCGAGCGTTTCTGCACGGCTGCTGTAAAGCAACGCAAAGAAGACGTGCGGCCCACCATAGAAAAAACCTTCATCGAGTTCCAGAAGCCGATTCATCAAAACTTCAACCCGAGGCAGTTGCACGAGGGCCGCGGGCTGATCGCGACTGAGATTAATCCAGTAACCCCAGGCAAATGTCGGCCAGAAAAGCTCTGCAACATCCTTTTTTCTAAGACGAAGCACGCTGAGCTTCACGGTTTCCAGGTCGGCATCAGGCAAGCCACGGAATCGTGATTTCCTCAATGCGCGGAAGCCGTAATCGCGCGCTCTTTCTAAGAGGTCCCGAGCTCGTTCTGGCTCATCTTCCGAGACAAACGCCAGCGCGTAACCGGCAAAACCGCGGCAGGCAAGCTGCAGGAGTTTCCGGTTGTTTGGGTCGGTCTCAATGGCTGCTTCCAGAATCTTGAGATTCGCAGAAGATGCCTCACGCGCAAGTTCCGTATCCGGCTCTTCCGCGATGGAATCAAACACGTCGTAAATTACCGGCACGGATAAACGGACGCCCAGGCGTTGAATACAGCCGGCCGGTATGAGTGCTATCAGGATGAGAATGAATCTCTGCACTTTACGAATCAGATGGCAATTAAACTCCAGATGCCTCTCGCTCTTTGCCGATTATAGATGGGGCGCCCTTCCTGTAAAACTGCCGGAAACTCTACATTCCAAAGGCCCGCAACATTTGAATCGGGACACGCCACCTGTAGACTCGAATGGCTGACGGAATCATCGAAAAATGGAGTTTTGAAGTATGCGTTTTGCCTTTTCAAGAGGGGTCATTCTGATCGCCATTCTGGCGAATCTGCATCACGTCAATGCAGAAGAAGACACGTCCAAGCCCAACCAGAGATTCACGGCCGACGAAGAGCTTCACCGAAAATACATGGAGGGCATCCAGCTCTGTTTCGATTGGGAATACGAGAAGTCACGGAAAATATTCAGTGAGATTCTCGAAGGGGAGCCCGAGAATCCCGCGGCCGATTTTCTGCTCGGAGCGCTGACACTCAACACCATCCAGTACTACGACCCGGACGAGACCGCGGAACTCGACAAGTTCGTCTACGAGTCCTTTGAGAGGTCCATCAAGAAGTCAGATGCGGTTCTTCTGAAGAATCCCAATGACATCAACGCGCATTTCTTTAAGGGGGCTTCACACGGTTTTCGCGGCATTTTCAGATTGCAGAAGCTCCAGATTTTTTCGGCAGCATCCGATGCGCGAGTCGCGAAGACGTACATGGACAAAGTCATCAAGATGAATCCTGAATTCCATGACGCGTACCTGGGGCTTGGAATTTACAACTACTTCGTCGACGCGCTGCCGAGCGTGATGCGATTTATGCGTGCGCTGTTGTTTATCCCGAGTGGCGGCAAGGACAAAGGACTCGAACAGCTCACCATTGCCTCCGAGAAAGCCACCTATTCACGGGTGTATGCGCGAGTCGTGCTGAGCAGCCTTTACAACAATTTTGAGGCAGACTACCTCCGCGGCTACGAACTGGAGATGAGGGCTGCAGAAGACTGCCCGCGCCATCCCTGGTTCGCGCTCGAGCGGGGTACGCTGCACGCCTATCGCTATTTCGAATATGAGGACGCCGAGCAGGCTTATCTGGATGTCATTGAACTGGCCAAATCAGATAAGAATTTCAAAGGCGAAATTAAAGCCATCGCGCACTATCGGCTGGGCAGGACCAGGTATCAGATGTTCAATCCTCGGGCAGCTCTCGATGAACTGAAGAAGCTCATCGACGAGATCGAAAACGATGCGGATTCACAGTCCGATGCATGCAAAGAGATCCTCTCTGGGGCCCATCTGCTCATGGGCAGAATTCTGAAACGCATGGGCAAGAGCGACGAGGCCAAGGTCCATTTGAAAAGAGTAGGCTCGTTGCCTGACTCAAAGAATTACCGCCACGAGCGCATGGACAACCGGGTCGTCATCCCTAAGCAGCAGGGCCTGCGCGGGCAGGCATCGCGCCTGATGAAACAGGTGGTCGATTCGAAAAGAGCAGAAACGTATGTCCTGTCCACCGACGCAGTCAATGCCCTTCGAAAGGGCAACGAAGACGAGGCCCTCAGGTTTCTCAAGAAGACATTCGCCCTTAAGAAAGATCACCTCCTCGCCCGATGGGGCATGGGTCTGTATCACGCTGGAAAGGGGGAGAAGCGAGAAGCCCTCAGATTCTTTGAAGGTGTCGCGGGTGCCCGCGGCCCTGCCTCCTGGCTGAACTCGGATGCCCGTTTTCGAGCCGCATTGATCCTCGAGAGTCTTGGCGAACGCGATAAAGCCCTTGAGCACTACCGCAAGATTATCGAAACTAAATCGGTGAGGCTCTCTTTCAAGAAGGCCGCTCTGGATGCAGTAAACGAAAAGAAGGAACTAAAGGGGATGCCCTGGCCGAGCTTCTGATGACGGCCATTTGCCACCAACGATTCTTCCATCCATGTCCGAAAAGAGATTGAACTTCCTCAGAAGTGCCGTTGAAAAAGATCCGAATGCCGAAATGCCGAGATACGGCCTGGCCATGGAGCTCATGGGCCTCGATGAATTCGAAGAATCCGAGGAGCATTTCAAAAATCTGCTCGAAGAACATCCACAATATGTGCCCGGTCATTTCATGCTGGGAAAGCTCTATTCAAAGATGGGCGAGCCGGAAATGGCACGAGCAGTCCTGGAGCATGGAATCGAAGTGGCCGAAGAAGTTGGAAACATGCACGCAGCCGGCGAGATGCGAGAAGAACTGGATATGCTGGAATAATACCGATCACGGCCTCTGGACCAGGTTAGGGCCTTTCAGGAAATAAGTGTGTCAGCTCATTCGATCCTGATGCTGGATACTTGATGCTGGATGCTCGATGCTGTTAGCTCTCTGCATGTGTTTGATTTGAAGCCGGGGTCATGAGCGAATCGGAATAGCGAGAATCCAGTATCCAGTATCGAGTATCAGATGGGGGCAGACAGGTCTTTACTGACACACTTATTTCGTGACAGATCCATGATTCTCCTCTTATAGCGGCCTTCAGGTAGATCCCATGTCATCGGAAAAGGTCATTGGCATTGACTTGGGCACGACCAATTCGTGCGTGGCAATCATCGAGAATGGCCAGCCTCTCGTCATCCCTAACAGTGAGGGTGGACGGACGACGCCCTCAGTCGTTGCCTTTGCCGCGGATGGCGAACTTTACGTCGGGGAAGTGGCCAAGCGGCAGGCCCTCACTAATCCACGGAATACGATCTATGCGACCAAGCGTTTCATGGGGAGACGCTATGACGAGGTCGAGCACGAGGCCGAGCTTGTTCCGTTTTCGGTAAAAGAAGATCACCTCGGAAGAGCGATCGTCGAGGCCGAAGGACGCGAATTCGCTCCGCAGGAAATCGCGGCCATGGTTGTGCAGAAGATGCGGCAGACTGCAGAGGATTACTACGGCTGCGACATCACCCAAGCGGTGGTTACCGTGCCTGCCTACTTCAATGATACCCAGCGGCAGGCAACCAAGGACGCGGGCCGCATCGCCGGCATCGAGGTGCTGCGAATCATCAATGAACCGACCGCGGCCGCGCTGGCTTATGGTCTCGGGAAAAAGCAGGATGCGCGCATCGCAGTTTTCGACCTCGGCGGTGGGACATTCGATATTTCGATCCTCCACGTGGGCGAAGGAGTCTTCGAGGTTCTCGCGACCAACGGCGATTCTCATCTCGGGGGCGAGGATTTCGACGAGCGGATCATTCGCTGGATCATTCAAGAGTTTCAACGGCAGACGGGCGTCGATCTGCGTGAGGATCGGATGGCGTTCCAGCGCATCAAAGAGGCGGCCGAGAACGCCAAATGCGATCTTTCCAGTTCGCAGCAGACGCCTGTTTCGATCCCGTTCATCACCGTGACCGCGGACGGGCCGCAGCACCTGGAAATGAGCCTCAACCAGGCCCGCCTCGAACAACTCGTCGACGACCTGATTGAACGGACGCGCAGGCCCTGCGAGCAGGCGCTCGAAGATGCCGGGCTGCGTCCGCAGGACATCGATGAAGTCCTCCTTGTCGGCGGCCAGACACGCATGCCTGCGGTGCAGGAGATTGTTCGCAAGGTTTTTGGCACCGAGCCCAAGAAGGGCGTCAATCCGGACGAGGTCGTTGCCATCGGCGCGGCCATTCAGGGCGGGGTCATGGCCGGGGAAGTCGACCGGATGGTTCTGCTCGATGTAATACCGCACACCCTCGGCGTTGAGACCAGTGGTGGCCTTTGCACCCCACTGATCAAACGCAACACCACGATCCCCACTTCCCGCAGCGAAATCTTCTCGACCGCCGCGGATGGCCAGACCGCGGTCGGCGTGAAGGTGCTGCAGGGCGAGAGCAAACTCGCATCGGACAACAAACTCATCGGAGACTTTTTGCTTACCGGCATCCGCAAAGCTCCCCGCGGCGTTCCCCAGATAGAGGTCGAATTCGATATGGATGCCAACGGCATTCTGAACGTCTCGGCGAAGGATCTGAATACCGGCCAGGCACAGGCCATTAGAATCGAAACCACGGGCGGCCTTTCCGAAGACGAGCTCCTTCAGATGGAAGACGACGCGCAACAGGCGTCCACTGACGCGCAGACCCGGAAGCGGCTGATGGAATCGCGAAATCGTGCGGAGCGGGCGATCTTCGACGCTCGCAAGCTGCTCGATTCTTCCGGGAATTCAATGAGCGATGAATACCGCGAGAAGATCGTGCGCGCTGTCGGCGCCGCGGAAGCCGCACTTCAGGGCGAAGACGCGTTCGCCATCCGGGAAGCGGCGGATGAGCTGGCTGAAGTCAGAGAAAACATCGGCCAGTAATCACCGATAGAAATTCGTCGCCTCAGTCTCAGCGACCGGCCGTCTGAACTGATCGCTCGTCATACTCACCCCAAATCGGACGTCGCCCGATCTGATGGCTTTCACCACAACCTTCCACGTGGCTTTTGCTTTGGGCTTCAGAATCGAGTAAGGCGCGAAAATGACCTTGCCTTTCCTGTGCACGCCTCCGGAGTCTCCTGTAGCCGAGACAAACTGCATCGTGTCCTCCAGTTCCACCACGACGCTTACATTTGTTTCGGGTATCGAGCCCTGGTTGGTCGCGGTGATGACGTAGATCTCCTGGCCTCCGACCTCTACGGGGTCATTAATATCAATCACCTCGAGCAGAATCGCCGGTATGCCTGTCACCCTCGTGGAAGCTGTCGCCTTCGCACTGTCCGCACAGATGCCGGATACCTCTGCCGTGCAGGAAAGCGTACCCACCGTGGTGGGCTTGACAGTTACGATGACAGTTCGGTTTTCTTTCGGGTTCAGCGCGCCGATATACCACTTCAGAAGATTTCCCTTTACCGTACCCGCGGTTGACTTCAGAAACGTCGCGTTGGCCGGCAGCAAAGCCTTTACCGTGGTACCGGCAGAGGTGCCGTTGCCGCTGTTGAATGCAGTGATTTCGAAATCAACCGGTTGGCCCATCAGGCCCACTTTCCTGGACGCATTCGCCAACCTGAGTATGGGCTGGAGCACCTCAGTTGTCGTTTCTTCTGCTACGGCTTTGATACCCCCTGCGCTTGATGCAGTGGCTCGGGGTGTGTATCGGCCGACTCTTGATGCAGTCGTCTCTACGGTGTGGGTCATCGATCTTCCCGGCGCCAGGTCACCTGCGGGCACCACCACCTTGGATTGCCCGCCTGTTGTTCTCAGACCCGGGGGAAGAGAGCCGGTAATCGTTACTCCACGGACATGCCCTGTACCGGGATTGGTGATCACGTATTTCAGTGGGATGGTGTCACAGACCAAAGCACTCGAGGGCGCGATCTGAACGAGTTTGAGCCGCGGCGCGACGACCTTGATCGTGGAGCAGACTTGCGTTCGGAAGGTCACATTGACGCACTGGGACAAACTTGCGGTGGATGTGGGCCTGCCGGAAATCGTGATGATCCTGGATGAATTTGCACTCATCTTGCCCAGATTCCACTCAAGCGAATTCTGCGTCGTCGTCCTTGGTGAAGGACTGGCTTTTCCAAATCTGTACGACGCAGGGATCTGGTCTTCGACAACCACGTCTTCTATTGGGTTTGCCGCGAGGTTAGTGACGGTGATTGTGTAATCGAATGTCCTGTTGAGTTGGACTTCCTTCGGCCAGGCCTTCAGCACCTTCACTACGCTGGTATCCAGATCACCCGTGGGAAAGGCCAGGTAAACAGAGTTCTGGCTCTGCCGTTCAGCAGGTTGGGAGACTACCGGCCCGCTCTTCCGCTTCTTTTTCCAGAATTGGGCATCCGCCGGTGAGGTGAAAAGCAGCACGAATAAAGCCAAGGTGGTACAGATAGATTTCAATGGCATTGGGGATCCCCTTTGTGGGAACAGATGGAGTCAGAATTACAGGAGACTTCCTGCATTGAACGGGGCGGCCACAAGACCTACATTTCAGCCAATAAGGAGCGGGGTGGGACCTCAGCACAGGGCGCGCCTGAAAGCCTGCCCAAAAGACTTCTGAAGTCATCTCAGAAATCGACTCACATACTATATCTCTATGCTCTCGTCTGCCCGTTCTTGCTGGATGATGACGCTGATTACATCTTTCAAAAATTCTGGCAATGGGCCCCTGCCCACGTCTGCAATCTAGAACAACAGATGCCTCGAATTCTCATCGCTCTGCTCATCCTGACATCTGTGACCGCAGAAGTCCCCGATTGGGCTTCAGCCCTCCCCGACAAATCGCAGGGCTTCGGCCCGACGATTACTCGAAGGGAAGTGTGGGATAGGCTGGCGGGGAACCCAGATTGGAACAGGCTCATTCAGCAGGCGGAGCAGTTGAAGAAGACGCCCATCCCCGATCAGCCGGACGAGCTATTCCTGGATTTTTCAGAGACTGGCAACCGTTCACGATGGCAGCGAGTGGCCGGCAAGCGACGGTCTCGTATCCGTACACTCACCCTCGCCGAATGCCTCGAAAACAAAGACCGCTTCATTCAGCCGCTTGAAAAGACCGTAAGAGCGCTCTGCACCGAACGCACGTGGGTGATGCCCGCGCACGATCGGAGTCTCCGGAATTTTCATGGCAAAGTTAAGGAGATCGATCTCGTCTCTTCGTCCCTCGGTTGGGAACTGGCAACGGCAACACATCTCCTCGGCAACAAGCTGAGCCCTGAGACCCGGAAACTCATCCTTGAAAACGTGCGGCGCCGTGTGATTGATCCCTTCATCGAAATGGTCGATGGTAAACGCAAAGCCATGTGGTGGATGCGAGGCACAAACAACTGGAATGCTGTCTGCCACGCGTGCGTCACTGGAGCGGCACTCGGTCTGGCGGATTCAAAGGACGAACGAACTAAAATCGTTCAGGCCGCAGTGAAGAATTCACAGCGGTTCCTGCAAGGATTTACCAGCGACGGCTATTGCAGTGAAGGTGTGGGCTACTGGAATTACGGCTTCGGGCACTTCCTTCTTCTGTCTGAATCCATTTACCAGGCCACAGACGGCAGATTCGATCTTCTCGCGAGAGCGGATGTCCTCCAGCCTGCGCTGTATGGCAGCCGCATCGAAATTGCCAACGGCGTTTATCCAGCTTTCGCTGATTGCTCTGTTCGCTCAAAGCCAAATAGCAGATACATGAAATTCCTGAGCCGGCGTTTCAGGCTGGGGATCGAGCGATATGAAGGCCTGGACACCAAAGCGCCATCCGGCAGCCTCTCTGAAATCATGCTGCTCGCTGTGTCGCACGACGGTGGCCTTCAGAACAGAACGCAGCCGGAACAGAGCGTTGATCTGAATGAAAGTAAGCGAACCTATTTTAAAGATGCTGGGGTCCTCATCTGCCGGTCTGATGCATCCGATGGCCTTGCCGTGGCACTCAAAGGCGGGCACAACGGGGAGCATCATAATCACAACGACGTCGGTTCTTTTATCGTGGTCTCCGGACGTCGTGCGGTGTTGGTCGATCCCGGTGCGGAGGTCTACACCGCCCGAACATTCAGCGGCCGCCGGTATGAAAGCAAAGTCCTCAATTCGTACGGTCATCCGGTCCCGCTGATTGGAGGCAAGCTGCAGCGGAAGGGACGGGCAGCCACAGGCAAAGTGCTCAAGGCCGAATTCACGCCTGAGCAGGACACCTTCGTCCTCGACCTTAAATCGGCTTACGGTGTCAAGACGATCCAGCGGCTCGAACGGACCTTCGTTTACTCGCGGGTGGACGGCACCTCGTTGAAAGTGTCAGACAAGATCGAGATTGCGGAACCGGCAACATTCGAAACGGCGCTGATTACTTTCGGTGGATGGAGGCAGACCTCTGAGACCTCGCTCCTCATTTACGAAGCGGATGCCGCAGTGAATGTGGTGGTCGAATCGTCCGGACCGTTCGAGGTTGTCCCTGAAATCATCCGTGAGGATGTCTCCGCACCGTCACTGCCGCTCCGCCTTGGCTTGCGACTAAAACAGCCGGTCAAGAGGGCTGAAATCACTCTGACCATAACACCCGCTTCGCCAACACAGTCGCAGGACGGGCAGCTTCTGCAGAACGGCGGCTTTGAAGCTGAGGACTGGTCCTGGAACGTTCGAAGAGACTCCTTCTCCAGCATATCGGATGAACGCTTCGCGGAGGGAAAACACTCATTGAAGATTACGGACAACGAAGACCAGCGCGGCTCGAACGTCAGTTCTTCTTTTATTCCCCTCGCAGCCGGTCAGCGCTACAAACTCGAAGGAGAGATCTTCCACGAATCCGGAAGCGGCGTCGGCCTGTATGTGAAGTTTTACAGCAAAGACCAGAAGCTCCTGAACAGACAGCTCAATGAGCGTGGTCACATCGCGTCCATCGGCACGCCGGAAGCAAAACTCAATGAGTGGCTGCCATTTTCCTACCCGTTCTCGACTCCCGACGGCACCGCATTCATTCAGGTCTGGATTCATTCATACAATGCGGCAAAAGTGACGGCTTTTCTGGATAAGCTCGGTATCATAAGAGCGGAATAAAGGCAGGTCGTTAGCTGAGGGGAAAGCGACACTGCTTGCGCGGACACCTGTTAGATCACTCGAAAGAGCCGGTTAGCCCGGTCACGCTGGACAGCCAGTGAGTGCTGTATTAGGAAATTCCCTTGCCAGAACTCATGGACTTCTCTGACAGACGCGATGCTAACAGATCAGGAATATTTACGGCCACTTTACCAGCCGCCTATTAATGATGCCGGAAGAACAGATTAAAGCCCTGCTCATAGAAGATTCGGAAGCGGATTATGCTCTGATTAAGGAATACGTCAGCAGCTCTATCAACACCAGCTTCGAGCTGGAGCGTGCCGACCGTTTGAGTAAAGGCATCGGAATGCTTGCCAACACCCACTACGACGTTGCCTTGCTCGATCTTTCTCTACCTGACAGTTCCGGCATGGAGACGGTGACCAGGTTCAGAGAGCAGATCGATGATGTACCGGTTGTCGTGATGTCCGGTCTTCTTGATGAGAACATCGCAATCCAGTGCGTTCAGCAGGGAGCACAGGACTACCTGGTGAAAACCCGGATGAGCACGGAAGCCATTGTGCGCGCTGTGAAGTACGCCATTCAACGGCATCGCATCCAGTCTGGAATCGAGAGAGGCAAGAAGGAATATGACTCCGGTGAGTACGGTGTCGCGGCCGAACCAGACGAGAACGTGGCTGCCGCTGGCGACGAGAAGATAACTGCCGCTGGCAATGATCTGTTCGGCATACCGACCGCGGAAATATCCCTTGAAGAGACAAGTCTATCCTCCTTTGGCAGCCGTCTGGCCCTCATATTCCGGACGTGCAAAAAGGGAAATAAGGTGTCGTCCGAAGTCATAACACTCCAACTCAAGGGGATCGCCCAGAGTCTGAAAGCAATGCAGCCTAACGGCAGTGACGTCATCGCCGTGATCAAAAGAGCTCTGCAGCGGGAGAATATCTCCGCACTCGACGTGGACGTAATCCCTATCTGTTTTGAGCTCTTCTCTATGATGGTGACCCAATACTGGCCTGAAGAAGAATCAGGCTAGAGTATGCGACGGTTTTGCGGCTGTGTGGAGTGGCTTCGTCACCCGGCTGACCGATTGGCTAAATCCTTGAAGCCAGTATCCGGCGTCAGCGCCATACCATCCAACTCCCTCCACCAAGCCCGACCATGCCAGGCATCAAAACAATACGTGATCTCACCTATGCAGAATATGGTGACGTTTCTCTACCACTCGATCTGCACATCCCGGAAGATGCGGAGAATCCTCCAGTAATTCTGTGGATCCCTGTCGGCGGCTGGCGAAATTCAAATCGCGATGGCGCTCCCGTCTGGCTGACCGAACACGGATTTGCTGTCGCGTGCAATCATTGCCGCGTAAGCAGCGAAGCGCTGGCGCCGGCGACTGTTCATGACTGCAAAGCGGCCGTCCGATGGCTGAGAGCGAACGGAGAAGAGTACGGCCTTAACACCAACCGCATCGGCGTCTCCGGCGGATCGGCCGGCGGTCACCTTTCCGCATTGCTCGGTGTCTCTGCAAGTGTTGCTGCGCTCGAAGGGGGCGGAGGGAATCCGGATGCATCCAGCACTGTGCAGGCATTCTGTGATATCTGCGGCCCGACGGATCTGACCCGAATGGCCGACGCGAGTATCTGTGAGCATTACCCGGTTCTGCAGGAGGTCACTGAAAACTTCGTTGGCGGGCCGGTCGCAGAGCATCTCGATCTGGCAAGGCTCGTCAGCCCGTTGAACTATGTTTCTTCAGATTCCGCGCCCTGCCTGATCATCCACGGCGATGAAGATCCGACCGTACCCGTGATTGAGAGCCATCTCTTTCATGACGCGCTCAAGGAAGCCGGAGTCGATGTGAGTCTGAAAGTTCTGGAGGGTGTCGGCCATGGCTGCCCGTTGGAGGATTACCGTCAGGAACTTGTGGACTTCTTCTCGAAGCATCTGGTGGAGAAAGACCGGCATTGATCGAATCAATGCAGCACAGATCGCAAGTACTTCATGAAAGAACAACTCATGCTTCCAAGACATCTCATCTCCCTTTCATTGGCCTTCACCTGCTACGCGGAAGTTCCGGACAAGCCGGAGGATGTGATCGCCTGGGTTGGCCAACACTGGGATCAGAAAGGATGGCAACTGAAGGGCAGCCAGAATTACATGAGGAACATGGACGATACCGGCTGGCAGAATCGAATCCTTGCCATGCAGAAGCTCGTGCAGTCAGGACAACCGTCGGTAGAGCCCTTGCTTGAGACTCTGAAGAACGGTCCGACAGGGATGAGGATCTTTGCTGCGCAGACTCTGGGCTATCTGCCGGGAGTGCCGGCCGACCCACTGATCGAGGCGGCATCCAAAGACAAACATCCCGCTGTCCGGCTTTACGCAGTCGATTCGCTCGGTATGGCCGGCGTGAAGAATCTCAAACAGGTACTTGAGCCTCTGCTGCCCAAAGAAAAGAAAGGCGATGTCAAATCACACATCGCATACGCCATCGAACGCGAGGGTACCCCCGTCTCGTCTGCTGTCGTCAATCAGCTCAAGACCTGGAATCCTCAGATGATGAATTCCGCGGTCATCGGAAAACCCGCGCCCGACATTGCCATGCCGACTTTCGGCGGCGAGACGATTCGGCTCAGCGATTTCAGAGGAAAGAAGGCGGTTGTCCTCGTTTTCATTTACGGCGACACGTGACCCGTCTGTCATCGGCAACTGGGACAGTTGCGACAAAAGCTGGCATCGCGGTCGAGTGATCTGAAGGCGCAGCTAATCGGGGTCGACCCACACGAAAAGTGGTCGGGGAAACATCTCCTGAAACGGGTCGGTTACGCTGAAGACGCAGTGAAGTTTCCGCTCATCCTCGATGCCGCCCAGACTCTGAGCGCAACCTATGGTGTTGCTCATCAGATGCGCATACACACCGAAGAGAGCAACAGGCCCGCTACTTTTATCATCGACAAGGAAGGTATCCTCCGGCAGGAATGGCGCGCAAAAACCTACAGTGACCGCCCGGCCGTTGGACAGATCGTCGAGGCTCTTAAGAAACTTTAGTAGGCCGAGACGAGGGCAATTTTACGGATTTGAATGACAATTTTCAGGGGCAAAGCCCCGGGCTGTTTACCTAGCCCAGCCCAACGGGCTGGGTTTTCGAGCAGATCATCCTTAGGGGCAACGCCCCGGTCATTTGCCCCAATGAATGGCCTCCTTATAAATGGCCGGGGCGTTGCCCCTTTTAAATCTCTGTACCATTCACCCAGCCCGTTGGGCTGGGCTAGGCAAACAGCCCGGGTCTTTGCCCCTGAAATCCGTCAAAACGATTCCGTCTTGGAGGACTAGCGAACACTCGAAGTATGTCTGCTTCAAATCGGTAGTGTGGACCGCCGTCGCAGTACCGCCGCGGCAGGCAGCTAAGGCACTTCTGCCTGAACGCTGAAACCTGAACACTCTTTACTCAGATGCACCAGCAGGCGAAATTTCTGCCAGATCTGCCAGCTCTGCTTCCGTCTGTCTCACCAGACTCACAAGATCATTCAGATGTCCGTCCAGGCCCTTCGGGTCTCCCTCTTCGCTCAGGTGCTCCAGCGAGGCCGCGGCTTTCGATAGCGCGGATGCTCCCATGTTAGCGGCGCTTCCTTTGAGTCCGTGGCATGCAAGGCCCAGTTGTTTGAGGTCTCCTTTCTCGATTGCATCCGAGATCGTTCTTTCACGATTTTTGATGTCCTGAATAAATGTGCCAACGAGCTGTCCGAGGAAATCCGGGCCCACTCCCTCTGCTGTCTGGACGAGAGATTTCCAGCGCTCAGGATCGATGGCCTCGGGGTCGTTAGTCTGAGGCTGGTCCTCGATCGCTGACGATTCGCCGGACCTTTGGGAGCTCTCTTCCGCTCCACCAGAATCATCGGCCACCGAATCCGGCACATCCTTGACTTCGGTGTTCGTCCAGCGTCTGAGAGTGCGGACGAATTCCTTTTCGGTCACCGGCTTGGACATGTAATCGTTCATGCCTGCGGCGAGACAACGTTCACGTTCGCCGGACATAGCGTGCGCGGTCATCGCCACTATTGGAGTGTTGGAGGAATCATCCTCCAGATTCCGAATGGCCGCGGTGGCTTCGCTGCCATCCATTTCCGGCATCTGGATGTCCATGTAGATGAGATCGAACACTTTGGTCTCCACTTTCTCCAGAGCTTCTCTCCCATTGCATGCAATCTCAGCATCACAGCCCAGCAGGCGCAGCATGCCGAGCGCGACCTGTTGATTCACGGAGTTGTCCTCAACAATCAGAACCCGTGCGCTGAAATGATCGTCATTCTGCCCGGCTGCGTTTTGCATGGCCGATTCCGCAAGACTGTGCTGGGTGACCAGGGCCGCGGGCTGTCCGCTTTTGGCCACACCGATGGCAGCGGATAAAGCCTGCAGCAAAACACGCGAGCGCACCGGTTTGGTGAGGTAGCCTTCGAAGCCGGCAGCTTTGAATCGGTTCGCGTCCCCGCGCTGTCCCGCGGACGTCAGGAGTATCAGGACGGCATCGGAGATGGACGGCTCTTCCTTTATCAGCCTGCCAAGGCTTTCCCCGTCCATTCCCGGCATGTTCTGATCGACGAGGGCCGCATCAAAGGGATCTCCCTTCGCCGCGGCTTCTCTAAGGACGGTCACGGCCTCTACGCCGTTATTGCATTCCTTGCCTTCTATTCCTTCCGAAGAGAGTTCTTCGCTCAAAACCTTGCGGCTGATTTCATTGTCATCAACGATGAGAACTCTGAGGCCGTTCAGATCCGCAAGCGGCATTTCGGGCGCCGGCGGCTCTGCAGGCAAGGGCATCTTCAGTTCGAACCAGAAAGTAGAACCCTGGCCGGGCGAGCTTTCGAGCCCCATTCGGCCTCCCATGATCTGAATCAGCTCACGTGATATGGAAAGCCCGAGACCGGTACCGCCGTACTGGCGCGTAGTAGTGGAATCGGCCTGGGTGAACTTTTCAAAAACAGCTTCGTGGCGATCCCGGGGAATGCCTATACCGGTATCTTCGACCGAGAGCCGCAGTAGCGTGGACTCCTCCTGGCTCTCTGCTGCCTGCACACGGATGACCACATGGCCGGAGTGGGTAAATTTAATCGCATTGCCGGCCAGGTTGGTGATCACCTGCCGGATTCGGCCGGGGTCGCCGACAACATGCCGGGGAGCATCAGGTGTGTAATGAAGGATGAACTCGAGGCCCTTCTGCCGGGCACGATAGGCAAGGCTCTCTGTCACCTGATCGAGAGTGGCACGCAGATCAAAAGGAATGTGTTCGATGTCGAGCTTTCCTTCTTCGACCTTCGAGATATCGAGGATGTCATTCAGGATGGTGAGAAGTGATTCAGCGGAGGCGCGGACGACGTCTGCATACTCTCTCTGGTCTTCATCGAGGCCGGTCTTGAACAGCAGTTCGGTCATTCCGAGAACACCATTCATCGGAGTTCGGATTTCGTGCGACATGTTGGCGAGAAAGTCGCTTTTGGTGCGGCTGGCGGCCTCTGCAACCTTGATGGCCTCCCGCAGCTTTTCTTCACTTTCGAGTAGCTCGCGCTCGGCCTGTTCCCTCTTGCGTAGGTCTTCCTCCAATTGAGTGTTGGCTTGATTCAGTTGAGAGGTCCGTTCCTCTACTCGGGCCTCCAGCTCATCGCGGGCGTTTCGAAGTGCCTGTTCCGAGAGCTTACGCTCAGTGACATCACGGACGTGCAGCAGCGATGCCCGGGCACCGTCGTACTCGATACGGCTGCAACGGACTTCAACAGGAACGCTCACGCCATTCGAGCGTTTCACGGTCGCTGTGAAGGCATGAATTTCACCCTTTTTGAGCGAGCGCGAATCCATCGCTGCCTGCTCTCCGCCCACAAAAAGATCCAGCATGTTGGTACCGATAAGCTGGCCTCGGTCTCGGCCAAGAAGCTCCGTTGCTGCATGGCTGACATCGAGGATGGTCTCACGAGTATCGTGTATGAGAATCGGGTCGGGAGAGTTATCAAAGAGATCGCGAAACTGCTTCTGCCGCATACGCAGTGCGCCGGACATGCTGCTGAAGGACCTCGCCAATTCGCCCAGCTCATCACCCGAGCTGAGCATGGACGTGTCCAGGCCGGGTTCTTCACCTTCTGAGATCTTTTCCGTTGCCTGCGTCAGCAAACGAATCGGCCGGGTGATGCTGCGGGCCAGTGCAAAAGCAATCGCAAGCGCGGGCAGAATGGCCATGACAGCGATCAGCAGGATCGAATAATTGAGCTGCGCAATGGGCTTGAGAACCTCATCGACATCATGCCGGACAACCAGCCTCCACCCAAGGCCGGGCCACGAGCGATAGCCGTCTGAGCTGGCGTAAGAAAAAAGTCCTTCGCTGTCCCCATGCTGAGCCACAAAGAAGCCCCTGCGGCCCTTGAGCCCCGCAAAAAAATCCTCGGCGGACAGATCCGCAAGAAAGCGATACTCAAGGCTGGAGTAAATCAGCCGGGCACTGGCATCAATGAGGCGAATCTCAGAAGTTTCATAGCTGTCTGATGAAATCTGAGATTCCTGTACGATCCCGTCGAAGGCACACTCGCCCATGATGACGCCGATGAATCGCCGCTCCTGGTTGAAAACGCTGACGGCAACATCGATCACGTGTTTCTTTCCACTGACATCCAGCCGGGCGTTTGACACGTACCCGTTCTTTGTCTGAGCCTGCTGCCACCATGCTTCATCGCTGACCCTAAGAGTCGGCCTTCTGCCTGCCTGCGCCAAGAGAATGCCGAAACGATCGGTGATAAGAATATGCTCGAAAATCCGGTAGCCATATTTCTTCTCATGAAACTGAACGAACTCTTTTCCAAGCGTTCGGCTGATTTCGGAATCGAGCCAGACCTGCCAGGTGGCCGTGCCATCCTTGCTCGCGACCCTTTCTAACTGTGCCAGCGTGGCCTCCCGTTCAATGGGATCGAGCCCTTCAGTTTTGCTGTTCGCATTAGCGACCGCGCTCTGCACCCAAGGCTCCTGCGCAAGCATCTGTAACTCATCCACGCGGCGCACGATACCCGCATCCAGGCGTTTGATTTTTTCTTCGGCAAGCAGAACTGTACTGCGCCCAACAGACTCCATAAGGTCGCCTTTAGCCTGCCGTGCCGCAAACACGGCCAGGGCAACCATGAGTACCAGAATGGCCAGGAGGCCCAGTGCGAGCTTCAGTCCAAGCTTCATTGAAGTGGTTGTCAGGAATCAGGAATCTGAATTCAGGATTCAGGATCTCTGTCGCCAGTAAATCAGTAAAACTCACGTATGCATGTTGGAACAGAATCTGGTAGCGTGAAGGAGTAAGGTCTCAGCCAGCGTGTGGGAGTCCCAATACTCCGGAATCCCACAACTTTAATAATCCATCATTCCACTGGTGCGAACCTTAAAGGCTTCCTTTCTCTCTAATCCTTCTCTTAATCGAATTCTGAAGTTACGACCTCTTAAGAGCCCGATCTGGCAATCCCGATTAAGAGAGAGATTACGATAAAGATTAAGAGCCCAAGGCCAGAAATCCTTGAATTCGTAGCATCACCCCACAATTCCGTCACCCCCTCCCATCCCCCATGTCCACCATCCTCATTGTTGATGACAGCCCGGCAGACCGAATGGTGGTTAGCGCGTTCCTGAATGATCTTGCGAGCAAAATCATCGCGGTGGAAAGCGGTGAAGCTGCTTTAGCGATTGTCCAGGCACAGGAGGTCGACCTGGCGGTCACCGACTTCAAAATGCCGGGCATGGACGGTATCCAGACGCTGGTGAAGTTGCGGGAAGCCTGCCCGCAGTTGCCGGTTGTTATGGTCACT
>Ga0187827_10003754_pt1 | contig 19262 bp, 19 predicted proteins | sample ETNtaG_39_FD_167969 | JGI IMG/M metagenome (GOLD analysis project Ga0187827, IMG submission 167969) | Marine microbial and viral communities from oxygen minimum zone, Eastern Pacific Ocean - ETNP2014_SV_150_PacBio MetaG (Illumina Assembly) | ecosystem: Environmental > Aquatic > Marine > Hypoxic... | reverse complement strand
CCAGTCGCGCCATGGGTTGGTGATGTCCTTTGCTTTAACGTCCCCGAAACTCGGGGTTTTGTTTCTGCACAAATGCCTTGGCTGCCGCCTTATGATCCTCGGTCTCAAAGGTTCGTATCATATGAATCGCCTCTGAATCCAACACATCGCTCAACACACCGCGCACAGCAACATTGAGGTTGCGCTTCATATAACCCAACGCGATCGTAGGCAGAGCGCTGAGCTCGCTCGCATAGTCTTTCGCCGCCCCTGGCAATGCATCCGCCGTGACAACTCGATTGACCAAGCCGATCTCATGCGCTTCGCTCCCACTGAGCACTTTCCCGGTAAAGTAAAGTTCCCGGGCCATCGCAGCCCCTACAAGATAGGTCATAAAGTAACTCCCACCAAAATCGCCTGACAGGCCGATGCGCGAGAACGCGGTCGTCAATTTAGCGCTATCGACCGCGATGCGCAGATCGCACGCCAAAGCAAGCGACAGGCCAGCACCCGCTGCCGCACCAGGGATAACAGCCAGCGTTGGTTTGGGCATTTCGTGAAGTACTCGACTGACTTCCATCCGGCTACGAAGATCGTGCACCTTCTCATCAAACGTCTTTGCTGAGGGATCTGAGTCCGAGGCTTCTGCGAAACGTTTGACATCCCCACCCGCACAAAACGCATTGCCTGCACCGGTTAATACCACCACCCGCACCGTTGTATCGGCCGCCAGGCGCGGTAAGGCATCTCTCAGGCCGGCCATCATTTGCGGCGTCAACGCGTTGCGCGCTGACGGTCGATTCATGGTCAAGGTCGCTATCCCGCCGTCATTTGATTCCAGTAACTCATCATTCATTGCGCTATTCCCAAATCATTTATACAAAACTCACCGCCTTGACGGACAGTAGCTTCCCATCGTCGGATTGGCTAGAGTCTAAACCAATCCGAATAGGTGTCCGCTCCCCGATGATTCCGTTATCCGTTCTTGACCTTGCCCCCGTGCCCGCCGGCCAGCATCCAGGTCAGGCATTGCGTAACACCGTCGCCCTGGCTAAACGCGCAGAAGCGCTCGGTTACCGCCGCTACTGGCTGGCCGAGCATCACAACATGGTTGGCATCGCCAGCGCCGCTACCGCGGTGGTCATCGGACTGGTCGCTGGAAACACCCGTTCGATGCGCGTTGGTTCCGGGGGCATCATGCTGCCGAATCACGCGCCGCTGGTGATCGCCGAACAATTTGGCACCCTGGAGGCGTTTTACCCGGGCCGCATCGATCTTGGGTTAGGCCGGGCGCCCGGTACCGATCAGTTAACGGCTTACGCCCTGCGTCGCACCCTCGAAGGCAATGTGGATGACTTTCCGCGAGATGTTCAGGAACTCCAGGCCTATTTTGCCGAGACAACCGATGATCAACACGTTAAGGCGGTACCCGGCGCGGGACTCAACGTGCCGATCTGGATATTGGGCTCCAGCCTGTATGGAGCACAGCTAGCAGCAGCGCTGGGCCTGCCCTATGCTTTTGCCTCGCACTTTGCACCCGCCGCGCTGATGCAAGCGATCGAACTGTATCGTGACCGCTTTCAACCCTCTGAACAGTTAGACCAACCGTACGTTATGCTCGGGTGCAACGTGTGTGCGGCCGACACGAACGAGGAAGGTCGTCGCCTGCGTAGTTCACATCAGCTTTCTACCCTCAACCTGCGACACGGAAGACCCGGGCTCCTTCCACCACCGGTGGATGATTTTGAGCGGCAACTATCGAGTGCCGAACGGGCAGTACTGGAAGAGGTCGGTTCATGTTCATTTGTTGGTGATGCCCAAACCGTGCGAGATGGCCTCGAGCAATTTGTTGCCCAAACGAGTGCAAATGAACTCATTATCGCCTCACAAATTTATGATCCGGCCGCCCGCATTCGATCCTACGAAATCACCGCCAACATCGGCATTGAACAACCCTTAACGAGCCACACCACTCTGCGATAGAACCCACTTCGGCCCAAGTCTGACCGCCGTTGGACCACTGGCTTTGTCGATTCACTCCGCCGCCGCGATGTTCTGGATAATCTCGACGACATCCCGCGTTCGCGTTACTCGACCCTTCCAGGTGAGATCAAATTCTTCGATAAGCGCTTTGATCGCCTTTGAATCGGCAATCGCATTAGCTGCCTGCAACGTTGGAAACTCATAAAATGCGAAGTGCTCGCCGGCTTCAACATCACTCCACCCACGCGTCGCACCCAGGGCGTTAAACGCCACCACCGCATCAGGCAAGTGTTCTTCCCGATACCAACGATCAAATGCTTCTCGATCTGCTTCGGCCACAGAAGCTTTTACAATTAGATAGGCTGTCATGTGAAATCTCTCCTTTTAAACCAATCAGTCGATACTGTTGTGTCTCCTCCCCCTTGACCACGGCGCCATAGGCCATCAGTGGTTCAGCGCCTAACTCTCGTAGTCAACACACACCGCCGCAAAACTCAGCCCCGATTGATATAATCGATATCGCTGTGCTTCGCCCATTAATGATCAGGAGAGTTTAAAGTGAAATTGAGCCTGTTATTCAAGATTAGCGGGGTTATATTGGTTGTAAACGGCATCTCTATGTTGGCCACCCCCAGCATGGCCATCGAAATGTATGGCATGGAACAGACCGCAGACCTCGTGGTGGCCATGGGCGCCCTCGGTCTTTCTTTTCTCGGCACCGGAATACTTACCTTCATGCTACCGTCCTGGATCGACGATAAACTCGCCGCGGCAGGTATCCTGTTTGGGTTGATCCAGCTATCTTGGGTGGCACGGGTTGGTTACGACCTGTACGCGGGCAGCATCTCTGGGCCGCCGGCAATCGCTAATTTGTGCATCGCTGCAATCCTGGCAGCGCTCTTTCTTATCATGAGTTTAAGAGCGTCGGCCTAACGAAGCAGCGCTGATTAATCTATCCCTAAAACCAAATCACCAGAGATGCCCTTGACTCGGTATCTCTGGTGGTGGCGGCTCATAGTAAACGCAACAAAGTGCACGTCGTTACTCCAGAAGATCAACGCGCTGTTTTTCCAATCACTTCCCAGCGCGTCTTGAGTCCGCCGATATGAGTGTGCGGGAGAAAGTCGCTCTAATTACCGGTGCCGGCACAGGTATCGGCAAAGCCACCGCAGAACGCATGAGCGCCGACGGGGCCCATGTCATTGCCGGTATCATCGGGGACAAAGAGCGCACTGCTACCAGCGGCTTCACACAACGCATACTCGATGTTCGATTGCAATCTGACTGGGACGCTGCACTGGCTGAGTGTCACGAACGATTCGGCGGTATCGATATCCTGGTTAACAACGCAGGACTTTTAATCGAAGGAACGGCCGAAGAGACCGATGATGCCACCTGGGATAAAATTTTCGACGTTAATCTAAAAGGCCTGTTTCGGGGCTGTCGTGCAGTCATTCCCGAGATGCGCCAAAGAGGCGGCGGCGCTATCGTTAATCTGGCTTCAATTGATGCACTGAGCGGTGCTATCGGGCATCTGGCTTATTCCGCTTCAAAAGGGGGTGTTACCGCTTTAACCCGTTCACTGGCTACCGACCATGCGGTCGATGGCATTCGTGTGAACGCTGTGTGCCCCGGCACCATCACGACCCCCATGGTCGAGAAAATGTTCAAAGATACCGGCGACATCGACACTGCCCGTAACGCGTCGATTGCCAAACACCCGTTGGGGCGACTGGCTTCAGCAGATGAAGTCGCCAGTGTAATCACTTTTCTCTGCTCTAACGACGCCAGCTTTATTACCGGACAATCAGTCTCGGTCGATGGCGGGCGTAGCATCCGCTGACCTTATAACAAAGGACTCTATCTCGATGAATACCCGTGAACTCGATCAGAAGACCATTGAAGTACTGGGGCGCCAGATGAGTTACGTCGAAATAGGTACCGGCACACCGATTGTGTTTCAACACGGCAACCCAACGTCCTCCTACCTGTGGCGAAATATCATGCCGCAGCTATCCGCTTTAGGTCGTTGCATCGCAATTGACCTCATCGGTATGGGAAATTCAGAAAAACTGGATCCCTCGGGGCCAGAGCGTTACACCTTCGAGGAACACCGTCAGTATTTCGATGCTGCCCTCGCCGCACTTAATGTAGTAGCGAACGTTGTCCTGGTCGTACACGATTGGGGTTCAGCGCTGGGTTTTGATTGGGCCAATCGTCACCGTGAGGCGATCAAAGGACTATGTTATATGGAAAGTCTTGTCCGCCCGGTATCCTGGAGCGAGTGGCCCGAACTTTCCGCAAAAGTCTTTCAGGGCTTCAGATCCCCGGCCGGTGAGGCCATGGTGCTTGAAAAAAATATCTTTGTTGAAAAAGTGTTACCAGGATCTGTCCTTAGGACATTGACCGATGAAGAAATGGCGGTCTATCAACGCCCCTATCTAGAGCCTGGGGAAAGCCGTCGACCAACCCTCACCTGGCCACGGCAAATTCCAATAGATGGCGAACCCGCCAATGTCGCGGAGATTGTGCAATCTTATGCTGACTGGCTGTCGGAAAGCCCCGTGCCCAAGCTATTTATCAATGCTGAGCCCGGCGCCATTCTCACAGGCGAACCCCGAGAATTCTGCCGACGTTGGCCCAACCAGGTTGAAGTCACCGTGGCGGGCAGCCATTTTATTCAAGAAGATTCTCCCGAAGAAATCGCTCACGCCCTAAGTAATTGGATTCAGACCATTTAGGTATTCCAAAGCGATGGGGCTGGCACCTGCTCTTATGTGCTTCCGCTCTCTCCAGAGGCCCAGCCCGTCAGAACACGACGCCGAAGCAGATTCAATAAATTGATCACGCTGTACTCGCGAATTCGATTGCGATCACCCGGCATCCGCGCCCAGCGCGCATCACTGATGCCGGACATGGCGATGCCCAGGTAAACCGTTCCGACCGGCTGCCCTTCCTGTTCCGCGGGTCCCGCCACTCCGGTGACCGCTAACCCCACATCAGCTTTGAGATATTTGCGCGCACCTTCCGCCATCGCTTTCGCGGCCGCTTCCGTCACCACCGGTCCTTCGGGAACACCCAGCAAGTCAAATTTAACCTCACTCGAATAGGCGACCACACTGCCCCGGAACACCTCACTCGCTCCGGGTATCGCGGCAAGGCGCGCACCCACCAGGCCACCGGTTAAGGATTCCGCCACGCCAAGGGTCCATCCACGCTCTCGTAACAAATCCAGCACTACCGATTCCATCGTTTGCTCGTCGATGCCAAACACATAACTACCGAGAATGTCGCGAACATTCCGCTCTTCTTGGGCAATGATGGCATCCGCCGCGAGCGCATCAGCTGCCTTAGCAGTGATACGAACCTTGAGTCCTTCAACGCCACTCGCCTGAAACGCCAGTGTCGCAAGGCCAGAGCGATCCAACGCTTCAATACGCCCCGCCAGCATTTCTGCCAAGCCCGACTCGCTCTGCCCCCACGTGCGCAGCACTCGACTGCGAATCACCGCGGTCACCCCTGCCCGGCGCTGCAGATCGGGAATCACGGTGCCCAAAACCATCTCTCGCATCTCATAAGGAACACCAGGCACTGCATAAATGACTTTATCCTCGATTGGACAAACCAGGCCTGGCGCGGTCCCGGGCATTTCGGCAATAGTCGTTGCGCCCTCCGGCACATCCGCCTGACGCAGATTATTCTGCGTAAACTCGCGACCACGAGATTCGAACAGGCGGCGAATATGCTCCCCTATATCGTCATGCCGAATCAGTGATACGCCCATGACATCGGCGATCGCTTCTCGAGTAATGTCGTCCTGCGTCGGTCCCAAGCCACCACAGACAATCACTGCGTCGCTTCGCGAAAGCGCCAGTTGGATCGTGCTGACCATACGGCCCAGGTTATCCCCCACCTTGGTTTGGTAAAGCGAATCAATACCGGCGAGTGCGAGTTGCTCACCCATCCATGAGGAATTGGTATCAACAATCTGGCCTAACAACAGTTCAGTACCAATAGCGACTATTTCGCAACGCATAGCATCTCCATAGAGGTTGAGATGTTGTGAAAACTCAACGGGCATTGGGAATCATTCGCTCAGCCCCTGCTCGCATCTATCTCCCATGACAAAGCCAAATCAGATATCAGCGATCAATACCCTGCGACGATCCGGCAACGATGATAGAGCATCCCAAACGCAACCACCAGAAATCAAAACTCCTCGACACGAAAGTTCGTGGCGGCACCGACTCCAGCCTATCCCAGCTAATTCAGCCGGGATCGCAACGATAAAAGTCGCTTCTGCGCCTCAGCATGCAATCGCTCGTGCCCGGAGTCATTCGATACTGCTTCCAATGTCGTCATCGCACTTCGTATCATTCCCGCTTCCGCCAGAAGTCCCGCAACACTCAAGCGCAACTCACCCAGTGCAGGGGCCAGCATCACCATGCGTTCAGCAACCTGCAGTGCGCGTTTGATCTCACCTGCCTGGTAAGCACGCAGCTTGATGTTGTTTTGAAGGCGTAACAAGACAGCCCGATCACTGACCGGCTGCAGATAAGCCTGATCAAACCGCGCGGCGGATCCATGCATCTGCACAAAAAGCGCCTGCACAGCCGCATCATCCATCACTGTGAGCGAATCGAAGGGATCGAGATAAAGGAACTCATCACCTTCGATCAGCCTCAGCAGGAAATGAGAGGGAAAAGCAGTGCCATCGATGACCGCACCCCACGCGCGGGCAACATGAATGCACAGAATCCCAAGGGCTACCGGTAATCCTTTGCGCCGATCAATCACCTGCAGAAGATTGGCGTTGTCCCCATCGTGGTAGGTTTCGCTGTCGCCTCGATAGCCATTGGCCTCATACATTACCTGGCGAAGCCCAACAACCAGACTTGCTCCCTCTACCGCTGCAGCGCGAAGATCCTCAAGGTGAGTGCAATAGGGCTCGCACTCCACCTCGGGCAGATCCAACCTCGCCAACAGTAATGCCGTCCGGACAATGTCTATATCAGTATCGGACTGCCGACCAATAGCCGCTAGTTCTTCAAGTAACGTGTTTTCCGGCGCTACCGTCATTGTGTCGTCGACTTCTCCGTTGGCACTATCCGCGTAATGTGATTCTTCTCTCTATCTATTAACTCAGCGACCTGCGGTGAAACGACATCCTTCCAATGCTCTGATTCATAGACCGCGGCATAAAGCGCCTTGCGCTCTTCTTCGCTTTGAAAACGGCGCATCCAAATGTAAACACTGTCGTCTTCCTCTCCCCTAAAGCTCCCCGTGATCACCATGCCTTGAGCCACCTGAAAGGGAATAATCTCGCCTTCCATCAGTGTTAACCACTCGGCCATCTTGCCTGGCTTAATGGTGTATTGCCTTAATTCATAAAATGCCATGTCACTTCCCGTATTTTTCGTTTAGATTAAGTTGATCCGGTAACCCTACCATGCAGGGGATATTATGGTCGCCATATCCTGCTAAATGAACCGTCAAAACTAACTTTCTTGATAACTCCATGACCAACAACACACACACCTTAAACGAGGTCGTAGTCACGACCGACTGGCTCGCGCAGCACCTGACCGACTCGGATCTTCGAGTCTTCGACTGCACCACACACCTTATTCACCAGTCAGACCCGGAGTCCGACGCGCCGTATATCGTTCAGTCAGGAAAAGATGACTATGACAAAGCACATATCCCCGGCGCCGCTTTTATCGATTTGCAACAGGACTTATCCGACACCACCAGCCCTTATCGTTTCACCTGCCTTCAGGCGAATCAACTGGCGAAAAAATTTGGCGCACTGGGTATTGGAGACAACACCACCGCGGTGCTGTACAGCCAAACCACACCGCAGTGGGCTACCCGTATCTGGTGGCTACTGAGGACTGTGGGCTTTGACCGGGCGTGCGTGTTGGACGGAGGCCTCACCCGTTGGCAAAAAGATGGGCGCGCTGTTTCGAGCGAGACCACTACCCACCCACCGGCTTCGCTGACAACACAACCACGAAACGGACTGCTGGTGGACAAAGCGACCGTGTTATCCGCCATCGATGACGATAGCACCTGCACCATCAATGCGCTGCGGGCCGTTCAACACGCCGGACTTGATAACGGCGAGTTCGGTCATTACGGCCGACCCGGCCGAATCCCGCGCTCAGTTAATGTCGCGACCAATGAGTTGGTAAACCCTGCGACGATGGAATTCCTTCCCAGCGAGGAGATTCGCTCCCGCCTCCATGCAGTCGGCACCAACGAGGCCGATCATGTGATCACTTATTGCGGCGGCGGTATTGCTGCCAGCACGACCGCCATGTTCCTCGTGCTCTTTGGCCATCCCCATGTCAGTCTGTACGACGCCTCGCTGAGCGAGTGGGCTATCGATCCAAGTTTACCGATGGCCACCGATGCGTCAGGTTAATGTTTATTCTTCCCCTCGCTTGTCCTGCTGCGTCAGGCCCGCCCGTTCCACCGATCGCCGATGCCCCCGGCCAATGGCCTCATTGCCAAAACGATCCGTAATTCGATCCAGCACATCATTCAACTCGCGCTGCGGCTCACCCGAGACCGAGTCAAAAAGGCTTAACTGATGCTCATCAATATCAACGAGATTGGTGACACCTACGCCCAATAGCCGCACGGGCTGCTTGAAGGCGGCCCGTGACCAAAGTCCCCGGGCAGCCGCTGCGATGGTCGGACCGTCGTTGGTGGAGTCATTCAAGGTCACTCGGCGAGTAAACAGCGGATAACCCTGGGCCCCCGGACGAATGCGAGTCGCCCCTTTCCATTTAAGCACTACCGTCCGCGCTCGAAGAGCGCCGCGCCTGAGCCTTCGGGCTACCGATTCGGCATGCGAGAAAAGCGTGGCATCAACCAGCGCTCCGTCTGATACGTCCTGAGTGAATGTGTTTTCCTCACTGATCGAGACCGCCTCACGGTAGGGCTCAACATCCCGAGCGTCTTCACCACGCGCCAACTGACCGACGGCAAGGCCCCAGTCACCGAGTGCCCCGACGAGATCGTCTTGCGACGCGCGGGCAAGATCACCCAACGTTTTAAAACCCGCAGCCTGTAGCGTCTTTTCTCCAACCGGACCCACACCCCAGATCCTGCGAACGGGTAATGGTGCAAGAAACCCCGCCACCTCCCCCGACTGAACCTGCACTAATCCATCGGGCTTGGCTTCCTCGCTCGCAATCTTCGCCACCATCTTGACGGGGCCTATACCCACTGAGACCGGCAGATCTAAGCACTGGCGCACCCGTTGGCGAAGTTTTTCCCCCAGTATCTGAGGCTGACCCATCAGGCGTTCTGTTCCCACCAAATCCAAGAATGCTTCATCCAGTGAAATGCCCTCAACCGACGGTGAAAATTCTTCGAAGATTTCAAAGACGCGCTTTGATTCGCGGCGATACCGTGCCATGTCACCCGGGATAACGATTAAATCGGGACACCGTTTGCGAGCCTCAACAGTGGGCATTGCAGAACGCACACCGAAAGGCCGCGCTTCGTAACTCGCGGCCGATACGACACCACGCGGGCCGATTCCCCCAACAGCGATAGGTCGACCCCGATATTCCGGTCTATCGCGCTGTTCAATCGACGCGTAAAACGCGTCCATGTCTGCGTGCAATATCATGCTAAGGCAGGCATTGCGCGAGTGTATTCATTGTTAAACGGAGTTGACGTCCGTAGCGTTAACAACTGGTGGCGCTGAACCCAATGGAAGACGCGACACGAACAAGCGCCTACAATCGCCGTTTAACGCTCTATTATTAAAAGTGAATCTCATGTCCAATCCCGTCGCTATGGAACTTGCGCCCACCGGCACTTTACGCGCTGCCATTAACCTCGCCAACTTTCTTCTGGTGACAGGGAAAAAAGCCAATGGAGACCCCGATGGAGTAGCACCCGATTTGGCCGCTGCCATCGCAGATGACCTGGGCGTCGATCTCAAGTACGTGCCTTTCGCCACGCCGGGGGAGCTAGCGGACGCAGTCAGTGATGGCGTCTGGGACATCGGGCTAATTGGCGCGGAACCTGCTCGCGCCGAGTACATCGACTTTACCGCGGCGTACGTCGAGATCGAAGCCACCTACCTTGTCCTTGAGAACTCCCCTTTAAAACAACTTGAAGACGTCGATCAACCGGGGATTCGCATTGCGGTCTCTGCCCGCAGCGCCTACGACCTATATCTCACGCGCCACCTGAAGCACGCCGAACTCGTCCGCGCTGAGGGGCTCGACGCATCCTATGAGCTTTTCGTGCAAGAAGGTCTCGACGCCCTAGCTGGACTCAAACCACGTTTGTTATTCGATGTAGAAACCCTGGGACAAGCGCGGCTACTCGAAGGTCGATTTACCGCGGTTCAACAAGCCGTTGGGACGCCTGCCGATCGTAAGGATGGCGCGGCTTATCTTCGATCATTTATCGAGACCGCCAAAACCTCAGGGTTAGTAGCACAACTGATTTCTCATCACCGGGTAAAGGGGCTGTCCGTTGCCCCAGCGGTCTAACAAACACACATCGTAGACCGTCAACCATTGACGCGTACAGCATCTCAGCAGGCCTGCAGTACCGACAGTAGGCCAGATAATTTATTTTATGAGCACACGAAATGTCGCTCGTCAATCGCCTGGTAAATCCTAGAAACTAGAACGTTAACGTCTCACGCGGCGATCCCGACTCAGCAACAGAGCGACATTTCAGCAATCTTAAGAGCATGTTTGAAAACTAGGAGCGCCAGCCCCCCCATTTCTGCACTCCTTGGGCACCAAGTCCTTGGTCTGGTTCACTGGCTCCACCGCGCAAAGCCACCCTATCGAACCTCCGTCGGTTGGCACCGTCGGCTTCATCCACAGCATCTTGTTGCCCAATATTCCAAGCCCCTGATCGTTTCGAAATGTCATCCTGAAATGACCACAAGCGTCCACCAGTGTAATACCACTACCTCTAACCTGAATTTGTTTTATGTACGTGCTAGATAGGTCTGCCGGTGCAGGCAGGCAGGCCGGCATCTGTATTGCCCGCCGGCCATCGATCGTGGTCAGCGTAAAAAGATTCAAGCGCACGTTTGATGCTATCACCCATCACGAGCGCCTCGGTCACTTTGCTTCGTATTTGATAGTTCTGGTACTGCGGCAACGCAATCGCAACCAGAATACCAATGATCGCTACTACGATCATCAGTTCAATTAAGCTAAATCCGCACTCTCTTTTTCTCATTGCTATACTCCCAACTAACAACAGAGCGAAATTGCAGCAGTCTTAAGGGCAGCGCTTAAAATCACCTACATTAGGATCCTTTCGGCACTCCTTGGGCACCAAGTGCTTGGTATTATTAAATGACTCCACCGCACAACTCCACTCGATCGAACCTCCGTCGGTTGACACAAGTGGCTTCATCCACAGCCACTTCTTTGCCAATTCGCCAAGCCCTTTGTCTTTCATAAATTTTATTCTGAAATGGCCGCAATCAGTTCCTTTCATGCTAATTTTTTTTATGTACGTGCTGGATAATTCTTCCTCTACAGGCAGGCCAGCTTCCTTGTTAGTTAAGGGCCACTGACCCTTGCTGTTGTAAGAAGATACAACCGCACGCTGGATACTGGAAGCCATGACGAGCGCCTCAGTCACTTTGCTTCGAATCTGATAGTTCTGGTACTGCGGCAACGCGATCGCAACCAGAATACCAATGATCGCCACTACGATCATTAACTCAATCAGACTAAATCCGCTCTCTTTGTTGTTCATTACCTCTCTCCCGTTTAGGATGGTTATTTCTTTTCCTTGGTTTCGGTCGGAAAACCCTGTTTCTTCCACTGAGCATAGCCCCCTGCCATATGACAAACCGGAGTCAAACCCATGGCCTGAACAGACTGGGCCGCCAACGCCGAACGCATCGCGCCAGCACAAAAAAAGACAAATCGCTTACCCGACTGAAAGACATCACGCGCGTAGGGACTGTCTGGATCTACCCAAAATTCCAGCATACCGCGCGGCGCATGGACAGCGCCGGGTATGGCGCCGTCACGCCACAGTTCGCGAATATCACGAATGTCAACGAGGACGACATCATCGTCTTCCATCTGCGAATGTACTTGATCAAGAGACCAGGTTTCCACTTCTTTCTCGGCTTCGGCACACAATGCCTTAATGCCCTTAGTAATCATCACGTTCCTCCATCGCTTCGTGTCACTACGTTCTTAATTGAGTGCCTGGTAGGCTGCCGCGCGCATATCAAACCCCATAGGGGACAACGAACCCAGGTGCTGGGTCATGACAACACCGGCCATGTCCTCCTCACGATCTGCCCAGAAAAACGTTGTCGCCGCTCCCGCCCAACCACCTTCTCCCAAACCCGTAAAAGTCATCGCCTGCCCAAGATCCAGCATGACTCGGCCCAGCAGATTCCAGCCATAACCGGGCTGAGGGAACGGCCCGATGGCAATGGGTCTCTGATTCTCTGGCAATCGGTTAGCCCACATAAAGTCCACCATCTTGCGGGAAATAATAGATTCTCCATACCGCCCTTTACCATCGAGTGTAAACGCAGCAAAGCGAAGATAATCGCTGGCAGTCGAAAAGAGCCCGACACCACCTCGCGCAAAACCCGCCGACTCATTCGTAGGGTAAGCGTCAATAACATCCACCGGTTTTAGTATTCTTGGCGCATCAAGATTATCCATGATCTCTTCAAGCGTTGCGCCGTGCATCGGCATCAATCGATCAATGTCTTCAGGCTTTACAAAGAAGCGCGTATCGCGCATGCCAAGCGGCGCAAACAGATAGCGATCAAGCACCGCGCCGATCGGCTCATCTGTGACAATCTCTATTACCCTTGCCAGCACGTCGATGGAACAACTGTATTGCCAACGACTGCCCGGATTAAATGCGAGTGGCATAACCGCTAAATCATTAACGAAATCCGTCAGTGAACGACCCCCGTCTTCGGCCAGGCGCGCCTCCCGATACAGCGCCCCCACCGGACAATCGGGCAAAAAGTCATAGGACAGGCCCGCCCGATGAGTCAACAAATGTTCGATGGTGATAGGTACCGTGGCTTTCTCGCGCGTGCCATTCGAGTGCAAGATGCTCGAATCTTTAAACCCGGAAATGAAATTAGCCACCGGATCGAATAGGTGCAGTCGATTCTCCTGCAGCAGGATAACCGCCATGGCAGCTACAATCGGTTTGGTCATCGAGTAGATTCGGTAGATCGCCTGATTCGGTATGGGGGCCGACGAATCGCACTCCGCACGTCCAACACTCCCCGAGTGGCACAAGGCACCGCGGTGTTGAACCTGCCATTCAATGCCACTGAATGTACCGGCATCAACATAGCGTTGTGCCGTTTCAACCATGATGTTTTTACGATAATTTGACATGGGGATGACTGTCCTAGGATTTACCGGTCCGGTACTGAATGATTACTCTACCGCGTGGTATTTTCGCACTGGTCTGCATTAATGACTAAATCAGCCGGGCTCACGCATCGCCTCACTCCACACCCGCGCCACCGGACGGATCAGCGCCTGCAACACCGTTTGCGTACCCACTTTGATTTCCACAATCGCATCCATGCCCGGAGTGATCTGATGTTGTGTTGCGTCATCGCCGATATAGCCCTGTTCGGTAATTACCACCACTCGATAGTAGGGGCCCATGGCCTCATCGAAATTGGTGTCCGATGCCACATGAGAAATCTCACCATAAAGACTCCCATAACGCAAAAAATCATAAGCGGTTAGTTTCACCTCCGCCGCCAACCCAGCCCGAATCAGCCCGCGGTCAGCCGGCGCCGATTTCGAATCAATCACCAATTGCTCCAGTAACGGAACAATCTCAAGGATCGCCTCCCCTGCCCCGACCACCCCGCCCACGGTGTGATACCGGAAATTCTTTACCTCCCCTTCGATGGGACTTCGAATCACCGCTCGTCCCTGCTGCGCCGAAGCAATATTCAAACGTTCAGTGAGGGCCGAGACCTCCGCTTCGTTTGCTGTTGACTCGTCGCGTGCCCTGCGACGAAACCGTGCAATGGTTTCGTCGAAGCGCGCATCAAATTCGTCGGACTCGGCACGAACAGTGTCAATCGTTCGTTTCACTACCTCCAGTTGCCCCAGGTGCTCTGCCAGAATCTCCCCTTCATTACTGGCTGCCTGGTCCCGTGCCTGGCGCTGAAATCGTGCAATGGTTTCGTCAAAGCGCGCATCAAATTCGTCGAGCTCGGCTCGCATGGTCTCCATCGTTCGTTTGACTACCTCCAGTTGCCCCAGGTGCTCCGCCAGAATCTCCCCTTCATTGTTGGCCGCCCGGTCCCGCGCCTGGCTCCGAAATCGTGCCACCGTCTCATCCCGCCGCGCCGCCAGTTCTTTGTGCTCTGCCTGCTGAGTCAAAATTGCGCGTTTGATAACCTGCAGTTGCCCTCGTTTGTCTTCAACTTTCTGACGCGCGCCAATCAGCTCCAATTGCGACGACAACTGCTCTTTGTAGAGTTTCTCCTGAACAACGAGCTCCTTACGATCAAACGCCAGACTGCGAGTAAGCGAATCTCGATTGGCTTTAAGTCCTTCAATTTTACTAAGCCGCTGCCCCTGTTGGCGTTTCAGAACAATTAGCGCACTCTTGAGTTCTTTCTGGTGCGCCTCAAACGCTGCTAACTCAGATTTCAGAAGCGCGGGCCGACGCGCCACAATCGCCTTAGGAAATACCGGCTGCTTCCCAAGTGCCTCTCCCTCCAGACGCGCCCTAGCAAGGCGGCGACGATCAAGACTCTTCTCGAGCGAAGAACGGGTCGCTTTTAATTCTGACAATTTTCGCGTGCGCTGCTCTTTCTGTTGATCAAGCACTAACAGTGCACTCTTGAGTTCTTTCTGGTGCGCCTCAAACGCCGCCATCTCCGATCTCAGAAGCGCGGGCCGACGCGCCACGATCGCCTTGGGGAATACCGGCTTCTTTCCCAGTGCTTCCGCCTCAAGACGCGCCTTAGCAAGGCGGCGGCGATCAAGACTCTTTTCGAGCGAGGAACGGGTTGCTTTCAATTCTGACAATTTGCGAATGCGTTGCTCTTTCTGCCGATCAAGTACCGACAGCGCACTCTTGAGTTCGGTGGCGCGGGCTTCATACGCGCTTTTCTCAGCCGCTACCTGGGTTGGCCGCAATTCGATCAGCCCCTCGGGAAAACGCAACACATGACCACTGGCCTCTGCTTCCAGGCGAACGCGGGCCAGCAGCCGGTGATTCAATCTAACCCGCAACTCTTGCTCATTGATGCCGCGACCGGCCAGATCCAACGTGACCAATGGATCGTTGATGCCAACGTGATCTCCCTCTTCTACGTGGAATGTTTCAATGATGCCACCCTCAAGATGCTGGATGACCTTGACCTCGCCTCGTGGAGCCACCTTACCCATTGCGATAACGATCTGATCGAGTTCAGCGTGATGCGCCCAAAACCCAAACAACGTGAGCAACACCATGACAATGATTGCCATCGGTGGTAATACCGGCGTACCGTGACGTTGTAACATGACCTGAGGATCAACCATCACCCGGTGTCCCCGTCTGCTCGAACCAAGCCCAGCTCAGGCAGCACGTCACCGGCTGAACCGGCTGCCCGCAAACGGCCATCCTTTCTCAGGGCAATGACGCCATCACAAACGCTGAGCAAGACGGCACTGTGGGTCACGATTAATATCGTATGACCGTGGCGAGATAACGCGTGTAACTCATCGCGCAAACCTGCTTCAGCCTCACGATCAAGATCAGAGGTCGGTTCATCCAGCAACAAAATCGGCGGGTCCCGTACCAAGACCCCCGCTAATGCAATCCGTTGCCGCTGCCCCGCCGATAACTTCAGTCCAAACTCACCCATTTGACTGTCGAAACCATCGGGCAGGTCATGAATAAACTCCAACGCGTAGGCCCGGCCCGCCGCCCGACGCACATCGTCATCCGTAGCCTGCGGCCAAGCCATGGTGATGTTCTCGCGAATGGTGCCGGCAAAGGGTTGCACAGCCTGTGGTAGATAACCAATCCACTGCGCCAAATCACGACGCGCAAACTGCGCAACATCGGCGCCGTCCAACAAAACCCGTCCCTCGCTCGGCTCATAAAGTGCTGCCAGAATTTTGAGCAAGGTCGTCTTGCCACTGCCGTTCGGCCCCACCAACCCATGTAAACCACCGGGTCCAACTCGGCCATTGAGAGCGACCAGAACATCGTTAACAGCACCGGGATAACGAAACTGAAGATGCTGAATCTCGAGTTCGCCCTTGGACTCCGCCAGTGGGACGCTGCCTCCTGATTTTTCGATCGGTGATTGAAAAAGCGCATCCAGGCGCAGCCGCGCCTGGCGGTAAGCGACCAGAGTCCGCCACTGTCCTACCAACATGTTTAGAGGCCCTGTCACTCGACCGCTTAACATATTGGCCGCAATCAACGCCCCCATCGTCATTTCCTGGTTAAGAATGGCTAGCGCTCCGACGGTTACCATCAAAATGGTTGCACCCTGGGCTAACATCTGGCCTAAATCACGGTAACGATCGGTCGACACTGAACGTTGCAGCGTTGCCTCAATCGACTGGTGTTGCGCTTCACGCCACCGTGAAGTGACTGCTTCGTCCAGCACCTGAGCCTTAACCACTTGACGCGCGCTGGCAAACTCGGTGACCTGCCCATCTCGAGATAACTGGGCCTGCTTCTCCTCTCCCGCACGCACCTTAGCCTTTCGCGATGATGCCCAAGCCAGTAGTAAAAACGCGAGCACAATGACCGCGATCACCCAACCGAGCGGTGCCGCAATCACAAGGATCAGCGCAACAGAGAGCAATACGAAAGGTAGATCGACCAGCAACAAAGCAATCGGGCCTGCAAAACGGACGCGGACCAACTCAAGATCTCGAAATAATGATTGCCAATGTGCAGCCGGTTGTCGCTCTAACTCGGCTAGGGGCAGGTGCAAAAGACGCTTAAACAAAGCTTCGGTGGTGACTACATCGAGTCGCACACCAAGCGATTGATAAATGCGCGCACGATACTGCTTTAACACGTAATCAAAAACAGCAGCGAGCACAACCCCCACGACGAGCCCATAAAGCGTTGACAGGCCGGCATGGAAAATCACCCGATCGTAGACCTGCAATACGAAAATAGGCGTTACCAAGCCAAGAACACTGATAAAAAACGACAGGAACAGCGCTCGACGGACAACGCCTCTTGCTAAGGCCGTGCTAAGTACGGCGCCGAATCCTTTTGGCTTTGCCTCTAAGCGAGCCGTGGTTGTGTCAGGATTTGCCACCAGGGAGGGGAGTCTTTGACGGCATGGTGCCGCCCCGCGCCGCCGAAACCTTACAGCGCGATGTTCTCGATCTCTAACTGACCCTTCAGATTAAGCAGGTTGTACTGCGCCAACGCGAAGTCAACCATGGCCGACAGCGTCCCGTTCAATGCCTCGATATGCTGCACCTCTGCCGCGAGCACTTCAAGCAACGGTCGCTTGCCCAGTTTTAGCTCCTTCCTTGCCAATTCCAAAAACTCAGCAGTCCGCTGTGCCTGGGACCGAATAGCTTCGACATTGGCCTTTTGCATCTGGTACTGCGCCCACACACCGCGGGCCTGTTGTTCAATACCGCGCTTGGTATCAATTAAACCCTTCTGCGCGCCAATGGTTCCGTATCGGCTCGAACGATAGGCGGTCAGATTCTTGAATCCATCGAACAACGGGTAAGTCAACTCAAACTTAACGAGGCGCTCTTCTTTCTTATCGCTAACACCGCCGACATCATGCTTGTACTTAAAATCCGCTTTAAACTGAACTTTTGGATACAACGCCGCGCGTTTTTCAGTCTCTGTAATCTTCGCCGCCATGACCGAGGCGTTAGCCAATCGCAAGCCAAAGTTACCGCCTAACACCTGCTCGATATTGTCTTCCAGTGTCGTCGGCATACGATCTTCAATGCTAAGACGCGGCACCGGGACATCATCTTCCGCTTCGCTACCAAAAAGATTAATGAAAAGGGCTTCCATCTGTGCTACCTGGCCTTGCATCTGGACCGTCCGCGCCTGTGCACGTGCCAGCTGGGCTTGTGCCTGTGCGACATCCGATGCCACACCACCGCCACTGTCAACTTTGGCCTGCTGGAACTCCACTAATCGTTCGAACTGTTTTTCTGACGCTTTGGCAAATCCGGCTGACCGCTTCGTGCGGTAAAGATTCAGCAACGTGCTCAACCCCTCCTGAATCAACCCTTGCCGCGTCATGTTCGCTTGGATATCCGCGTTACTCAAACTCAATCGGGAATTCTTGATCGTTGCATTGGTGCCGCCAAAGTCATACATCAACTGAGTTAACGATACATCCCCTTCATAGAACTCAAAATCCGTATCATCCGCGTCAGGATTCTGGATTCTTTCGTTGCCACCATTCATGGTTAGATCGACCGTTGGCATCCAGGCACTCCAGGCCCCTTTGTAACTTTCACGGGCCGAACTGACGCTGGCAACCGCCGCCTGGTACCGCGGCTGATTGGCCATCATCGTGCGCAGGAGTTCCGCTAAACCCGCCACGTTAGACTGATCGAGCGCCATGATCGTGCCATGAACAGACCCTGCATCCCCGTCGTTAGCCGTGCCACTAGAGGACTGGGCAAACAACATCCGAGGTATGGTGTTGAGGAGTTCGCGTACCCGCTGTTCACGGTGTTGCGTGCCAAAACTGACGGCAACCGGCTCAGCAGTGATTAGACCTCGTGATGCGGAATCGATTAAACCAGTAATCGTACGCGGGGCCTCGCTGGCTTGAATCCCACCGACAAACACCACACCCATAGCCAACGCAATGGCGCCAGCGCGAACACTCGCATGCTTGAAGATATTGATCTGACTCATGGCTAACGCGATGCCTTGCATTTGATCAGTAGACGCTGAAGGAGAATATTAACAGATGCCATAGGAAAGAATCTCAAGCCGCTAGGGAAACTGGCTCGATGACAGCAACAGCCGCCACCGCGGTGGTCGAATAGACGACGTAACCATCAATCTCTTCTTCCAGTTCAGGATCAGCGACGGACTCAACACCAGACCCGATCTCGATCGGTGCTACCGCGGAGGCACTTGCGACCACACTGTCACTGACCTCGACCAAGGGGCTAACGCCAACGACCTCGCTGTCAGTCTCTCCCTCCACTTCGACACCGGTGACTTCAGTCACCACGACCGTTCCCGCCGATATTGCGCTGGATTCCAGATCAACGGCAAACGCAGATACCTCACCGACACCGGAGGCGCCACCT
>Ga0187827_10003752_pt1 | contig 19270 bp, 18 predicted proteins | sample ETNtaG_39_FD_167969 | JGI IMG/M metagenome (GOLD analysis project Ga0187827, IMG submission 167969) | Marine microbial and viral communities from oxygen minimum zone, Eastern Pacific Ocean - ETNP2014_SV_150_PacBio MetaG (Illumina Assembly) | ecosystem: Environmental > Aquatic > Marine > Hypoxic... | reverse complement strand
CACAAGCATTAACTGACCTTCGTATTCACCCACGTCAGAGTATTGCGCAGTTATCTCTACCGAAACCGAACCGTCTTCCTTCTCTATTATCTCAACGGGAATAAAACCTCCCCCATTGCCGAAATCTATCTCCGGAGTATAGTTTTGGTTCGTAAGCCTCTCAAGGATAATGTCAAAATTAAGCTCTACAGGTATCTCATCAGAAGTCGTTATGTCACCCGGTCCTTCTATCGCTGACTCAGGGGTAGCGGTAGGTGCGGATTCACCACCTCCCCCAGAAGAAACATTCTTCACCGCAGTAGGTTCAGGGGTTGGTACAGCTGTTGGTGCGGGCGTCGAAGTGGCAGTCGGGTCAGGGGAAGGAAGTTTCGCAGCTGTAACACCTGACGGGGATTCTGGTGTTGGTGTCGGTGCTGGTACGGGCGTAGCTGTAGCTGGTACCGGGACTTCATTACTTCTGACCACTACCGGATCATCCAGAGTTGCGTCCTTATTAGGAGCCAGTCACCCCTTCATCGGTTATCGTCCATTCTCCTCTGTCAGGGATCGGGGTGGGTTCTGAAGTGATACTGTCCCAGGTTCTCCTCCAGAAGCCCCCTCGCCTGAAAGACTCCTCTCCCGAAACAAATTTTTGGGAATCTTCATCATCAGTCGCTGTTACCGAAAATGGTTCGCACCTAAACACCAGGAACAAAAGAAGAAATAGAAATACGACCGGAACGAAGGCTATAAACCCTCGTAAATCCCTCTCGCCTGAACCCTGGTTGTCCGTAGTCATTTGAAATGAGTGGTCTCTTATTCGCTTCCCTCGTACATAGGGAATAAAAATCTGTATTCTGATTCAGCTCAAATACTTCTGAACTTGCCTTAAATATAACTTACCCATAATTATGTTTTTATCGTCATATGTCACCCTGCTTATATAAAATACTCGAGAATACAGATAATTGTTTGATGAATTTAGAAAATTACGGTTTACATAACGCTGCCCGCGATAACAGAGTTGATGTGACAAGCTCGTTGTTGAGGGGTGGTACTGACGTAAATATCCGCGACAAATACGGAAATACCCCATTGCATTCGGCAGCTTTTTGTAATTCATCCGACGTAGCAGAAATACTTATAAAGGCAGGATCTGATGTCAATCTAACTGACGAAATTAACCGTACCCCCCTACATGTAAGTGCTTTTTCAAATTCCCCCGAGATTGCAGAACGTTTGTTAAAGTTTAACGCTGACACAACTATAAAAGACGCAGTGGGATTTACGCCCTTTCAAACCGCCATTGTCCGCGATTCCCTTGAAGTAGTTAAACTGCTTCTGGGCCACTTTGAAGATGTAAACGTTTCAGAAGGAGACAATCATAATATTATTCATTTCGCCGTTAGCGAAAATTCTATTGAATCGATAAAACTTCTGTTACAGAGCGGATTCGACATAAACCATAAAGACGAAAACGGTTTATCCCCCCTGCACGTAGCTGTTAATAAAAACTCAGTTGAAATCGGGAAATTACTTCTTGATAATAATTCGGATCCAAATCCTACAGACAAAAATAACCTGTCCCCTTTGCACTGGAGCGCTATTAACAATTCTGTTGATATCACGAAACTCCTATTGGAATACGGTGCTGACGTGACCATCAAAGACAAGTTGGGGAGGACCCCACTGGCGGTGGCAAAATTTTATAATTCTAGTGACATCTTACCGATTTTGTCTCAATGGACAGATGTTCATAGAAAGCCAGACTGAATCAGGTTTATCGTTTCTCATTTTCAAATCACTTTAGGCTAAACGGTTGAAATTGTGTAGGTAAATTTCTTTATCTCGCCTATATCGTAAGGCTTCTGACGTTTTTCAACCAATCTCTACTCAGCTTGTAATTGGGAATAATTCCTTCCACCCGTAGCCAAAATGCTGGTGAATGATTATGCTCTAAAATATGGGATAATTCATGTACAACAATGTAATCTATGACGTGGTTCGGTGCCATTATAATCGTCCAGTTATACCCAATATCACCCTTAGCCGAACAAGAGCCCCAACGTGACTTATATTGTTTTACCTGAATCTTTTTTGGCTCAACACCTAAAATTTTTCCATAAAATTCAGTTCTTTTCCGAAGATGTTTTTCTGATTGTCGAAAATACCAGTCAACGAGTTTTTCTCTGACGATATTTTGTTGGTTATTGTCTTTGGCACAATCGTTTACTCCAAGTACGAAACAACCATTTAGTAATTTAACCTGTTCAAAGCCGTTTGTAATAAGTTTTAATTTGTAGTTTTTCCCCAAGTACATAAAATTTGAACCCGTTACGTATTCCGTTGGTTTTACCGGTATGATCTGCGATTGGGCACGAATCTTGTCTCTTATCCAAGGGAGTTTCTTGTCAATTATTTGAGATATTTCTTTTTCTGAAATCCTCTTTGGTACTAAAACTCTGACCTTACCTTCAGCCACGCCTATGGATATCGTCTTACGCCTGTTGGTCCGAATAATGTTGATGGGAAACTCTGAACTAGTATCGTCGGAAACGATTTTTGTTCTCTCGATTAGACCCATTTAATTTACTTCTCTCCGAATCTGCAACTTAGAACATATTATCGTTCTGAAAATTCACATAAGATATACGAATGTTTGACTGGATAATTAGGAACGGAACGGTTATTGATGGTACCGGTGCTCCCAGACTCAAGTCTGATGTCGCCATTAAGAGTAATGTTATCGTGGAGGTGGGAAATGTTGAAGGCGAATCACACGCAGAAGTCGATGCCCAGGGAAAAATAGTCAGTCCCGGATTCATCGACCTACACACTCATTCAGACTCATCTTTTTTAATAGATCCCCACGCAGACTCCAAGCTTACCCAAGGCGTTACTTTAGAACTATTTGGTAACTGTGGTATGAGTTTTTGCGCCCCTCTGATTGGTGGTGCACGATCTATGTTTGAACAGCGAATCGATCGTTCAGGTGACAAATTGATCCCAACCTGGACCGATTTTGATGGGTATCTTACGGCACTGGAAAAGTGCGGTTCAACCATCAACATTGCCACCCAGATTGGACACGGAACTGTACGTTCAGCCGTAATGGATATGGATTCACGGATGCCTACACCTGACGAACTCGACCGAATGCAAGGAATCTTCGCGGATTCGCTCGATGCAGGGGCCCTAGGTATGTCTACTGGCCTGTGGTACGCCCCTGGCTCCTATTCTCTCGCTGACGAGATAATTACATTAACCCAACCTGCAGCCGACCGAGGGAAACTATACTCTTCCCACATACGATCCGAATCAGACGACCTAAGCGGACTCTTTCCAGCCCACGCTGAAGCTTTCGAAATAGGCAGACGAACAGGGGCTAGAATTCAGGTCTCCCACGTCAAAGCCGTCGGACCTAAGTTCTGGGGACGAGGACAAGATCTAATTGAAGGTATGGAAAACGCACGATCTGAAGGTATAGACGTAGCCGGAGACCAGTATCCATATGAATGGTCATCTACAGGATTCTCGGGCGCTATGTTCGCCCGTTGGGCACTAGTGGGAGGACGGAAGGCAACACTTGATAGACTCGCTGACGACGATACCAGAGCACGCATTCGTAATGATGTGACTTATTACATTAACAGGAATCACTCAGCAAAAGGTTGCGTGATAGCGAGCTTCCCTCCAAACCAAGCCATGGAAGGTTTAAATCTCCAGGAGATAGCCGATCAAATGAATTGCCAACCGGAAGAAGCTGCATTACGACTTTATGAACAATCTGAGGGGTCATATGTTCTGCATTCAATGGACCAGAAAGATGTTGACATTCTTGCCCAATGGCCTTTGATGGCAGTTGCATCAGATGGATCATCCCTTCGTGATGAAGGTCCGTTGTCGTCCGGTAAACCTCATCCAAGAAGTTACGCAACAAACACGGTGGTTATAGAACAGTTCGTAATGTCGAGAAATTTATTCTCACTGGAGGAAGCAATATACAAAATGACCGGACTACCTGCTTCTCGCCTCGGATTGAGCCGGCGGGGTAATTTAAAAGAAGGGCAAATTGCGGATATATTGATTTTCGACCCAGATAACGTGAAACAAAACAACAGTTTCATAAAACCTCACGTTTATTCGACCGGTATGGACTATGTTTTTGTAAACGGTACACCTGCTATCTCTAATGGTCAGACTAATAATACACTTCCTGGAAAAGTTCTCCGTTCAATAAACGATTAGAAAAAATAGAGAATGGTAAACCTAAAATAATGGGATTCATCACAAAAAATCTGGCTAAAAACAAAACACCATTGATGATAACCCTGTTCGCAGTTATTTCCATATTTGGTTGCTCTGTTAATGACCATAAGACAAGTGATGTAAACTCAATCAATGGAGAAACCAGAGATCAGGTCGAAGGCAAATGGCTAATATCCCAACCCAATAGCTTGTACACTTTTGAAGACTTAATTGCGGCTGGCTGGAAAAAATCCGACCAATTATCAACGGAAACACTGGAAAGTGCGACCGATGCATGGTACGGATTCTACAAACAGAAAGATATAGAAATACGGTTTTACAAATCGCATAAAGAAGCAAAAGAATTTGGTATAGAACCTGCCGTCGAAACGATTAACAAAAGTGGTGGAGCCAGAGATGGAGCCCACGCGGTCTGGACCCCAAATATCTCTATGTATGGTGCCTATGCGGTCGTCGGAAACCTAGTGATGATGTGTGAATTGGAATTGGGATCATGTGAATCGCTCATTGATGCACTGTCAAAATCCAAACAGTAATTAAATCATGATAAAAATTGTTGTAATAATTATGGTTTTAGCCATAGTCAAGATTTTAATAAGCCGGTTGATTAGGAATAACAAAGGCGGCAGTAACTTACACAAAGCCGCTGACCAGGGAGATATTTTGGAAGTTACCAAACTACTTTCCAACACTGATATTGAAATTGAAGATCAAAATGGACGTACTCCTCTACACGATGCAGTCAAAAAAAATCATCTCGCTGTAGTAGATTTATTATTGAATCATGGTGCCAACGTTCACTCAAAGGACAATTCATCAGTCACTCCCCTACATGAAGTTGTAACACACTCCGTGGCCGAAACACTGATAACAGCAGGTGCTGATGTAAACGCAGTTGATGCTGACGGGTTTACACCCCTACATTACGCCGTAGGAAACTTACCTGATCTAATAGAAATCCTTGTGAAAAAAGGGGCAGATATAAATGCCAAGAGCAACGATGGGGACACCGCATTGTCAGGGTATGCGAGGATTGGATCAAACGTTGTAGATCAGTTGGGTAAAAAAAATAACGAGGAATACATTGAAAAAGCTCAACAATTAATCGACTTCGGGGCCAACACGGAGGGTATAGATTTAAGCTGGATGAAAAAGTGAATGTTTTCAGATTTTTGCAAATTTTAACACGGTTTTTCCACCACCGTATTCTGGAGAACTAAGCTCCGCAGTATAAATATTTCCCCTTGAATCAGTAGATATTCCATGTGGTTGTGAAAACCCCTTATCTCTACCTCTAAATCTCGATACGAGTTCACCTGACTCCGAGAAAATCGATATTCCGTTCGGTGCTACTCCCGTTGGCGTTCCTTGTTCAGCTACGTAAACAAGATTTTGTCTGTCACAATGAATATCACCAGGATTTAGAACATCTCGCCATTCTTCAATGAAATTCCCATCGTAATCAAAAATCTGTACCCGACTATTTTCGCGATCACAAATATACACGCGGTCTTTAGAATCCACGTCGACGTTATGAACTAACGCAAATTCCCCTGGACCCGTTCCCGATATTCCCCAAGATAACTCCAGTTCACCCGACGAGGAAAACCTGTGTACCTGCCTGTTTCCATAACCATCAGCAACGAATATCGCTCCTGTAGAAGCTATCGTAACCCCCGCAGGCATGCAAAAAGGTCCACCGATAAAATTCTCCGTACCATATGGAGTCACAGAAGAATTTGCCCATCCCCTTTCTCCGATTTCGGTCAGTTTCTCACCATACTTGGTATATTTAACCACCACATGATCCTGCCTATCCGTAGTCCAAACGTTATCTTCTTTATCAATATGAATTCCATGGGGTTCTTTAAACTCGTTTTCTCCCCACGAAGTAACAAACTGACCTGAATTCCCCTCAAATACAACAATTGGGTGAGCGTCTCGATTAAGGACAAAAACCCTGTCTTCCGAATCAACCGCCACGTCAGAAACTCCGAGGAATGTTGACCCTTTTTTCTCACTTTTAGACCCCAATTTATCTGCCCCCTGTCCTATGGTCCACCCTTCAGGGATTTTGGGCCAAGAGTCATCCAGCTCATACCTATAATCACCATAACCTAGAATACTCATGCCTTTGTAACTCCTTACGTTTTGACTGCAACAAAAATATCATAATCGACTAGTCCTTGGCTTTTCAAGATTCAGTCAACAAAGGTTTCCTAGTTTATGAAAGGGTTTAATATTTTGACCTCTATGTTCCATTTCGATCGAACAAATTTTGTGACTAATCCCAAAACACTACTATAGATTTGAGATTTTAACCCACTCCTACCACGCGAACCGAAAAAACCTAGTTAATGCTTCTTCATGATTTCTTCACATTAATGGCTTACGATTTATGAATCGGGGAACTGGAAAGTTGTATTCCTCCTAAAAAACTTAAACGCCTCTACATAAATAATATAAGTGGTCAGTTCCCCGAACTAATAAGAGCCTTATGAGCCACAATTCTAGAGCGGTCCGTGTCTGACAAAAAAGGCCTTATGAACTTCATAAATTCCTGTAGTGATTCATCTTTTGTTTTTGAAGTTGTATCCACGGTAATCTTGTTGGGTATCAGAGACCAATTTACAAGTTCGTCAAACTTCGACATTACTTTTTCCACTTCGTCTTTTTTTACTATCTGATTTGGATGAGGAGAAGTTTCCATACGTTCCCTTATGGTATTAGGAGATGCAGTCACGTTCACCAAAACCAGGTCTTGCGCAAATCTTAACATCGATCTCTCCATTCGGTGCATGTCTATACGTCGGTCATGCCTTGTATCAGGTAACCCATAACCAAAATACATTGGTCCGTAAACCGAATCATCTATATGGAGACCAATAGCCATCCAATCAGGCATTTCCCAGGTCGCAGGCTGAATGTGGTAGTAAATACTATGGCGCTGGTGCATTTCCATTATTTTAGGTGTGGCATTAAGGAGCCAATTCTGTTCGTCTTCGGTAGTATCATCCGGATGACCTGACGTGTGCGGTATTTTCCAGTGATCGTGAATTAACGAAAACCTGCATCCCATGTTTTCTTGCATCCAATCGTCTATCGATTGGGAAAGCGTTGTAGTGCCGGAATATTCGCAACCGGCCAGTATAAGTCTCATGTCAATTCCTTCCAAGAACAAAATGCCTTTGCATCAGATCAATTTTCCATTTATATAACGATGTTTAACAATTTGGGGTAAAATAATGTTGTCCATTCAAATAATTTTTGAAATTAAAGGCCCCGATGACTTCAATAGTTAAATACTTTTTACCTCCAATCATGATTTTTGCCTTTGTTTCCTGTGGAATCGTAGACTCCGAACAGATCACGGATATCATGGAAAAAAACAACAAATTTCAGCAATACAGTCAGAGCGTATCGACCCATTACTGAAAAAGATCGATGACATAGAAAATCAGAAAATAGGACCGATCGAAAGGGAGATACGGACACTTGAAAAAGAAAGAGACGCTCTCTTCAAGAACATTAACGAAACCCGGGGTGAAAAAGCGAAAGAAATGGACCGTGCATTTAAGGCTATTAAGGCAGAACAACTCCCTATAAGGGATCAAATCAAAAACCTCAACCGCCAATATGAGGATCTGATGAAAAACGAAGGCACAACCATCAAGATGCAGCTGGAAAAAGCGAGTAAGGAACTAGAGGCTGAACAGTTTGAAATACAACAAAAATTTAAATTAATGAAGCAATCCAAAAAAGATGGTCCCTCTCCTGAAATGAAAAAAAGGCAGGACGAAATAAATGCGACGCTAAAAGACCAAAAATCCTTATTACGAGTAGAAGCCGATGCCAAAAGGAAATTACTAAGTCGAAACAGGGAAGACACTAAGAGGAAGTATCGTGCTGATTTTGAAGCCAAAAGAGACGTGATTAAGGAACGTATAGAGCAGTTGAGGGCGCACTCTAACAACCTATCGACTCAGGCACGTATAGAAAAAGCCAAAGACAATATCGCCAAAGTTGAAAAAAGACTGCAGGAACTTGGACCTTCTGATAGTTCAGACGATGAAACGCTCGAATCGTTGCAACAACAGCTTGCAACGACAAATGAACAACTTGACCAAACTGAAAAAACTATTACCGACCCAAAATGGACTGAAAAACTCACGGATGGTAGTTTAACACCTGGGACTCCCGAATACGACACCCACATAAAGAACGAAACAAAAATACAAAACCCTAACTGGAAAACTCTCGACAAAACGAAGAATGACTTGGCAAGGAAAATATCCAACAAGGAAAATGGTAAAACGAACAAAGGTGAGAATGACGATGAACAGAGAACAAGAAATTTGGAGAGAAAAGCGAAATATGAAGCTGAACTGGATGAATTGACAAAAAAATTAACCAGCGTAGAAGTAACCGCTGTCGATACATCAACTATAGATGGTGAAATCGAATCCTTAAAAGCAAACGCAATAATAATTGACGAGCAGATCACAGCATTTCCCGAATCAGATAAAACTGTCCAAGACCCTGCGTGGACCGAAAAATTAATGGTATTAACGACCGAGTTAGACGTCCTAATATCCGAACTCACTGCCCTGGAACAAAAGATCAACGCTATAGAAGTATTTATAGACGATCCCGATAACCCAGAATCCACGATTCAGAACCCCGAATATACATCTGCAGATGAAAATTATGCCGCTGCAAGTCTAAAAAAGGCGGAAAAACAACAAGAATACGAGGCTCACCTACGCAACCAAGGGGAAGTGGTGAACGCCGACTACCAAGCACTACTGGAATCAAAAACCTCCTTCGCCGAATCTATTACCCAAAAAAATGATGAACGGAATCAACTATTATCGGGCGGAACAGCCGGATCTTCCGGCCTTCCCACTAACGTTGCAGCAGTAAAACGTGAAATTGAAGAACTCGAAGATAAAAGAAATTTGATAAGCCGAGAATATGACGTTTCAAAAGTCGAGGTGGAGGACAAAGCTAAAGAATTATACAACGAGAAACAGAAGGAATTAAAAAAAGAACTAAAAGAATCTGACGAAATCGTGAGAAAACAATATGAAATTGAAAAAGAAAAAATACGAGAAGAATTTAACAAAAAGCCAGAGGAAACCCTTGTTTTAGAGGAACGGTTACGTGAAATCAGGGACGAACGTAGAGCTATAAAAGATAAAGGCAGTGAAATCAAAGAAGATTTAACCAAACAGGGAATGGTAATTAAGGCCGAAAAAAGGCTGTTAGAAGAAGAAATAGACAAAATTCAGGATAGAGAAATGGATCTTAGGGATTCACGAGGTACTTTATTACAGGAAATAGAACCTATTCAAGAAAAAATCAGAAGCATTGAAGGCCAGATCGAGGAGATGTTCACTGCACTCAACGAGGCTTACGAGGAAAAGAAACAAACGCAAAATGAACTGAAGCAAGTTGAAAGAGAAATTGAAACGCTTGCTAGAGAGGCTGAATCCGATGTCTTAACCATCATTTCCGACGCTATGAAAGCGGCTGAGGAACTTGAAAATACCAGTCCATTAGATTTTTCCCAATTCCAGGCGATAGGCCAAGAAGACTAGAAATAAGTAAAACGAAAGCGCCAAAATTTTTCAGTACCCTGGATTGCTAAAAATCACCGCACAGATTTTACGGGTCAATTGAAAATTACTAACTCGGAGCGTTGGAATTCACATGGATGCCACGCTCTAGAATTCCTCCACTTTCCGTCTTTATCCTTATTTTTATAATGAAACTACCAGCACTTTCATATGTATGAGAAGCTACCACTTCTCCACTATCTTGAACGACAGACACATTGACCCATCCTTTCCCTTCACCCCAATCGACCGAACCGATAAACACGTCATTGCTAATATTGGAGCTTGCAAAAATCTTTCCCGAAATATCGAATACTTCATTCTGATTAACGATAAGTAGCTCCGGTGCTTCGATCAATATTATTACTGGGATAGGTGTAGGAGTACTAGTCGGCGCAGGCGTAGGGGTACTTGTAGGTGTAGGTACTGGAGTATTTGTGGGAGCTGGAGTCGGAGTACTCGTTGGTGCCGGCGTCGGAGTATTAGTTGGTATCGGCGTGTTAGTTGGTGCCGGCGTAGGCGTGTTAGTTGGTGGCGGTACAGGCGTGTTAGTTGGTGCAGGCGTAGGTGTATTAGTCGGCACGGGAGTTGGCGTGTTAGTTGGTGCCGGCGTAGGCGTATTAGTCGGCACGGGAGTTGGCGTGTTACTTGGCACTGGAATAGGCGTATTTACGGAAGGAGTCTCAATTTTGGATGGTTTTTGCTCATCAGCCTTATAAACATTACTAGATTGCTCGACAGTATTCTCCGATTCATCTATAAACATTTTGGTTTCTTCATTATTTCTTTGGCAAGCAAATGCAGTCATCGAAATACAAAAAATTAAAAGGAAGATTCTGATTTTTAGAGTTTGGAACATAACGTTTACATATAAAACTATCCAAACCAGAGTCTAACGTTAATTAAAAATGTCTACCAATACAATTCAATACCAGAAGTCCATTAAAAATGTTTTGAGCTAGTCTGTATATCCAACAGACTTATTATGATTAACTGTTAATTAATCAAAAATTCTCACCAACTTATTTCCCCACCATCAATCACCAATTCGATACCTGTAACCCATTTAGATTCGTCAGACGCAAGATAAAGTATGCCATAAGCAATATCTTCTGGTATACCCAACCGACCAAGAGGTGTCATCCCGACACGATAGTCTCTAATTTCTTTTTGAGAATGTATATCAAGAGTCATAGGTGTATCCGTGAAACCTGGGTGAACTGAATTTACTCTAATACTATCCTTGCCATACTGGACCGCTGCGGCTTTGGAAAAAAGCCTAGCTGCCCCCTTTGACGCATGATAGGCCGCACCCGCCTTAGATCCGACTATCCCAAAAATAGAAGATACGTTTATTATGGAACCTCCTCCATTTTTTTTCATTTGCGGTATTCCCGTTTTAGTCCCCAGCATTACCCCAGTAGAATTCACAGAAAAAACATCATCCCAATTTTCCACTGTTGTTTCTTCCACAATTGCCCTCCCCTTGACTCCTGACATCCCTGCATTGTTAACAATAATGTCCAACCTACCCCATTTTTTAACAGCTTCATCCACACAACGAATCCATTCGGATTCCTTTGAAACATCCAATCTATAAAACATGGTACTTTCAGATGAAGAATTGAGTAATCCCTCCAGCAATCGTCCTTTTTTTTCGTCAACGTCAGCAATAACAGCTTTTGCTCCATGCTCTACAAATATTTTCACAGTTGCCTCACCTATACCCGAAGCACCACCCGTCACAATTGCAACTTTTCCTTCCAATCGAGGACCTAAGCTCATAAAATTTCCTCCTCTTATTTGATAAGAGAACAATGGTGTTCATAAATAATCCAGACAAACAAACTATAAACGCCAATCAAATGGAACGATAAACGAATTTAGCGATTAAAGTTATAAAAGTATTAATTTAAAATCTACATTAAACGAGTGAAAACAAAAAAAAAGGTCTTTTACGGATGGTGGGTCTCCCTGGCAGGTGGCGCAAACATGATTTTGAGCTCAGGCCCAACATTCCAGGTAACGAGTACCCTGTTCCGAGCTGTCGAGGATGAATTTGGCTGGTCACGGGCGTTAGTTTCCGGAGTAGCTTCTTTTGGAAGATTTGGAGGAGCTCTTCTGGGACCACTAGAAGGTTGGATGACCGACAAAATAGGATCTAAATTAATGATTTTTACAGGATTTTTGATCGGTGGTCTAGGATTAATATTCTTTTCATTCATTAATAACGCAACCCAGTATTATTTGGCGTTTTTTCTAATTTCCCTCGGATTTTCCATCGGAGGTTTTACTCCTTCCATGGTTGCAGTCAACGCATGGATGACTCAGCACAAGTCAACTGGTATGGCCATGGTTATTGGCGGTTCTTCTCTATCAGGTATATTTGTACCACTTATAGTCTGGGGAATCACAAACTACGGATGGCGGGAAACTTTCTTTCTAATTGGAGTCATTACAATCATAGTTGGCCCCTTTCTTGCTAAGGTGATCGGTAGGCGTCCTCCAAGCTATCTTTATCAAACTGATTCGCAAGAAACAACAAATTTTATTCCCCAACACGACTTCACTCTGTCGGAAGCTATGAAAACCAGGGCTTTTTGGGGTCTTGCAATAACGCACGGTCTTACAAATATTTCAGTCGGGGCAATTTCTGCACATATATATCTCCATCTCAGTGACGGAAACGGGGTAAATCTAAGTCCTTATACAGCGGGATTCGTTTTAGCAATAATGGCCGTATTTGCATTCACATTTCAAATACTAGGTGGAATCCTAGGAGACAGGGTAAATAAGCTGGCTGTATTACCTGTTTTTATAATTATCCAAGCAACTTCCTTGTTTGTGATCACCTTTGCTAAAGATATAAATGGAGCTATAATTTTCGCAGTACTCTGGGGCATAGGGTTTGGGGCCCGCACCCCAATTTTTCACTCCCTTAGGGGAGACTATTTTGGAAGAAAACACTTTGGAACCATATCAGGAGTGATGTCATTCCCAATGTCAATGGGTATGATGGTTACACCAGTATTGGTGGGATGGGCATTCGATGTTCGAGGGTCATACCAATTTTCATTCATAGTTATGGCTATTTTATGTGTTGTTGCGAGTTTATCTGTTTTATTTGTAAAAAAACCACAAATAAATTAGTTCACGATTCTGATTAAGTAGTAGTAGCATCTATAACAGTGAAAAACCTAAACGTCTAAATATAAATTGAAATCAATCCGTGAAATAGCAAGTACTTTAGGGTTAGATTATTCGTTAATAGAACCCTTTGGGAACGACAAAGCTAAAGTACCATTATCAAATTTTCCAACTGAAAATATCAATGGTCAAAAAAGTCACATGGTAGTTGTGACCGCTATCACCCCCACTCCTTCCGGCGAGGGAAAATCGACTACAGCTGTCGGATTAACCCAAGGATTAGGAAAAATAGGAAAACGTCCAGTTCTGACGATAAGGCAACCATCTCTTGGACCGGTTTTTGGTCATAAAGGAGGTGGTACAGGAGGCGGCCGGGCCACGGTGCAACCATCAGTCGATATAAATTTACATTTTACCGGGGATTTTCATGCCATCGAATCTGCCCATAATCTTTTGGCGTCAATGGTAGACAATTCTGTTTACAGGAAACAAATCAATGGATTTACTCCCCAAGGCATAACGTGGAGAAGGGTAACAGATGCAGAGGATAGGGCTCTTAGAAGTATCACAACTGGCTTGGGAGGAAAACTTAATTCACCACTTAGAGAAACAGGTTTTGATATTTCTGCAGCTTCGGAAATTATGGCGATATGTGCACTGGCTACCTCATATTCTGATCTACGGAGCAGATTGGAAAACATTGTAGTTGGGTGGACTGAAGATCGACAACCCGTGTTAGCTAAAGAAACAAATTGTGTAGGCTCAATGATGGCCCTTCTAAAAGACGCTCTTAAACCCAATCTTGCCCAAACATCTGAAGGGCAACCTGCGTTTGTACACATGGGTCCATTCGGCAACATAGCGCATGGTTGTTCCTCTATAATTGCTGATCAATTGGCAAGCCAATGTGGAGACTACGTGATAACTGAGGCGGGGTTTGGGGCCGATCTTGGATTCGAGAAATTCATGGACATTAAAGTACGCCAAGGAGGTAGGTATCCAAAGTGTGCAGTAATTGTTACCACCGTTAAAGGATTAAAATGGCATGGAGGAATTTCTTTAGATGATATTAACTCACCAAATAATGAAGCAATAAAAAAAGGATCAGAAAACCTTAGGAATGCGATTCGGATAGTAAAGTTATATGGTCTACCATCTGTAGTAGCAATAAACAAATTTCCCAGTGATAAACCAGACGAAATAGAATTGATCAAACAATTATCAAAGCATTATGGAGCGGAAGGTTGCGAAGAATCCAGCGGATTTATGGAGGGAGGGAATGGAATGACTGATCTGGCAGAAGCTGTATCAGGTGTATGTGAAACGACACAAGTTACTCCCAATTTACTTTATGAAGATAATACATCGATTATTGAAAAAGTCGACATAATGAGTAAGACCCTTTATAAGGCGTCCGAAGTTAAGTGGGGACGTACCACCAAAACAACAGCAAAGCTGTTTACAGATAATGGTTGGTATTACCCTATTTGTATGGCAAAGACCCATTTATCGATTTCGGCTGATCCAAAATTAAGAGGCGTTCCAACTGGCCATGTACTCCCTATAAATGATTTGAAGATTTTAGGTGGTGCAAAACAAATAGTAACCATGGCTGGGGGAATAATTACTTTACCGGGGTTACCATCTAATCCAAATGCAGTAGACATAGATCTTACTGAAGAAGGAAACATCACGGGGATATTAGGTGCCTAAACGAAGTAATAACAAAAATAACACGGTGAAGTTCCTATGTAATTTTTGCAACAAAACAATTGTCACTAATTTTGTGCCATCAGTACCTCCATCTTGTCCTTATTGCGGATCGGATACCATCCCAGATGAGGTTTCTACCCCCACCTCAAAAAGTATTTGTAATACTTGTCATTCTCTATCCGATATTTATTCAAGCGATAAATGCAATGTATGTAATTCGTCTTTGAGCGCTTTCACCGGAAATATTACCGACACAGAAAAAGACGGTGGCGCACTTCATCGGTCTAGGACTTTGTATTCGTCAAGTAGAGGGCCTGAAGGGGGTACTATTCCCCGTTGGAAAATTTATTAATTTTCCTATAAATATCTCCTGCTATAAGGTAACTACCTGCGTGAAAACCAATTACGGACAAACCGGTACCTTCAGCCAAATAACCTGCAGGATATAGCCCCGGTATATCAACTGATTCGAAAGTTGATTGATTGCAGACCATTTGCATAAGTTGAAATCTGTAGTTATCTCGTTTGGATATTAGCGTTAATGGGAACCATTTACTGAGCAATTGGTAATTTGCAGATGCGCCAATTTCTACTATTAAATGATCGGTTATTATTTCAGAAGTTATTTGGGATTTATTATCAATCACAGTAACGTTTCCATCATCCGTAAATCGCTTTATTTCAGAATCGTACATAATTTTAAACCTGTTAGACTGACTGTTCATAATTACGTTCAATCGTTGATAATACGGCAAATGGAGAGAATCTTTTATAAGGCGTAAGTGATTTTCTTTGGCTTGACGCATTACATAAACTACTAATTTCTCTGCATCGTATAACTCGGTTGCGGCCCAATCAGAAGATCTACCACCTCCAACTATCACACATGAATCCCCCGGATAATCACCCGGGTAGGTGTAGTTGTTAGAAATGAATGAATTATTCTCATCTTGCCATTGAAGTTTACGTGGCTGAGATTTAGGACCAACTGCAAAAACAAGATAGTCACATTCGTAGACTTTTTGCGAAGAATTTGTGTCTACGATTAATTTAAAGCGTCGTTCATTATCACCCTGGTCCACATGAACCAGTTTTTCTCCTCCACGAATTTTGTGATGTAAATTGAAACGTTCTACAAATTTCTCATAATAGAGAATAATGTCATCTCTGTGTCCTAATTCATTAGGGTCCCTATCCAAATCAAAATCAACAAAAAATTGTTTCATAGGATAATGAGCTAATTCCATCCAATAGGACGGTCCCAAAGTTAGTTGGTTACGGGGTACTTCGTTCCACAAACCACCCGGTTTACCCGAAGTTATCATCAACCAATCCAGTGATTTTATTTTACTAAATTTAATTTTGTACTGATCAGGATTTAACGAATAATTTTCCGGGTGATGGTAGCTACGGAAAAAATCAATTGGTCTTACATTATGGTAAAGAAGTTCGGACGGTTTAAATTGAAGCAGATCTGATTGGGAACGTCGTATTATATTATCAATGTTTGGTCCAAATTTAAAATTCAAAGTGTCAGATAGATAGGGATGCCAACCCTCTAAAGTAGCTGCTACTCCTAAACCACCCGGACCAGAACCCACAATAATGACATCATGATCTTCAGATTTTTGATAATTATTGATCAAAGCAAAACATTAAGATTAGATATCCATACGGTAAACAAATCATAGGGTTATGTGAATTGAATAACCTTGGTGATTATACTTTAAAACAATAGCTACTCATGCGCGTTCCGATAATGGTCAGCCAATATGTCTTCCCCAAAATCATGCGTATAATCACGGAAAACGGAGTGAATGTGATTAGCTTGATTTTGTGTATTATCGTATTCAATCAAAAACCTATCATGCTTTATATTGTAGTAGTGCCCCTCACCAGGTTTTGTAGATCCGGCCCAAGCGAAAAAAGTATTTTCAAATCCCTGACTGTCGATTGTGTTCCAATAATTATCAGCCAATTCATCGGTTGATCTGTAAATATAGTGCTTTATCAACCTTATTAACTTATCTCGGGAGTGGTTTTCCAGTTGAGAAAAAGGAATTCCATCTGGGGTCAATGACCGAGCAACTACCCTAAAGTTAACGCTTAGGATATCTGGTGGAGCTACAGGGTCAACAATTGCTTGATTTCTGCGTCCATCTGGTAAAGTTACTACAATTTCCCTAGCCCACTCCTCCTCTTCAAACAAAGTTTTTTTTCCTTTGTTTTCACCGTGCTTTATTTCACTAGGGTTAGCTCCAAAAAATAAAGGTAAAATCGAAACGTCATTACCTAGAACCGTCGCAATAAGGCCTATATGATGCCCACCTACCCTGAAACTCCAAGGTTTGTCTAATTCATTGGGGTCACCAAAAACACTAAACCAATATCGTTCAGGATCCCTATTAAAACGGGAAAGGTCTCCTTGAATTCTTTCCCAATCACCTAAAATGTTTTCCAATTTAATGATTTTGGTTGCCGTATCATATCCAGCAACACTATACCCGGTTCTCATCATTTCGAGAGCCGAAGAAACTTGCTGATCATTCATATCTGATTTTAGCAATCCTTCTCGTTCCACGGGAGTATAATTCCACTCATAACGCTCTTGGTTAGATTCGAATTCAAAATGGGCTTTTTTTAATTGGGCACTCGACAATTGTTTCAAGAAGTTACTTGCGGCACTTCGCATAAGTTTTGCTGTCTCGGGAGCGTAAGTTAATAATTTTTTATTGTGTTTCATGTTAATCTCCAATAAACTGAAACTTAGGGTTCATACCAGTCTACAAGGCCGTTCGTGAGTTCCCGTGAGTTCCATGGAAAATACATAGCATAAAATAAAATGATCAAATTATCGCTTCAATCTCTATCCTACAGAGATACTTTCAATGCAGGAACCCTAAATTTATTTGGCATTATTGAAAATGCTTATCAACTCAAATTAGACGGAATAGACATCGATCATCGCCACTTTGAGTCAACTGATATACGTTATTTAGAACAAATAAGAGAACAGTGTCAAAAAAAAGGTTTGCAAATTTGTTACATAGGGGTATCAAATAACTTTGGATTGACAGGTGTCGAATTGGATACCCAAATAAAACAAATGAAATACTGGATCGATGTAGCAGCGAGTATGGGGATAAGGATGGTCAGGACATTTGGCGCATGGGTTCCAGAAAATGAAAATGAGGATGAAGTTTGGACTAGGATGGTTGAGGCGACCCGCGAAGTTGTAAATTACTCTGAATCTAAGAATGTAGTTATGGGATTGCATAACCATAATCACGGATGTGTACCAGCTACAGGAGATCAAGTAATGCAGTTACTGAAGGAAATAAATAGCCCCTACTATTCTCATATCCTAGATACCGGTCAATACCGCGGTTCACCAGGAGTATCGAAAGGGACACGTGGCATAGACGACAACCGTTGGGATTTCTATGAATCAATAAGAATTTCTGTGCCAAAAGCCGTTCAGATTAGAGCAAAAATATACAGAATAAATTCCGGTAAGGAAAAATGGTTAGATTATGATAGGATTATGCCCATTATAAAAAACGCAGAGTTTAATGGATGGATGTCAGTGGTATATGAAGGTCAAGACGAACTTAATGAAATAGAAGCCGTTCCCAAAGCTAGTAAATTTTTACGTGATATGCTGAACACATACGGGATGTAGCTATAAAATATAAGTTGGCCCCACCGCAATTAATTTAAAAAGGATAACCCAATGGGTAAATTTTATGAAAATTCAATAATACCTGATCATTTGAAGCGCGATTTTAACGTTTACGACAGGATAAGCAAATTGGGGATAAATTTGGGTTCGGAAGGTGATTGGCTAGCTGATTTAAACAGTGCCGCCATCGCAAGTGTGGTTTTCCACGAATCAGGAACGACATACCTTTCTGGCATGGGTTTAGGTCCTGGTGAAATGAATGATGACCCAGAACGTGTTAAACAAGGACAGAACGCCGCAGAACAAATTGCTGATTCAATGATTGCTAGACTTCACTGGGCGCTAACGTGTGGAAAAGAAGGCGGTGACCTCAATGATGTTCTTTATACTATGAAAGCGCTTGGAATGGTGGTATCTACCGATGTAAATTTCGGTTCTGGTCCAGCTGTCGTAAATGGCTTTTCACTTAGATGGCAATCAGTTTTCGGTGGCGGACTTGGAGAGTTTTCGGTAAATGGAACGGATCAAAACTATTCAGGTGTCCACGCAAGATCTGCTATAGGGGGTTTCACTGGTCAATTCTCATTAGAACCAGAGATTATAGTTGCAATTCCTCCAGAACTCTCTCGATCCATAATAAAAAATCGCGGATGGGTTTTTCCACTTCCTCCTGAAGAATTAAAACGAATCAGGACATAGTATTTAAACAAAGTTATTGTTCAATTTAACGTAATTACAGGGCAGAACAATTGAAGGTAATAATATCTGGATCGTCAGGGTTCATTGGAAAAAATTTGACCACCTACCTGTCAAAATCTGGCCATGACATCACAAGACTAGTCAGGAACGCACAATACAATGA
>Ga0187827_10003746_pt1 | contig 19311 bp, 18 predicted proteins | sample ETNtaG_39_FD_167969 | JGI IMG/M metagenome (GOLD analysis project Ga0187827, IMG submission 167969) | Marine microbial and viral communities from oxygen minimum zone, Eastern Pacific Ocean - ETNP2014_SV_150_PacBio MetaG (Illumina Assembly) | ecosystem: Environmental > Aquatic > Marine > Hypoxic... | reverse complement strand
TTCCAGTATTTAATATCCCGCCAGATACTGGGTGTCCCTACAATACGTCCTACTTCAAAAGGATTGGAAGGATCTGTAATATCTACAAACGCAGCAGCATCTTCATTAAGACCCACAACTGCAAATTCACGATTATCCTGGAAAAAACCCGTAATGTCTGATAGGCCCTGATCAAACGTAAGTAAACTTGCAAGTTCCATGTTGCAACTATATGGGAAAACTAATGAAATAAAAAATACTATGATAAAACATCTATTCAATTTATTGAATTCTAGTCTGAAGAACTAAATTTCGGGAATCGGCTCATGGCATATTCTGCAAGGGCAGTAATCGTTAAACTGGGGTTTACACCCAAATTAGAAGGCATCACCGAACCATCAATTACATATATACCTGGATAATTGAATATCTCAAATTTTTCATTTATTACTCCAGAATTTATATTTTTCCCAATACTGGCACCTCCCAATATATGAGCTGTAGAGGATATATCAAAGATAGCATCCATATAAGTAGTGGTGATTGTTCCTGATCTTTTCTTGATAATGGCTTCTGCAGTTGAAACAGCAATGGGTATATGGGATGGTATTTTTGCACCATCACTGGACTGGCTATTCATAGAATATCCTCCTAATCTCCACCAGCGGGGTTTATAATTTAGTTTTAAGTAATTATCTATAGGTTGCATCACTAGTAGTATTATAGTTTTTTTAGCCCAGTTAAAAGGGTATAAATTCGCAATAAATTGCAGGGGTGAACGGATGATTGTAATTCCCCAGCGTATAAAACCTGGCATTGGGATACTACGATCTGGTAGAAACGTAGTAAGAAGAGCCATCACAGTTTGGTGTTTCCCATACCGGACTGTTTCAATGTGAGTACCTTTGTCTGGATGAAATCCAGCAGAGATAGCAATACCTTTACTGAAATCTTCAGAAGGAGTTTTCTTTAGTTTAATCCCAATTATAGCTTCCGAATTAGTGCGGACAAAATCTCCCAGTTTAGATGATATGTTTTTTAGGTTTCCATTTTCTCTGCATTTCAGTAGAAGTTTAACAGTACCCAGAACTCCACCTGACAAAACCACTTTTTCTGTCTGTAACTTTTGAATTGGTCGTCTTAATCCTGTTGATTTTCTAATAGTAAGCTGATATCCTCCACTTTCTAATGGACGAATATTCTGAACCTCCTGTTCTGGCAATATTTCAACACCCAGTTTTTCTGCCAGATATAGATAATTTTTATCCAGGGTGTTTTTTGCATTATAGCGACAACCTACCATACAACCGCCACAAAGTGTACATCCCATTCTATCTGGGCCCTTACCGTTAAAAAAAGGATCTTTTTCGGTTTCTCCTGGTTTTCCAAAATAAACTCCCACATCCACTTTATGGTAACTACTCCTTTTACCCATATAGTCTGCACATTCCTTTAATATTTTATCCGTTTCTCCCTCATGTTTAGCCGGTACTGCACCCAACATGAATTTTGCTTTTTCATAATAGGGTTCTAGTTTTTTCTTCCAACCTCTTCCAGGCCAGTTTTGATCTTCGAATGCATCATCAGGGGGAACCAATAAAGTATTTGCATATACTAAACTTCCCCCTCCTACACCTGTACCATGAAAAATAAATATATTTTTCATAAGGGTAATACATTGAATCCCATACAAAAAAATGCGGGGCATCCAAAAATACTTTCGTAGGTTCCAGTTAGTTTTTGGAAAATCTTTACTTCGGTATCGCTTACCTTTTTCAATAACTAATACACGATATCCTTTTTCAGCAAGCCTCAATGCAGAAACAGAGCCACCAAATCCAGACCCTACAACAATAACATCCCAATTACTGCGTTTCATAACTGAATCATCTCATTCATTTTCCTTATGTATTTCATACCAATCTTATGTCTCCCCTTATATAATAATAATTCTACATTGGCTCCCTGACCTTTTAATAAACGATATGCATTAACAGATGCTTCTACTGGTACTTTATCATCATCCTTACCATGCCCAATTAATATAGGTGTATCTGCCTGACAGTGATGAAGTCTTACACTCTCTTTATCAGTATGACGCAAAAAACCGCTAATAGGGAAAACGCCACCTAGAGGTTTATCTAAAAAAAGTGCAAAATCTAGACAAACCATTGCGCCTTGCGAAAACCCCAAAACATATATATTTACTGAAGGGTATTTTTCAAATATTTCCGAGAAAAAACTATTCAGTAAACGTTTGGGTTCATCAACTTCCCACACACCATCTGAGATCTGATATGACCAACTCCGACCATTTCCTTGCTTTACCTTGTAAGGAGCCTCTAATAAATACCAATCTGCATTATATATTTTCATCATTTTCATAAGTGGGTACATACTATATCGATCACCCGCCCAACCATGTATGGCAACAATAACTTTTTGCTCAGAGATGCCTGTCTTGTAGAAAGCATATTGAAGATTTTTTGTCATTATTATTATAGTGAAAGCAGATGCTAGTCAATTAGATATTGATAAGAATAAGAATTGTCTTTTAATTCTCAAATTGAATTCTTTATTATTCATAAATTTACAGCTGTTATTTATTATTTAAATAAAACATTTCCTTATTATATCCATTATATCAATCAGGAGCAAAAAAGATGATTATTGGCATACCTAAAGAAACATTGCCAGGTGAAAATCGTGTGGCTATCCTACCTGCTGAGATTAAACAACTTTCATCACATGACTTGGTTTTTATTCTAGAATCTGATGCAGGAATCTGTTCATATATTTCAGATGATGACTATAGGAATGTCGGGGCAACAATATCATCAGATGTATATTCTGATTCAGATTTGATTATACGTATTAATCCTCCCAATGAACATGAATTAGATAAAATCAAATCTAATGCTGCCATTATTTCATTGCTGGCCCCATTCATTAATCATACCCTCATAAAAAATTTAGCTAAAAATAATACTTCAGCTTTCTGTCTTGAACTGATACCCCGTTCTACATATGCCCAGTCTATGGATGTCTTAAGTTCACAAGCCACAGTCGCCGGGTATCGTGCTGTATTAAATGCAGCTACACACATAGGGAAATTTTTCCCTATGCTCATGACCCCCGCTGGAACCATCAAACCTTCCACTATACTCATTATAGGAACAGGGGTTGCCGGTTTGCAGGCCATAGCCACAGCTAATCGACTCGGTGCCAAAGTAGAAGCCTTTGATGTCCGCCCAGCTGCACGGGAGCAGGTTGAATCATTGGGTGCAAAGTTTCTATATATGGATCTGGATGACTCTGCAGAAACAGAAAGTGGATATGCAGTGGAAATGAATGAAGATTTTATCCGTAAGGAGATGGAACTACTTCATAATGCAGCAAAAAGGGTAGATGCTATTATTACAACAGCGATGATATTTGGAAAGAACGCTCCAACCTTGATTAAGGATTATATGGTAAATGATATGCAACCAGGATCCTGTATTATTGACTTGGCAGCTGAGAATGGTGGAAACTGTGAACTTACTAAACCTGGTGAAATTATCCATCATGGCGGTGTTACAATCGATGGACAACTTAACCTTCCATCCCAGGTCCCCTATCATGCCAGCCAGATGTTTTCAAAAAACATTGCAAAACTGCTGACTGAAATTACTAAAGAAGGGAAAATTAAGTTTGATATGAACAATGAAATAATAAAAGGATGTTTGGTAACTCATGAAGGGGAAATAGTACACAAAATGACAAAAAATATTATTGAAGGAGATAGATAATGGAACTATTGATCGGACTTATTTTTATCGCCGTTCTGGCAACTTTTGCAGGAGCAGAATTGATTGGCAAAATTCCTCCACAACTTCATACCCCTCTCATGTCTGGTTCAAACGCTATTTCGGGCATTACAATTGTAGGTGCACTACTTGCTCTAGGCAGTAGTGGAGATGATAAACTTTTAGCTATTTTAGGTTTTTGTGCAATTGTGTTTGGTACCATTAATGTAGTTGGTGGGTATATGGTAACCGATAGAATGCTTAAAATGTTTAGGAAAAAATAGGAGAAGAAATAATGCAATCCAACTTAATTATGATCTCCTATATTTTATCTGCTATCCTATTTATTGTGGGCATAAAAAGATTAGGGAAAGTTAAAACAGCTCGCCAAGGCAATTTTCTTTCCACTTTGGGTATGCTTATAGCAATTATAGCTACCCTTTTTAAAATGGATGCAATTCCTCTGAACTGGGTAATGGGTGGAATTGTACTTGGCGCTATTATTGGTGCATATTCAGCTACTAAAGTTGCCATGACTGCCATGCCAGAAATGGTAGCAATATTTAATGGTTTTGGAGGGGCTGCCTCTGCCTTGGTCGCTTCAGCTGAACTCTTTAAATTCTTGAACCAAAAAGATATCTATTTACAAAAGCTGGCTGAAACAAATAGCGCACTATCAGTCACGATGATTACCATTGTACTCTCAGTAATTATTGGTTCACTCACATTTACGGGAAGTTTTATCGCCTGGGGCAAACTGCAGGGAAAAATCAGTGGTCAGCCCATCACTTATCCTGGACAAAATATAATCAATGCATTGATTCTGATTGGTGTAATAATAGCCAGTTACTTCTTTGTAATAAATCCAGATAACCTCAACGCATTTTATATCATTCTTGGGATTGGTTTGTTGCTAGGCATTTTATCTGTCATTCCCATTGGCGGTGCCGATATGCCGGTTGTCATTTCACTTCTTAATTCATATTCTGGTATTGCTGCTGCATCCACAGGCTTTGTATTGCAAAACCAGGCCCTCATTGTAAGTGGCTGCCTGGTAGGTGCATCGGGTATCTTCCTCACCAATATTATGTGTAAAGGGATGAATCGTTCATTGGGCAATGTTCTATTCAGTGCATTTGGCAAAGTGGATAAATCAGTAATTGGGTCAAAATCAGTCGTTGGAGTCTCCATAAAAGAAATGAGTGCTGACAATGCTGCTTACACTATGCAGGCTGCTGAATCTGTGATCATTGTTCCTGGCTATGGTATGGCCGTAGCTCAGGCACAACATGAAGTCCGTAAATTGGCTGATGAATTGGAGAGAGAAGGTGTTAATGTAAAATTTGCTGTACATCCTGTTGCAGGACGTATGCCTGGGCATATGAATGTCCTCCTAGCTGAGGCCAATATTTCTTATGACAAACTATTTGATATGGATGAAATTAATGATGACTTTTCAGGAACAGATGTAGCCCTGATTATCGGTGCCAATGATGTCGTTAATCCTGCAGCAAGACATGATGAGTCCAGCCCCATATACGGTATGCCTATCTTAAATGTAGATCATGCAAAAACAACATTTGTTCTAAAAAGATCAATGAATCCCGGTTTTGCTGGTATCAGCAATGAACTCTTTGGATACGAAAATAATTACATGGTTTTTGGAGATGCAAAAGCAACTGTATCTCAACTTGTAGAAACTTTAAAAGAAAACTAATAAACTAACCACAAAACAACTTTTTATTTTTATTTCATCAGAACAATCTGTCTGCTCTGTTTGAAAGTTTCAGTCTGCATCATAACTAGATAAAGTCCACTTGATTGTTCAGAAGCATTCCAGCCAATTGAATGATATCCTGCAAGTTTAAATGAATTAATTAATGTTTCAATTTTTCTTCCATTAACATCATATACTGAAATCTGAACCAAGCTGTTCTCAGGTAATGTAAATTCAATATTTGTCGCTGGATTAAAAGGGTTAGGGTATATATTCTGGATACTGAATTTTTCAGGAATAAAACCATCATCTAGAGACATGCAAGTCGATCCATTTCCACCACAAACACCACATTCGTCTTCTACTAATGTTGAGCCACAAGCATTATCGCAACCTGAAGGACCAGGCAAATCACAGCCACAACCTAGATCTATTGCTCCTCCATTAGGTACTCCTACACAATCCATGCAAGTAGAATTATCTCCACCACATACAGCACATTGATCAAACACAGACTCTCCACCCCATACGCCTAAACAATCGGGGACACAATCGTTTGTAGGATCTACATCACAGATACCACAATTATCTGAAACAGCACCTTTATCCTCAGACATTTCTGAACTATCTATTTCGCCATCACTATTGGCATCACAACTACATCCACTATTGGCAAACCAACAACTACCATCATCAACTGTAGCACTTTCATTATGATTACAAGCATATGATGAGATACAACCAGGTACAGCAGACATAGCTTCAGTTATAGCACAAACTTGTTCTGAATGATCAGATTCTAAACCACTATCAATATATGTTATAGTATAACAGTATAATTCATTATAATTAAGTCCAATATCTGTATATTCAGTTATACCCTGTACTTCTGCAATGGCAATACCAAGATCAATGCGATATATTTTATAGCTTAATGCACTTGGATCAATTGGGCAGTCAAAGATACTACAATATTCACCGCCATCCCAGCAGTCCATATAGTACGCATCATTGCCAAATCCTGGACCATCACATACACCGCAGTCATCTAATATAGCACTACCACCCCAATTACCATTACAGTCCATATCACAATCATTTGCAGGATTATTATCACATATGCCACAATTATCTAATGCAGCATCACCATAGGGCATACCTGCACAATCTGAACAACTGGTATTATCACCACCACAGACTCCGCAATCATCCATATCAGCGTTATCACCACCACAGACTCCGCAGTCATCAGAATCAATATCACAGTAACAATCACCCCAATATGAATCAATCTCTGCTGCTAATCCACTGGAGACTATATTACAAGGCAAATCGGAATCACCACCACATACTGGAGGACTGAAACAAATATCAACTCCTGCAAAATCAGAAAAAGACACCTCTGTTAATAAACCATCAACTCCAGGTGGAATTGTAGCACCAGAAAGTGAAAACGCAACAATATTTGGAGCTCCTTCAGTATTTCCTGTACTTACTATAAATCCATCTGGTGCAGTTGCATCTGTTACGTTAATTCCAGTTACCGCAAACTGAAAACCACCTACATAACCATCAAAATAGTTACCATTGGCAGTAGTACACTCTGTTTCATCCATCGTATTATCGAATTCCCAAGTAGCACTACCATCACCATTGTTACCTAATGTTTGACAAGCTTCTTGAGTTGTTGGGTTCATAAGAAGATCACTACAATAAGAACAACCAGTCTGGTTAGTCATATTCACATCTAATGTGCTAGTTTCTATATCTACATTCTCTATATTGAGACATACTGGAGCATTACACGTTTCCCTACCACGTCCAAGTCTATCTAAACTACTATTAATAGCATCCCAACTCAGCCTTATATCATTTAGGTTTTCAACTGTAGCAGTTAAACCTGTAATATTACAACTGGTATTATCACCACCACAGATACCACATTCATCATAACCTGCATCACCAAAACATATATTATTACAGTCCCATGCAATAGAAAATATATCTGTATATCCATCGCCACATACACCACATGCATCTAAGGCCCATGTACCATTACAATTTCCTGCACAGTCATATTTTTGATCACCTTCAAGATTTGGGTCACAATCTAAATCGCCACTTGTACTACAAGTACTTCCATCACCGCCACAGATACCACATTCATCTTCTACTAATGTTGATTCACAAACATTATCACAACCTGAAGGTCCTGGCAAACCACAGCCACAACCTAAGTCTATTGATCCTCCATTGGGGATTCCTGCACAATCTGCACAACTACTTCCATCTCCACCACAAACTCCACATTCATCTTCTACTAATGTTGATTCACAAGCATTATCACAACCTGAAGGTCCTGGCAAACCACAGCCACAACCTAAGTCTATTGATCCTCCATTGGGGACTCCTGCACAATCTGCACAACTACTTCCATCTCCACCACAAACTCCACATTCATCTTCAATTGAATCACCACCCCATTCTCCACTGCAATCAGGTATGCAGGCATTCTCTCCAGTTGTACCACCTACACAATGACCGCAGTCATCAATATATGCTGTACCACCCCAAACACCGATACAATCTATTTGGCAATTATTTGACTGGTTGTTATCGCATATCTCACAATTATCTGTACTAAATGGCCCCGGTCCATTCCAACTCCCTGGAGGATTCTCATCACAATCAAATAAACATGCGGATAGTCCTGTATTCCCACCTACACAATATCCACATGCATCATAAAATGCATTACCAAATAATTCAACATTACAATCTGTACACGACATATTCCAAGCCGAATGGGAAGTACAATCACTTTCTGAATATTCAGAACAATCAATGCACGACCCGCAGTCATCCAACAGTGATGTACCATTTATAATTCCAAAACAATCCATACATCCTTCAGATAATAGACAATTTCCATCACAATCAAAATTTTCAACAGGTCCATCGCCACCACATACGCCACATTCATCAAATTCTAAAGTTGAACCACATGTCTCATCACATCCAGATGGACCAGTTTCGCCACAACCACAGCCAAAATCTACATTATCATCACAATCACATGCACCATCTGGTATACCATCGCCACCACATACGCCACATTCATCAAATTCTAAAGTTGAACCACATGTCTCATCACATCCAGATGGACCAGTTTCGCCACAACCACAGCCAAGATCTACATTATCATCACAATCACATGCACCATCTGGCATACCATCACCACCACATACGCCACATTCATCAACTACAGCACTGCCACCACACTCATCAGCACAATCAAACTCCACAATGCAGTTTCCATCGCAATCATAATTTTCCAATGCATACTCACAGCTATCATCATCTTCTGTTGCATCAGGATTGTAATTGCAGGCAGATTCATCGGTGCAACCGGGTGTTGAACCTTCATAATATTCAAAGTAAATTTGATTGGCACTTGGGTCTGATACAATAATATTGGATAATCCTGTAGCTTCATCAGAAAGAGATAGATTAACCAAAGTTCCACATCCAGCAGAAATTGAACCGCCTGTCAGAGAAAATGCCAAAACTGTACTACCCATTGATTGACCAAACAGACCATTAGCTTCCATATCTCCACCACTTGCATTGTTTACAGTAGCACCATCTACATCAAATTGAAATCCTCCAATATCATACAAAGATTTATATAGAACTGATCCATCAGATGTTAAATGTAAATAGCTGGTTGTTTCTGAGTCAGGAAGATCGCAGCCATCTGTGATATCTTGAGACCATGAAAATACTGAAAACAATAAAATTATTAATATATTTGTAATATTATACATAATATCTTTCTTTATAAAACACTGTTACAACTATCCGAAAATTATTAAATAAGAGAACAAAACCCTTTGATTCTCGTCACATAATTAACATATTACCATTTAAAAGTATATGTACCCAATTTTATGCAAAAGCTCATATATTGTAAAAAAATTATGATTCAGAAATTCTCCTCCTGAGGATTGCTGTTTGAGTAATAATAAACTACTACTTACACTCAAAGAAATATAAGGAGAAATAATCAATAAATACAAACATGCAGATGTGAGACATCGTAAAATATGATAAATATCACAATTATACCAAGAACCTGCTTAAATGAGAATTAATTAGAATGTTACAATTTGATAATAATTAATCTATTAATATTATTTGATTAAATATTAATTTATATATATGAAATACCTACTTGTAAATTTGATATTTATGCTTCATATCTCTATTTCTACTGGGGTCACTCTGCAAAGTGTGTACGATGCAGCGGGTCCCGGTAATGGTTATGATAAATATGTAATATTAGAAAAGAATATTATCTACACCGGAGAAGTAGGAATTTATGAAGGGGATATTTTCATAGAAGGTAATGGTGCCATTGTAGATCTGAATGGCGGTCTTGGTATTTGGGTATACGCTGAAGAAGGGTATCCAGCCAATCTAGATATGGAATATGTCACACTCATCAATGGCTATTATAATGGTCTTACATTCAATGGTATTTCTACAGGGTATATATCAAACTGCAATTTTATTCAAAATGCATATGGCATCCAAATTATGGATTCAACAAATATTACTGTAAAAAACTGCAATTTTATTCAAAGTAGCAATTACGGCATTGCTGTACGTGGAACCCTTGCATTGTTTGAAATATCATTCTCTAATTTTTGGGATAATGAACTGGGATGTGCTGGATATAATGAAAACTGCTGAGGACTCTCATGGGTTCCGTTGGAACTCGAAGGGTATGGGCTAATTGAAAATGATCCCCTCTTTATAAACCAGAATATCTGGGATTTTTCCTATCAATTTAATTCACCATGTATTGATGCCGGAGACCCGGATTATGCAGATCCTGACGGGAGCAGAATTGATATAGGTGCCCGTTGGTATGGCGACGAAGAAATAGAACTAGGTGATTGCAATGCTGATGGAACCCACAATGTACTGGATGTAGTTTATCTTATTAATGTATGTATCTTAGGTATTTCTAACGACTGCAACTGTGGGGACTTAAATGAGGATAGTTTAATTAATGTATTGGATGTAGTTCTGCTTGTCAATTCTATATTGGATTATTAATATTGCTCCAAAAGTTTTCCTCTTTTCATAACATTCCGGATTCTGTCTGTACTAATCCAGTATGGGATTTCATTTATAGATTTTATATCCCAGAATAGTAAATCTGCTAAATAGCCTTCATGCACAGCTCCTGCTTTAAGCTCTAAACCAAGTGCCTTGGCACCATTCCACGTCGCACCTTTGAAGGCTTCTTCAATATTAAGTCCACAATACAGGCTTGCAAGGGACACAATCAATGGCATAGATTGAATTGTACAAGTGCCTGGATTAAAATCTGTTGCCAAAGCTACTTCACAGCCCAGATCAATCATCTTCCTTCCGTCTGCAAAATTTTCTTTACCCAGAAATAGTGTAGTGCCGGGTAGTATTGTTGCCATAACCCCTTTTTCTGACATTTTTTTTATACCCCTATCACTGACTGCCATAAGATGATCAGCCGAAACTGCTCCAAGCTCTGCAGCTAATTCCGCTGCACCTGAATCTACAAATTCATCTGCATGGATCCTGGGCTTTAAGCAATATTTCATACCCGTTTCTAGTATCTTACGAGAATCATCCACTGAAAAATATCCTTCCTCACAGAAAACATCACAATATTCTGCTAGTTTTTCTTCAGCTATAGCTGGGATCATCTCTTCACAAATTAGATTCACATACCCAGATGGATTATCATGAAATTCGGGAGGTATAGCATGGGCCCCCATAAATGTAGGGATGATATCTAGACAACTAACTTCATTTATTCGTTTTATTATTCTAAGTATTTTAATTTCATCATCAACAGTCAGACCATATCCAGATTTTGCTTCAATTGTTGTAGTACCATTAACTAAAAAATAATTTATCCATTCCAAACATTCTTCAAATAGCTGATCTTCACTGGCATTCCGGACAGCCTGAATGGATGATATTATTCCACCTCCTGCAGATGAAATTTCCTGATAGGATTTTCCGGATATGCGTTTAGAAAATTCGTGAGATCGATCCCCAAAAAAAATGGGATGTGTATGAGAATCGATAAAACCGGGGGTAATAAGAGCACCATCAGCATCGATTATTTTTTCAGCATCTCCTACTGTATTGCCTATGTGAGAGAGGGTTTCACAATCAATTAGTATGTCAACATTTTCTCTTTTTATAACTTTATTATCTAATGGAGAACAGGTAAGAATAGATCCAATATTGGTAATTTTCGTCTTCATTAATATATTAAACTTGCCAAAAGATTAATCTAGCATTGGAATGTTCAAATCACGCTCCTTTGCAATTTGCAGCGCCTTCTTATAACCCGCATCAGCATGACGGGCAACACCCAAACCCGGGTCATTTGTGAGCACACGATTTATTCTCTCTTTCATTTCTGGCGTGCCATCAGCAACAATAACAACACCTGCATGTATGGACAAGCCCATACCTACACCCCCTCCATGATGAACAGATGTCCAACTGGTCCCACCTGCCGTACTGAGTAATGCATTCAAGATAGGCCAGTCTGCCACTGCATCAGAGCCGTCTTTCATATCTTCTGTTTCCCTATTTGGAGATGCTACAGACCCAGCATCAAGATGGTCTCTACCAATGACAATTGGTGCTTCTAGTTCGCCACTTGCCACCATATCATTTATAGCTTCAGCAAACAGATTTCGTTCTCGAAAACCAAGCCAACAAATTCTAGAAGGCAACCCCTGAAATAGAACCTTCTTCTGTGCCATAATAATCCATCTTTTTAATGCCTTATCTTGAGGGAATAATTCCAGTACTTTAGCATCTGTTTTATAAATATCCTCAGGATTACCCGATAATGCTACCCAGCGGAAAGGCCCCTTTCCTTCACAAAACAATGGTCGGATAAATGCAGGCACAAACCCTGGAAAATCAAATGCGTTTTCGACACCACCATTTTTTTTTGCTTGTCCACGTAAATTATTGCCATAATCAAATGTGATGGACCCTTTTTTCTGTAAATCTAGCATAGCTTGACAATGAACTGCCATTGATTTGTAACTTCGCTGAATATAATTATTAGGATTAATGTTTCTCATTTGAGTAGCTTCCTCCAAATTTAATCCTTGAGGTATATAACCATTCAGTTCATCATGTGCTGAAGTCTGATCAGTGACTATTTCAGGAATAATATTACGTTTTACAAATTCAGGTAATATATCAGCACAATTTCCTAACAGTCCTATTGATAAAGCTTTTCTATTATCTTTTGCATCCAATGCAATCATAATGGCTTTATCTAAACTGTCAGTATGAGTATCAAGGTATCCTGTTTCCATACGACGCTGAATACGATGTAAATCTACTTCAACTGTAATATTGACACCCTCATTCATGGTAACAGCCAAAGGTTGAGCACCTCCCATACCACCCAACCCGCCAGTCAATGTAAGTGTACCTTTTAGAGAGCCACCAAAATGCTGACGACTAATTTCCGCCAGTGTCTCATAAGTCCCCTGTAATATTCCCTGGGTTCCAATATATATCCAGCTTCCAGCTGTCATTTGGCCATACATTATTAGACCCTTTTTATCAAGTTCTCGGAAATGATCCCAGTTAGCCCAATCTGGCACCAGCATCGAATTTGAAATTAGTACTCTGGGAGAATAAGGATGGGTCTTGAAAATAGCGACAGGCTTGCCTGACTGGATAAGGAGAGTTTGATCATTTTCTAGGGCTATCAGACTTTCGAGAATAGCGTCAAATGCCTCCCAGTTTCGTGCCGCCTTACCCATCCCCCCATACACAATTAATTCATCTGGATTTTCTGCATTATCTGGATCCAAATTATTTTGGATCATACGGAATGCAGCCTCTTGTTGCCATCCTTTGCAACTTAATTTGCTACCAATAGGTGCTTTAACTGGCCGGGGTCGAGACATATTGTTTATCCATTTATTTATTTCTCAAAATCAGGTACTCCTAATGCCTCAATAACTGGTTGAAACCAATCCACATTATTTTTATGAGAGTCCCAAGAAAAAACACTTATCCCTTTAAATCCATTTAATCTGGCTAATAATATTTTATCTGCTGCTGATTGAGCATCTTGATTGTATGTAGATATACCCATTATCACCATTTTCAAATCATTGGTTGTTAAATTTGATTTTATAATCTGAACCGAATTATTAAAATCGCTAATTCCTTTAAAATAATTCATAGGTACAACAAAATCAATGATTTCTTCTTCAATCCATTTATCCCATTCCTGGAACCAACGATTCTTAGCATCTATTAAGTTAGGCTTAACAGCTGCACTTAAAACAATATTTTTCCCAGAAGTTTTGATCTTATCATGGGTGATCCTAACTAAATCAGTCACTTTGTCTCTCCGATATTGATCCCAAGCAACATACATTGAATCCACAAATTCCTGACTCCAGCCAAAACGCGTTGAAATAATTCCCCTCACAATATCCCGTGGATTTATATTGTAAATTTTATCAAAAACTTGCATGCCTTTCTTATTATATCCATATATTTCGTCTTGAAAACGAATATAGTCAAGATGTAAACCATTTACCTCATATTTTTCAAGTACTTCAGAGAACACTGATAAGAGATATGGATTAACTTCTGGATGTGTAGGAGCTAGGTAAATACCTTCCCATTGGGGTGACTGAAGTTCAGATAATTTAATTTGTGCATCTGTCTTCCCATGGAGATTGACCTCAGTCCAATCTTTATGAGTGTAATATAAATGTTCAGTATCCTCTGGCAATGACCTAGAAGACCACAATATAAATGAATTCATCCATGCATGCACTTCAATCCCAAGTGCATGACCCAATGTAACTGCATATTTCAGTGGGTCAAAATCGGGAGAAATTTTAGGATGTTTAGGAACAATATTAGAGTTATAAAATGAATATCCACGACCTCTAATTTGAACAAAAACAATATTATAACCAGATTGATAAGCATAAAGTAAAGCATCACTAATCATTGCCTCATTGTACATGCTTTCACGAACAACCCATAGACAACGAGTATCTAAATCTGATAATTGTGAAAATGCAAATTGTAGTAAGAAAAAAAACAGGGCAATTATTCTATAAGCCCTGTAAATAATGATTTTATTATGTTTCAAAATATTATTAATTATAAATATTATTTTTTGTTTTCTCCCTTTTCTTTACCCGCTTCATCATCTGTAACTACATTAATTACATCCGGGGCAATATCAACAAATTCAATTAATGAAACAGGGGCATTATCATTTTTTCTATTATTAATTTTAATTAATCTGGTATATCCTCCCTGCCGATCAGAATATGCTGGAGCAATTTCATGAATTAAAATATTGGCGACTTCTTTGCCTCGTTTGCCCGCTAATCTTTTTTGAATCAATCTTCGGCCATGTAGGTCACCACGTTTTGCATATGTCACCAACCTTTCTATATAAACTCGGAGTTCTTTCCCTTTGGCTTCCGTAGTTCTAATTTTCTTATGTATAATTAGAGATTCTGCAAGGTTGCTGAACAATGCTTTCCGATTGCTTGCAGTCCTGTTAAATTTCCTGCCTTTTTTCTGATGTCTCATTGTAACTCTTTAATTCTGTTCCAAGTATTGTTTTACATTCATACCAAAATGTAAATTCAAATCGCCTAATTTCTGTTGTAGTTCAGTAAGTGATTTACGACCAAAGTTTTTAAACTTCAACATTTCACTTTCTTCTTTTTCTACTAAATCACCAATTGTTTTAATACCTGCCGCTTGGAGGCAATTATGACTTCTAACAGAAAGTTCCATCTCATCAATTGTTTTAGTAAGAATACCCTTAACTTCTAGTGCTTCACTAATTTCTTCTTCATTGACAGCAGTAATTGCAGAAGAATCATTAAACATAAAATAAGCCAGCTGTTGCCTAGTAATATTTGCAGCATGATTAATTGCATCCTTTGGTGTAGTTGAACCATCAGATTTAACTTCCATTGTTAATCTTTCCAAGCCTTCTGTTGATGTTGCAATTGGCTGTACATCCCATGCCACATTCGTAATTGGATTGAAAACAGAATCTATTGGGATAGTACCTATAGTATCATCTTGGCGTTGATTTTTGAGTGCTGAAGAATACCCCTTCCCTCTCGAAATACGAATTTCAAATATAATGGTTTTTTCTTCTGTGATAGTTGCTATATGATGATTTGGATTTAGAACTTCAAACATTTTAGTCATATTACCAATGTCAGCACCACTAAACTTACAGGGACCATGTAATTCCACTAAAATTAGTTCTGGGCCTTCATCTTCCATTCTAAATCTAACCTCTTTAAGGTTAAGTATTATATCTGCTACATCTTCAAGCACACCCTTTATTGAGGTAAATTCATGTGATACACCATCAATTTTAATAGATGTTATTGCAGCACCTGGTATAGATGTCAATAAAATACGTCTTAATGTATTACCAATTGTAACACCATATCCTCTATCAAAAGGTTCTGCTATAATTTTTGTATAATTTTCTGATTCTTCAATAAATTGTATATCTATCTCTTGAAAATATTTGTTATTTGCCATAATTATTAAATACCTCTTTTTTATTTGGAGTAAAGTTCTACTACTAATTGTTCTTCTACAGGTTCCTCAATTTGATCTCTTTCTGGGGTACTATCAAAAACTCCCATGAGTTTTGCTTTGTCTAATGTCAGCCACGGCTTCGGATTATCACCCTGTACAGAGCGCATAGACTCCTGAAATATATCTAACTTTTTACTCTTTTCTCGGACTTTGATAATATCTCCTGAAGATAATTGATATGAGGGAATAGTTACTTTCTGATTATTAACCAGGATATGAGCATGATTGACCAACTGACGAGCACTTGCACGAGTTGGTGCCATTCCTAAACGAAATATAGTATTATCTAAACGAGATTCCAACATGATAAGAAGATTATGTCCTGTTGGACCCTTTTTAGAGACTGCTTTCTTAAAATAATTTCTAAACGGCTTTTCCAAAATACCATATAAGTATTTTATTCGCTGTTTCTCTCTTAACTGAATACCATAATTAGATAATTTTGATCGTCTGCCTTGACCATGCTGACCAGGTGCATAATTTTTTCTTATATTCCCAAATTTAGGCGACTCAAAAACTGGAAATTCAAGTCTTCTACATAATCGTGCCCTAGGTCCTGTATATCTTGCCATAATCCCCCCTAATCTACACTCTTCTCTTTTTAGGTGGTCTACACCCATTATGAGGGATTGGAGTTGTATCCATAATCGAAGTAATATTTAAACCTGCCGCTCTTAATGCTCGTACAGCTGCTTCTCTTCCACCTCCAGGCCCTTTTACACGAACCTCAATTGTGGATAATCCTAATGCTATCGCGTTTTCCGCTGCTTTTTTTGCAGCTTCGGTGGCAGCAAAAGGAGTACTTTTCCGAGATCCCCTAAATCCAAGTGTACCAGAACTACACCAAGAAATAGCATTACCAAATTTGTCAGTTAAAGTTACAATGGTATTATTAAATGTAGCTTTAACAAATCCAATCCCTTCAGGATCAACTTTCTTTTTAATCTTCTTCTTTTTTGTTTTTGGTCCAGCCAATTGAATGCCTCCTTAATCTTTTTTCTTACCTGATATGGTTCTTTTCTTTCCTTTACGAGTTCTGGCATTATTTTTTGTGTTTTGTCCCCTCGTAGGAAGTCCCCTCCTATGTCGGAGACCACGATATGAACCAATATCCATTAGTCGTTTAATATTTCTAGAGTTTTGTCCTCTAAGTTCTCCCTCTACAGAGACCAAATCACCAATGGCATTCCGTATGGATAACAATTGATCTTCAGAAAGCTCATGTACACGAGTATCAGCATTCACACCACTTAACTCTAATATTTTCATTGATAACGTTTGTCCAATACCATAGATATAAGGTAAAGCATACTCTACCTTTTTATTTCTAGGTAAATCTACTCCTGCAATACGTGCCACTGATAATTCTCCTAACCTTGTCTTTGCTTATGTTTAGGGTTTTCACAAATCACCCTGATTACTCCATGCCTTTTTATAATTTGGCATTTATTACATATTTTTTTAACTGATGCTCGTACTTTCATAATTACTTCTCAAATTATATATAACGAAACGTTATTCTTCCTCTACTTAAATCATAAGGAGATAACTCCAATTTAACAGTATCTCCTGGAAGTATTTTAATATAATGCATTCTCATTTTACCTGATACGTGCGCAAGAACTTCATGGCCATTTTCTAACTTAACTCGGAACATTGCATTAGGTAATGTCTCAGTAATTTCTCCATCAATTTCTATGGCGGGTTCTTTTGCCATTATATTGTTAAGATCTTAGCTCCTGTTTCTGTTATTGTTATTGTATGCTCAAAATGAGCTGATGGCAAACCATCTTTTGTACAAACTGTCCAGCCATCTTGTTTTGTAAATACCCCAGGCAAACCCATATTTATCATAGGTTCAATCGCAAAACACATACCAGCTTCTATTTTGGGACCTGATCCCGCATTACCATAATTTGGAATCTGAGGTTCTTCATGCAGTTTCGTGCCTATCCCATGCCCAACTAATTCTTTGACAACACCATAGCCATGAGACTCCGCTTTAATCTGTACTGCATTGCTTATATCTCCAATCTGGTTACCGGGAAGGGCATTCTCTATAGCTATCATTAAACAATCATAAGTTACATTCATAAGCATTTCTTTTTCTGCATCTACTTGTCCAACTGAAAATGTCTTTGCATGGTCACCATAATATCCATCAATATAACTCCCTACATCCACGGAAACAATTTCACCATCTTTCAATTTACGATTATTTGGTATACCATGTACCACTTCATTCTCTACTGAAATGCATAAAGTTGCTGGAAAACCATATAGTCCCTTGAATCCAGGTTCAGCTCCTTTAGATCGGATAAAATTTTCAGCTTCAGCATCTAACTCCAATGTGGAAATTCCTGGCGAAATTATATCTTCAATCATTTCGAGTGTTTCCTTTACAATTTGACAAGCCTTTGAGATTTTTTCTACCTCACTTACATTGCGGATATGTATCATTGGCGTTATTTATAATAACAGGAAAGAAATTATCTTCTTCTATCCCGCCCTTTAAGTTTGCCTGATTTCAAAAAGCCATCATAATGTCGCATCAATAAATGTGATTCTATTTGCTGCAGAGTATCCAATGCAACACCAACAATAATTAATAAACTTGTTCCACCATAAAAACTTGCTAAAGAATAATCTACATTAAAAAAACCGGATAAAAAGGTGGGGAAAATTGCAATCAATGCCAAAAAAATGGATGCAGGTAACGTCACCCTAGTCAGAATATGGTCTATATATTCTGAAGTCGATTTCCCAGGTCTAACTCCAGGTATAAAACCTCCTTGTTTTTTCATATTATCTGCCACATCTACTGGATTAAATGCTATTGCAGTATAAAAATATGTAAATATAATAATTAAAAATGCAAAAAATAGAGAATACACAATATGAGTTGGTGCAAAAACACGCTGTAACCAATCCCCAAACCCATTTCCTTGGGGGAAAAATGATGCAAGCGTACTGGGTAAAAACATAAGGGCTTGAGCAAAAATGATTGGCATTACTCCAGCAGTCAATATTCTAAGTGGAATATGTGTAGATTGCCCTCCATACACCTTTCTACCAACAACCCGTTTTGCATATTGTACTGGAATTTTTCTTACA
>Ga0187827_10003745_pt1 | contig 19318 bp, 17 predicted proteins | sample ETNtaG_39_FD_167969 | JGI IMG/M metagenome (GOLD analysis project Ga0187827, IMG submission 167969) | Marine microbial and viral communities from oxygen minimum zone, Eastern Pacific Ocean - ETNP2014_SV_150_PacBio MetaG (Illumina Assembly) | ecosystem: Environmental > Aquatic > Marine > Hypoxic... | reverse complement strand
GAAAACTAGACGAGCCACTAACAATAGAAATCAAACAAGGACTAGTAACAAAGGTAAACGGAAAGCACGCACCGCAACTCGAAGAAAAGCTCACCACAAACGAGCACCGAAACGTGGCTGAATTTGGAATAGGCACCAACCCGAAAGCAATCATCACCGGTTCCGTATTAGAGGATGAAAAAGTACTCGGGACCTGCCACATCGCATTCGGAAATAATGCGTTCTTTGGTGGCACCATCGACGTCCCATTCCACGCCGATGGCATCATCACGCAACCAACAATCACCGTAGATGACAAGACCATCATGAAATCGGGAAAACTACAAGGATAATACAAAACGTTTTTAAACGATAAACGAATCATAAAAAAAATGGATGGGGACGAATCTAAAGAAAAGAATGTTCTTGACAGCGTAATGTATAGCTACGCTACCGATTCAAATCAGCTCGAAATCGAGAATGCGCTTCTGAAAGAAACCATTGGAAAGCTCAGAGAAGAAATTAGCAAGTTCAAGAAACCGCCGTTAATGGTCTGTGAAATTAGATCAGTCGATGGAAAACACGCAACCATCTCAATCCCAAACGGGAATCAATTCTATGTGGAAATGAGTGACTCTGCAAAAAACATCAAAGCAGGAGATATGGTTCTAGCAGAACAAAAAAATCTAACCGTAATCGAAAAGGTTCCCACCTCCAAGAAATTCAACGTCGAATCATTTGTCATCATCGAAAAACCCACAACCACCTGGGACGAAATCGGCGGCCTAAAGAAGCAAGCTAATGAAATCCAGGAAGTGGTTGAACTTCCCCTCAAGAAACCAGAACTCTTCAAAAAAGTAGGAATTACGCCACCAAAAGGAGTACTCCTCTACGGACCGCCCGGAACCGGAAAGACCCTGCTCGCAAAAGCAGTAGCCAAAGCAACCAATTCCACATTCATCGAAGTAGTAGGATCAGAACTCGTCCAAAAATTCATCGGAGAAGGAGCAAAATTAGTAAAAGAAATTTTCGAGATGGCTCGTAAAAAAGCACCAGCCATCGTCTTCATCGATGAGATTGACGCACTTGCCTCAAAGAGAATCGAAGTGGGCACTTCCGGAGAACGCGAAGTCAACAGAACATTCATGCAGCTCCTAGCTGAATTAGATGGGTTTAAACCACTAGGAAACGTAAAACTCATTGGAGCTACCAATAGAAAAGACATCCTCGATCCAGCAGTCATCCGGCCCGGTAGATTGGACCGACTCATCCGAGTAGATGTTCCAGAAGCAGAGGGTCGAACACAAATTTTCAAAATCCATACTAGAAATATGAAGCTCGAGAAGAGTGTTTTGGTTGCTGACTTAGTAAAGAGAACTGAAGGATTATCGGGAGCTGAAATCCATGCAATTTGTACCGAAGCCGGCTACTTCGCGATACGCGATTCAAGAACAATCATCAAAAAAGACGACTTTCTAAAAGGAATTGAAAAAGTGAAGCAAATCGAAAAAGAAGACGCTGAAGACCACGTCCATATGTTTGGTTAAACAGTAACTTCTAACAGCATCAAGTCAAAACTCAGACTATCTAGAAGCAGGCTCGTCGTGGGGGTTACGCTGTTGCAGGAAGCTCGCTTCTTGCTCGCTCAGTCCCGGGCCACAGAGCTTTCGATTCCAGAGATCTAGTTTTGAAGCCGTTAGAAGTTACAAAGAAGCGCGCTCATCAGTTACTTTTTTACCTCATCGGCTTGCGCCTAGGTGGGTGTTCACTAAATCATCGCGCAATCAACCAAAGCACAACTCTCTTTTTAAACAATACGAAAATCAACACAAATTCTAGAAATCCCGGGACCAAAACTACCGCACTTAACTACGCGTAAAATCCTACTTTTTTTTCTATGGCCCATACAAGCCTCCCTCGCCGCCGCTTTAGCATCCTCTCCCGATTCAGGACCAAATGAATAGAGATGGATCACCGTTCCCTTTTTAGCTACGCTCAATGCAACATCCAAGAACTTTTCAGCATCACGCGGAAGCGGCATCAGAATGCGGTCGAACTTCCCCTTAAGCTTCGGCAAGATCTTCAGAACATCTCCCTCAATCAAAGCAACGTTGTCAATCTTATTAAGCGCTACATTCTCCAACCCATACGCATGTGCAACTGGATTGATCTCAACCCCAACAATCTCCTTTGCTCGAGAATGCTTTGCTATCGTAATCGGATACGCCCCAATCCCGCTAAACATCACCAGTACTCTTTCACCTGGCCCCACTAAAGAAAAGACCCTCTTTCTCTCGGTACCGGAACGCACAGAGTAATAGACATTCTCCGCATGCAACCTAAATCTACATCCGTTCTCCACGAGCATGGTCTCCTTTCTCCGTTCGCCAGCAATAATCTTCAATTTCGGAGTTCGGTATTTACCCCCATACTTTCCTGTTTTCTTCAAGACAACACGTAACTGAGAATTCAAACGAAGCAACGTCTCCCCGATAAGCTTCTCTTTCGACTTCAACGTATCAGAAAATTCAGCAAAAATAGCAAGATCACCAACAATATCGAATGCGCTCGGAACTAGTTTGAGCTGCCCAGCAGTTAACTTCCCAATTAGAGCATCCTTCAAAGTAACCATCAGAAAAAATCCCCTAATCCTTTTTGTGTGCGAGACTTCATCTCTTTTTCAAGTTTCATCAACGAACCCTCAACACGTTCAGCAGAGAATTCAAGTTTACCAATAAGTAATTCTCTTACTTTTTCCGCGTCCAGTTCCCTCATCTCCAAAGAATACTCATCACTTACCGGCATTTCGTGAATCTGGTCAAACACCGCCTTCCACGAAACATCAAAAAAAGAATCCCACTTCAAGAAAGAGAATAAACCGTCTAAATCGCCCTTGTATTCCTTAACCAGTCCCAGTCCCTTTTTCGGGCCAATCCCTTCGATGCCGCCGACATTAAAATCAGTTCCTACCAACATACCTAACGCAATGAGCTGCTCCTGAGTAAGATCAAGAGAGTTAAGAGTACCCTTCAACGTAATCAATTCCGGTTCTACAGTCTCAAAAGCAAGCTTGTTCGTCTTCTTTCTCCTTCCCGCCATCGACAAATTACGTAAGACTAGCGGAGACCCAAAAAGTAAAGCATCTGCATCGTTCGTAGCAACCGCATACGCATCTCCGCGCTTCACAATATGCGATGCCTGTGCCTCAGCCTCTGCAGGAGCCTCGATCACCGGAATACCAAGAGCAACAAGCAATTTCTTCACGTCCGATAGCATTTCAGAAGTTAACCGAACCGTTCGAGAAGAATATTTTCTAACTCCTTCATCATCACCTGCATCCTCCGCAGCTTTCAACAACCTCTCAGCCTCTTTCTTAATACCTGCACGTCGAGCACGCTCAGCCAGTTTCAAATCAGGAACCGTTCCATCAAAACAAAACGCGAGCAAAATACCTTCTCGAAGCAAAGCAGTAACTCGAGAAAACAAACCCATGATGTGAGAAGTAATCATGCCCTTGCTATTAGTCAACGGCCTACCGTCCGGCCCACGAAGAGAAGTCAGAAACTGATAACACCACAACGGCCCATCCACCATCAATAATTTACCGCGTAGCTCCTTAAACGAAATAGTCTTCCGCTCAAGTAAATCGGTAATTGCAACACCCATTATAACTCCCGAACCTGGATGCCTTTAAAGTCCGACTCCAACATCTCTTTTGCCCGCTTCGTAAGCTTGCCTGTTGTCAAAAACAACACCGGCAACTTCCTCAACTGCCCCTGAGCGAACGCACTAGCTAAATCAGCATCATTAATACTCTTTTTCTTGCGCGTTTTACAATAATATTCCATCTCTCCCACTGCGCTCGGTATTTTCACGACATAATCAATCTCCGTCTTCTTCAAAACCTCTTTCTTCGATATGCTAATCTCGTTCGATGAGAAAAATTCAGAAATAATTCCTGAAAAGTCAATGTCTTCTTTAGGCGTCTTAGGTGCCGGCGTAGTTTTGATCTGAACCTTTGGCTTTGCAATGGGTGTCTCGACAACAGATTCCTTAACTGCCGGCTGTTCTACAACCAGCGTCTCCTGATCCTCTTTCTGCACCTGCATCTCTGCTGGTTCAACCTCGGTTTCTACAGCAACCTCCTCCCGCTCCACCTCTGGCTTCACAACCCCTTCCTGTCCCCCAGCAAGCAATTCAGTAATCTTAACTTGCGCTTCCTCAGAAGAAAGCAAAAACCATTTCCAGAAGATCTCCTTGCGCTCACCTCGCTGCACCTCTAACGGTACTGCAAAGTCTTTAATATCTCGTAAAGCAACCCGAATAACCGGCTCCTGTTCAATATCACGAACGATTTTCTCCTCACTCAGCAAATCATACGCCTTTTTCTCCTTATCGTGCAGATTCTCAACAAAATCCTGCAATTTCTCCTCCTGGCCAGGCAAATAATACAGCGGCGACGAACCAACTTTAATACGAGAAATTTTTACCTTGCCGCGAGAAGACAATTCAGAAAGATGTGCCGAAGCAATAATACTGTCCGTTCCGATCGCCTGTGCAATCTGTGTAGGTACTTGCGGTCCCCGCGAAGAAATCAATTGAAGAATAGATTCAGCAGACATATCATAAAAGAAGGAAACCGAGTTTAAATATGTTGCTAACCTCCGAGATACTGCTGACGCCTAAGGGGGTTCCTGTTGAGCGCATCACGCTCTCGCGGCACTATGGAATGCGAAGCATCTCATAATCCGACCGTGCCTCAGCAGTATTCAAAACTAAGGTCTAATCCAGCGAGTCTCGTAATAGGTAACGTCACTTTCTTCATCAACAATCGCAAGTAACAATCGCTTCCGCGTACTATGTGCAACCCGATTCTTTGCAGAAAATTCATACCAGGTCAACGTACTTGCCTCATGGACCGGAAACACCACCCACTTAGCGTGATCCTCTCCCGGTTTAACGCCTCGATCATACACTCTAAAATCGGCACCAAATTTCAATGCCGTCTTAATAATATATCCGCGATCTCGCATGTTCTTAAAAACACAATAACGAATCCAAAAATTCGGCTCCAGTTTTTTAGCCTTCTTCAAGAAAGACTCGTAACTAATCTCCTTGTTGCGCCCATCCAAAACAAGTAACCTTCCTTTATCCATAAGATACATTGCCTCAAGTAAAGACAACTGCACCTTCTGATTGTCAAGAATGCTCCCAAATCTACCTTGATTGTACAAATCGCGGGCCGCATCTGAATTTTCAGTAATAGCACGCTCTGCAGCAAAAATTGCCTTGACTACCTCTTTCGGCGCCTCTTGCTTTTCTTCAGCCTTCTTCGCCTTGTCTACAACCTTTTTCGTCTTGTTCTTTGCCTTCTTCACCATACCCTCCCTAGCTCGACCTACCCTTAAAAAGCTTTCTTTTTCACCACCAACCAATCACTTTAAATATAAAACAACTATCTTCTAACCTATGCAAGTAACGATTTTAGGAACATCTTCAATGGTTCCAACTAAAGACCGCAACCAATCCTCCGTGTTCTTGAGTTTCAAGAATGAAGGGATTTTGATTGATGCAGGAGAAGGCACACAGCGCCAGTTCAAGATAAAGGGCATTCCGTTAACCAAAATAACCAAAATCCTCCTCACTCATTGGCATGGCGACCACGTCTTTGGCCTGCCTGGAGTAATTTCCTCGCTAGGCGCCATGGAATATCAGAAGAAATTGGAAATTTACGGGCCAAAAGGCACAAAGAAACGGTTCGCTTCCCTCTTCGAAGCATTCGATTTCGATCGCAAAGTAGAACTCGAAATTATCGAGGTAGAATCAGGAACCTTTGTCGACAGCAAAGAATTCAAGCTAGACGTACTTCCGCTTGAACACGGAGTCCCGTGTCTCGGTTACTCGTTCACGCAAAAAGATGTCCGTCATATCGATATCAAGAAAACAAAAAAACTCGGAATTCCAGAAGGGCCCCTCATGGGAAAGCTAGCAAATAACAAAGCCATCACCGTAGACGGCAAAAAAATAGCTGCGAAAGACGTAACCTACCTGGAAGAGGGAAAGAAAGTAACCGTCATCGCCGACAGCCTCTACTGCAATAATGCAATCAAATTAGCAAAGGATGCAGACCTCGTCGTCTGTGAAGCAACCTATCACTCAGACCTACAACACAAAGCCAAGAGCTACATGCATATGTCTGGCAAAGACGCCGCAATGATCGCAAACCAAGCAGGAGCAAAACAACTTATCGTAACTCACTTCTCGGCCCGCTACAAAAATCCGCATGAAATTGAGCAAGATGCAAGAAATGTATTCGACAATACACTAGCAGCAAAAGACTTCATGGTTATTGACTTGTAATCTGGGGAGGTGGTGTGCTCCAGTCGAAATCTTTAAAGAAACGTATCCGGTCCGTAGTAGGGGTTGTGCCATCCGGGCCACAGGACCCCCAGATAATTCATCAGGATTTCGAACACACCAAATCCCGAACAAGAAGCGATAACTATTTAGAAGAGAATTTCTAAACTTCCATTATGAGCAGAAAATCAAAAGGCATCAACGCAGAACGCGACCTCATCCACAAATTCTGGGCAACAAAAGAATGGGCCGCCGTACGAATTGCAGGTTCAGGATCATCCAGATATCCTTCAGCAGATGTCCTAGCATCAAATAGAATCCGAAAGCTAGCCATCGAATGCAAAACCTCGAAAGAGGATTCAAAATACATTCCTCATGAAGAAATCGAACAACTCAAAGAATTCGCAGAAATCTATGGTGCCGAACCCTTGATCGCAATGCGTTTCAACAAAACAGCCTGGCACTTCCTCGCCCTAGAAGATATGAAAAAGACCGAAAGCTCATATGCAATTACAAAAGAACTTGCGGAACAAAAAGGACTCCTTTTCGAAGAAATAATAGAAAGATAAAAAAATGAAATGAAAAAGAAATTACTTCTTTTTCTTGCGCGATTTAAGACTGCGTTCGATTTTGAGCTCTTCACGCATGATTCTTCCGACAACGCTTTCAATATGCATCTCTATCCGAGCAATTCTTCTCTCCATGAGAACCATAACCCGCAAAGAATACACAATCGCAGCTAGTGTGCCAACGATAATTGCCAACGTAATTTCTTGGACGCCTAAAACCATAGTATTACCACCTCTTATGGATGAATTATATAGACTGATAGGAGTATAAGTAGTATTTAAATCTTTGGTTAATGCCTAAGCAGAAAGATGTTGCTGAAATGCTGCCTCTAACCGACTTGCAAAAAAGTCCGTTGCAACCCAAACAGCTACTTCATAGCTAGGATGTACAGAATCATCTAACATCAAAAAGAACAGGGTCTCCTTCTTATCCACAATACAAAAGCGCGAAGTGTGTGTTGCTGCTACAAGAGTAGAAAACGCAGAAAATATTTTTGCGTGCTCATGTTTCTTCCCACCAGGAACCGCAATCGTAACACGAACTCCTTTTGCTGCAGCTGCCTGCAAGTAAGATAAAAGAGTATGTGATTTGCGAGCTAATCCTGCATCAGTTGTAGATAACGTAATACTTGTCTTAGCGTTCTTGATCATAGCAATAAGATGATTGTAAATGTTTTTTCTTCCACGGATACTGCCGGTAAGATCAACCGGCTGCACATTTGAAACTCCCTGTACGTGTAATGCGTTCAGTTCATCAAGAACTGGCGTAGTTTTGATGCTTTCAATCAACGCTAACTGGTTGTTTGAGTGTTCCGCCAACTTCTCCTTAATCCGGTCAATAACTTCAGCAGGCGCAACTGCCATGTACGTAATGGGCTTGCCTGCCTTCATCGTAATAAAGCCCTTTCTCTCTAGGCTTTCAAGAACATCATAGCTTCGACTTCTCGGAACATTAGCGATATCGCTCAATTCTCCTGCGCTCGAAGTTCCCCTCGACAACAAAGCAGTCCAAATCTTGCTCTCATAGGTGTTGAGACCAAAATCCTTCAGCTTACTCAAAAAGTCTTTCTGTACTAACATAGATACTAGGACCTCAAATTACTTTATAAACCTTTCTATAATAACCATTCACGAGTGACAAATAGAAAAGCGAAAACAATTAAAAGAAAAGTGCGTTTTCGACGGTTATGAAGCAGCTTAAAATCTTCGACACCCTCCTAAGAGATGGTTGTCAGAGTGCAGATGTCAATCTTTCTATCCAGGATAAAATAGAACTAGCTAAATCCATGGACGGTTTCGGAATCGACTACATCGAGCTCGGATGGCCTGCAGCAAACAAGAAAGAAATGGAAACGTTTCATGAAGCAGCCAAGCTCTCCTTGAATCACGCCACCATTGTCGCGTTTGGAAGTACCCGAAAAAAAGATATTCTAGCTGCAGAAGACTCAAACCTCCAAGGGATTGTAAAGAGCAAAGCACGCGTTGCATGCATCTTCGGAAAAACATGGAAAGACCATATCGAAAAGCAGCTTTCTACAACTCCAGAGAAAAATCTAGAAGCTATTCGGGAAAGTATTGTATTTCTAAAAAGTGAGGGACTCGAAGTGTTCTACGATCTCGAGCATTTCTTTGATGGATATAAAGACGATAAAAAATACGCACTCGAATGTATCGAAGCAGCAGCAATTGCCGGTGCATCCTACATCATCCCCTGCGATACCAATGGCGGAACCCTCCCCGTAGAGGTTAAAACCATCCTGAGGGAAGTCTTTGCTTACTTGCGTGCGAAAAACCTAGAGGTCAAACTGGGAGCGCATTTCCATAACGATTCCGGTTTGGGAGTTGCAAATTCGCTTGTCGCTATTGAGGAGGGCGTAGAGATGATTCAAGGCACCATCAATGGCCTAGGCGAAAGAACCGGAAATGCAGACCTCTGCCAGATTCTCCCCAACCTCCTCCTTAAAATGAAAACCGAGCTCCCAGAAATACAGCTAGCAAACCTAACTGCCCTGAGCGAAAAAGTAGATACCTTAGCCAATTTAAAACAAGATCCCAAGCGGCCGTTCCTTGGAAAAAACGCATTTAGTCATAAGGGCGGCATCCATGTAGATGCAATCAACAAAGGAGCATCCTACGAACACATCGATCCTGCAAAGGTAGGAAACAAAAGAGACATTGTGCTAAGTGACCTTGGCGGAAAGGCAAATATCCTGGAAGTACTTAAAAAATTCGGAGTCACCGTAGAGAAACACGATCCAAAAGTAAAGGAGATGCTCACTCTCGTAGAGGAAATGGAGAAACAAGGGTATGGTATGGGTACGCTCCCTGCAGAACAATATCTGCTAAAAGAGCGCCTAGAAATGAATGCCTCTCCTCTCGAGATACAAAGCTGGGAAATCCGATCAGAAGAAGGAGATATAGGGTATGCCGAATGTAGCATCAATGCGCGAGTAAATGGGAAAGAGAAAGCTGCCTCCTCCCACGTCTCAGGTGGACCCATCGATGCGGCTTTTCAAACAATGAATGAATTGGCGTTTCCCTTACTCAAATCCCCCATCCAACTAACCAATTTCAAAGTTGCAATAGTTAAAGACCCCTCCGAAAAGAGTGCTGTTCGCGTCTACGTAGAGTTCTCCTACCGAGGAGAAACCTTCGGAACCGTGGGAGTCTCGGCCAATATCCTAAAAGCAAGTATCGAGGCAATTGAGAAGGGATTCAATTTCTGTCTTCTTACCGCAAACTAAAATCAAGATCTCGTTCTTCGGACCATAAAACAAGGGTTTATAAAGTTCAGTTGTTTATAAACCCTTATAAAGGATACAGTCTACAGAGACTTAAAAAGTCTTCTTAGAAGATTTAAAGGCAGATTAGGAGGGTATACCATGAAAAAAGCGACAAAAAAGCAGGAAACCACCAAAGTCACTAAAAAACCAAAGAGAGACATCAAAGTAGTTAATATTGTAGTTAGTACTTCCCTAAACCACGAAATTCCGCTTGAAAAGATGGCTGCTACGCTATCTAACACTGAATACAACCCAGAACAATTCCCAGGACTTGTAATTAGAATTAAAGAGCCCAAAACCAGCGCCTTAATCTTCAGCTCTGGAAAGGTGGTGTGTACTGGTGCAAGAACCATGGAAAACGTGCATCTCTCCATCAAGAAGATAATCAAGAGCCTGGAAAAAATAAATATCAAAATTTCAATCGAACCAGAAGTAAAAATCCAGAATATTGTGGCTTCGGGGTCCGTAGGAATGGATCTCAACCTCAATGTGCTAGCCATGAAGTTAGAAAATACCGAATACGAACCAGAACAGTTCCCTGGATTGGTATACAAACTTGAAGAGGCAAAAGCAACGTTCCTGTTGTTTAGTAACGGAAAGATTGTTTGTACTGGAACAAAGTCAGAAGCAGAAGTACATTCAGCACTAGAAAAGTTGATTGTAAACCTGAAAAAAGTAAAAGCATAATCATATATATATCAAAGGCAACAAATATTCGAACATAGATATTGTCTTTGTTTATTAGGAAAAGCAAACAAAAGTTCGATAATTATTTGCTTTGAGTATAATTCGTGAGGCGACTACTGTGGGGGAAGTAGATGGTCCTGTCCTTGAAGAAGAACCAAAGGGGGCAGAGTCCGTTGAGAAATTTAGAGAGTACATCGAAAAAAATCACCTAGCTACGTTGAACGCTAATCTCCGACGCGAGCAACATGTTCTCAGCCTTGATTTTAAACAGGTAAGCGTTTTTGATGTCGATCTTGCTGCGCGTATCTTGGATCAGCCAGAGGAAATGATCAAGGCTGCCGAACTTGCCATCACCTATTTCGATCTTGAAGGAAATCCAGACGTACGCATCAGATTCGAAAATCTTCCCGAAAGCCAGGAACTACTCATTAGAGAAATTAGAAGTAAGCATTTAGGGAAACTCTATTACATGGAGGGCGTCGTACGACAAAAATCTGACGTCCGACCACAAGTTACCTCCGCTAAATTCGAATGTCCGTCGTGTGGAAACGTTATTTCGGTTCTTCAACTAGAATCACAATTCAAAGAACCAACCCGCTGTGGCTGCGGCCGAAAAGGCAAGTTTAAGTTGCTATCAAAAGAGCTCGTTGACGCCCAAGGCATAACGCTAGAAGAATCCTCCGAATCTCTCGAAGGAGGAGAACAACCCAAACGAATGCAGGTGTTCCTGAAAGACGATCTCGTCTCGCCCATGTCAGAGCGCAAAACCGCACCTGGTGCAAAAATTCTCGTAACGGGAACCATCAAGGAGATCCCCATCACCTTACGAACAGGAGCAACCTCGACTCGTTTCGATCTTCTCATCGAAGCTAACAACGTCGAGGCGGTTGAAGAAACGTTTCTGGATGTCGCAATTACGCCGGAAGAAGAACAAGCAATCAAAGACATCGCAGCCGATCCGAATTCGATTGTCCGTCTTGTAAGCTCTGTGGCTCCCTCCATTTTCGGTCACGACCTCATCAAAGAAGCCATTCTTCTCCAAATGGTCGGCGGAGTCCACAAAGAACGAAAAGATGGAGTCAAAAGCCGTGGAGACATGCACGTACTCCTTATTGGAGATCCAGGGTCCGGTAAATCTGCGCTACTCAAAAGAGCCAACACCATTGCACCAAAAGCAAGATATGTTTCAGGTAAGGGTGTGTCGGCTGCCGGATTAACCGCCACCGTCGTCCGAGACGAATTCCTGCGTGGTTGGTCGTTGGAAGCAGGAGCCATGGTCCTCGCATCTAATGGTCTCTGTGCCATCGACGAGATGGACAAAATGACTGATGAAGACCGATCCGCAATGCACGAGGCAATGGAAAATCAAACCGTGAGTATTTCCAAGGCCAATATCCAGGCAACGCTCCTTGCACGTACCACCGTACTCGCCGCAGCAAATCCAAAGTATGGTCGCTTCGATCCCTATGGGATCATCGCAGAGCAAATCGATCTCCCTCCGGCGCTCATCAACCGTTTCGATCTCATCTTCACTATCAAAGACATCCCGGATAGAGCTAAAGACGATAAACTAGCATCACACATGCTTAAGCTCCACCAAAAACCTCAAGAAGTGCAACAAGACATCGATACCGACCTACTGAAGAAATTTATCGCCTATGCGAAACAAAAGGTAAGTCCAAAACTCACCAACACAGCAATTGAAGAAATAAAAGGATACTATCTCAAAATGCGTTCAAGTGGCAGCGCCGAAGAAGGTATTAAAACAATTCCTATCTCTCCACGTCAGCTCGAAGGCCTCGTCCGAATGAGCGAAGCCAATGCGCGCCTCCGTCTTTCAGAAGAAGTCGAAAAAGAAGACGCAAAGAAAGCAATCGCCATTCTCGAACATTCACTCATGGATGTAGGGTTCGATAAGGAAACGGGGAAAATTGATATCGATCGAATCGCTACCGGCGTTTCTGCGTCTTCCAGAAACAGCATCATGGTGGTCAAGGAAATCATTAATGCGCTAGAAGAAAAAGTAGGTAAAACCGTTCCCATAGACGATATTATGGGTGAGGCCAAAAAAAGAGGCCTAGCGCAAGACAAAGTAGAAGAAGTCATTGAAAAGTTAAAACGATCAGGAGACATATTTGAACCAAAACAAGGGAGTATAAATCGATTATGACAGAAACAAAAACAATTCAGAAAAGACAGATAGCATGGAAGGTACGCATTAACGAACTCCTTGATGGAGAATATATTAAAGAAGAGGGAGAGTGGCAACCCAACTACATCCTGCACAACACTAAAAAAATAGCACGTGCCAATATCCTGGGAGTAGTCATCGGAAAGGAAGATTCACAATTCGGTAGCTTACGTATTGATGACGGCTCCGGCCAAATTGTGGTAAGAAGTTTTGAAAATAATCCTGGATTACAGTCCTCACAAACCGGCTCATTGGTCTTAGTTGTAGGCCGCCCCAGAGAATATCTACAAGAACGCTATCTCGTAGCAGAAATCGTTCGAGAATTAAACGACAAAACTTGGTTCGAGATCAGAAAAAAGGAGACGAACGGTCAAGCACCAACTAGTACAGAAGCACCGGCAACGGTCCCAGTCGTGGAAACAGGCCCTGCTCCGACTCCCGCTAGCTCAGCTGCATCTTCTCCAGCTACCTCCCCGCAACCTGCGCCAACACCCCCTGCCACAACAGAAGTAGATCCAGAAGTCATCTGCACATTAATCAAAGAAAAAGATGATGGTTCAGGAGCGGACCTGCAGGAAATTGTCGAACACCTCCAGCGTCCAGATGCCGAGGACATCGTTAAAAGAATGCTAGCCCAAGGAGATCTTTTCGAAGTCCAACCAGGAAAAATTAAGGTCTTAGAATAAAACAGGAGTAATAAATGCCTCGATCAATGCGGCACCAAATAAAATGGCAATCGCCAGGACAATCAGATCGCTCGCATCCACAACCACAGCATTAAACCGTTTAGAGGTAAAATCGTGACGAATAACTGCGATCGAGATAATACCTGCCGCCAAACCCCCAACAAAATACGCTAATATTTCTGGAATTCCGTGGATAAAATAACGCAATAACCCTAGGGAAGTAATCTCAAAGTACTGAAAAATACCTGCATCTGCAGTAAGGTTCGACCGAATAAAATTTCCAATTGCGGTTCCAATAACCGAGGCATTCCAGGTTAGAATAAAGATTGCTCCAGAACCGTACAAAAAGGAAAAAATCAGACAGAAGATCAACACTTTCAAATTATTAAAAAAGATTCTCGAAAAAAAAGCAGCTGAATTAACTGCGGCCCCCGTTACCTGGGTATTGACGTCAGCAATCGTCTGTGTCTGAACCGCAAACAGCTGCAAAGTGATGTCTGCAGGCAGCACCACATACCAAAACGTAAATGCTAATGTCGCGCCCAAGAAAAGAAACACGAAAAAAGACAGCGCCTTGCCATGCTCCTTCAATAAATACGATTCAGAATATCCTTGCATGTCTTTCTCCTCTTCCAACAATAACGTAGAGTACATTAACGGAACGGCCGCCAACACCGTAAGGAATACCATCACCAACGACGCATGCGATTTAAAAATCCACAAAGAAAGCCACATAGCAACAGAAGTATACAGAAAGCCCATAAAAAAAAGCTTCCGCGGCTTGCGCTCAGCAGCTTTAGCACTAAACAAAGACTCCAGGACCATACGCCAATTATCTAAAACCGACTATATATAGCTTTTGCTTCTAGAACCAACTTCCAAGTCCGACTTGTTTGTCCGGCTCCCTTCCAAAGACACCTTCGACCCTACGCTTAACTAAATCCAAACTCTGTTGCATATAAGCATCCAGATTGTAGCGCGTAGCCAAACTAATCGCCGGCTCCAAATACTTCACTATAGATCCTTGAGAAATTGTAAAAATAATCGTCCCGTGACATTCTGTGCATCTTCCAATCAGTGGCGGACGCCGATATTTAGTATTGCAGTTGCTACATCTAAACTGCTGCTGTGAAAACTTTCGCAGGTTGCCCTTAATGTCTCGTATAAAGTGTTTATCAATCACCAGTCTCGCCACGTCTGCCTCGTCCACGGCACGGATTCGGTCCGCGAGATCCATCTGCCCCTGTAACTTTTCCTGCATCGAGGGCAACGTTTTATAGGCACTACACATCACTCCTTCGTTAATGTTTGAAATGCCGTGTGTAAATCCCATTCCCTCATACTGTGCGGGAGTATTGAGCCGCTTTCCAAGTTGCTCTATCTCTACTTCCCAGGGTCCCTTGTACGCAAGCGCCGCCTCGTAAAACGACAAAGGATACTTCCACACCACGTCCACATCAAAGACCATATCGTCTACTTCCGAAGGAATTACTCTGCTCGTCAACACCAACGAAGCATCCTGCGTTGCTCCTCGTGTGTTCGGAAGAAACTGCCGAGAAAAATTAAGAAGCGTGTCTAATAATAACGTAACCGATGCCTCGTCCCCATCACAATCCCTTCGTGTTGCCGCGTGCAACATCGGATGTGCTAGGAACCCTTGCGTTTTGGAAAATCCGACTATTCGCGCGACAACCGACGAAGAGGTGTGGGGAGCAAGCGCATTAACAAGGTGTCCTGCCAGGTCTTTCGTTGACTTGAGTTTGTAGAATGCCTTTACCCCATACAATTTTACCAACAAGTCATCCAGAAACTTCGTAGTTCTGAAGAGAATCTCGTCTGCACCCTCCTCCGGGCTTTCTGGACAGGCAGGAAGCACAATATCTTGCGGCTTCAATTCCAAAATCTGATTATCATCAACAAGCGGCTTCCCATAACAATCAAGCCCATAACCTAATTCTCGCAATCGCTCAACGCTTGTTCCGATTTCCAAGGGCTTAAAGTGAGTAATAACAAGCTGAGTCATATCATAGCGCGTCGTCCCATCCTTATTGACATACACATTGTGCTTTGCCCGCAAAATTCCTTTCGATAAGTGTTCGGGCGTGTGGTCTCGGTTCGAGGTCCCGCGCACCCCTTTTATCAAATCAGGAAGTACCTTTTCTTTCAAGTCCTTCCTCAACTTCTGAAATAAGTCTCTGATGGGGATCGTCGTCTTGTGATAGCTACTGTGATTGTCGCCCTGCTTCAACGTCATCGCCCCACTTGACCTATCCACAAATGCAGGAACGGTCGCAGTATTGCATCGCTCACACACCCCAAACAGCGCGGAACTTTTACACACACCACAATAATATGCCTTGAGTTCCGCAGTAATCTTGCCCTTCTCCATAGAGCTCTGAAAAGAACGTAATTTCCCCCCTTCATCTCCTACCGGGAACAGTACGTGCGGACTACCCGCCAATTTCCGCATCTTCGCCTTCTCCGGCCGCCCCATCCTCGCCCCAATAAAGACTCCTGATTTGTCCTGCTGTTGTATCGAGCACACCTCGTTGAGTAAATCCGTAGTAGTCTGTCCCTTGGTCTCCGATACTCCCGAAAACTTCTTCTGGTCACCATAAAAAAGCGCAACAAATACTGCCGCTTCGTCCCCCTCTAAAACAAGGTGTTCGTTCGCAATCGCCTTGTGCGGCACCCCAATCACCTCTAGCTGGGATTTAAAGGACTCCTCGTACGCAAAGACAATCCGGTGCCCTTCGCCTTCCGCAATAACTTTTCCTTTTTGTAGTGATCCAAGCAACGCAGTAAACTCCACAAACGAAAGTATGTTCCAGTGATATGTATGTCTTGGATGCAAACGCACCGAATACGTCTTGCACAATGCTAACGCCTGCTTTGCGGTAGGAAAAACAAAAAGGGGATCTGCGAAGAGCGACTTGACAAACGCGCCATCGATTCCACATTCCATTCCCACTGCCTCAAAATCCAGGGAACCGTGTTTCTTCTTAACCGAGAGCTCCAGCTCCTGAATCCACCACTCCTCGCAATACCCTGCGGGAATTAAGGTGTGTGCACGATTAAAAAAATCGCCATAATTAAACAATAAATCTCCCAAAAACAAAATCTTTGCCGTCTCCTTTGAGTGCTGCTTGGCCTCAGCCAAAGTGTGAAGCCGCCTCACCGTGCCGTCCTTTAATAACACGATCGGTCCCTCGATAGAATCACAACACGTCAGAGCAGCAGCCTTTCCCGGACGCTCAACCTTCAGCTGTGTTCCAACCGCAATATACTGATTCAGAATAAAAGACGTTGCGGGATGGATTGCTGCAGAAGAATATCCTGAAGCGCGAGATCGACCATAACGCAATCTAAATCCTCCCGGGCGCAACGGATGCGTCAACACGGGGCGCCCAGCAACAATATCTGAGATAAAGGTGTATACGGGCACAATCTTTTGCGTGTCCTCCTCTTTTCCCTGCGCCTTCTCCTTTTGCTGCAACTTCAAAAAATCCTTCAAAAAATCCCAATGCTCTAATCCAAATTCTTTACTCCAGGACGAGAGCTGCTTGTGCACCTTCTTGGCTTTCTGTGCAATTCCTTCCCCCATAACCAAACAAACGCCACTACGGATTCTGTTCGTTTCCACTCGTTCAAGGTCCTTGTAATTAGAAACCTCGATTTTCTCGGAAGGGTCCCCATTAACCTGCACCGGCAGATGTTCCATCAAGAATTGAACCTCCTTTCCACTAGGTAAATACTGTAAGTTGGTAACCCGGTCATGATAATCCTGCAACTCAGTCACGTTACGCTGAATCTCCTTGTCGGTCGGAACATACGCATCATATCCCATCTTCACTCGAACATAATCTGCAACCACTACCGATACCGCTGCTGCCGTACCTCCTGCTGAACGTATCGGTCCACTATACATCAGAGAAAAGTACGGTTTCCCGTCCTTCCGTAACGGTAATTTCAATTCAACAAACCCCTCAATCGGAGAAGCCACAATACCTAGCGTCAGGTACGCAATCCCTACGCGGATGCCGGTCTCCATCGCAGCAAGTTTCGTCTCAAACTTCCCAAACTTCACCATCGCCACCTCCTGAGCAATAACTAAAGCGACCCGCCAATCGAGACTCCCATACTGTTCTTCCAGTTCTTTAATGCGTATTGACAGCCCAGAATCTGCTAACGATGGAGCAACAGTAGAAATAATCCCCTCTACTCGCTCCGCCATGTTCTTTGCGATGGGCACCGAGACCTCTTTCTCTGGATCAAACCCTTTTGAACGAGCCAAGCTCGCGAGAGCGTACGTGGCGTCTACTCCCTCATCGATGCTTTTGAAATATTTCTGCATCTCACTACTTGCTTCTGCCATCAGACGAACTTCATGATCTTTACCTCTCTCGTTTGTAAATTCACAGCCGGCACCCGCCCAGGTTCAGGGTTGTGTCCAACTTTCTCCTGAAACGCAGTCTTAGCCTGAAAGCAAGACCCACTGATCATCGTAATGTGTTTATATTGTGCAACGCACGACTTGTGAATGTGCCCTGTTGCAAAAATATCGGGTACGTGAGATATTGCCAAAGGGTCCCCTTCCGTTGACGGAACATAGAGGGTGGAGGTGTGTGTCGGCGCCAGGTGCCTTCGCTTCATTAAGAATTTCATCACAATATCTCCTCGATCATAACCTCCTCTGTTACGTATTCCGTCGACTTCCGCGATGTAAAAGTCAAAACTATGGCCGTGGTACAATAACACATCAATTCCAGAAAAATGCTCTGATTTATGAATCGTTACAAACGAAGGATTTGACAAGGAAACAAGATTAGGCAAAGCATACAACGACTCGGCAAAGTCCTTGTGGTGAGGGGGTTGCGGCTCAGCCAATCTCACCGGATCGTGGTTCCCAGGACAGACGATAATCGTGATGTGTTCTGGGATCTTGGCCAAGTAGGCTGCAAGCACGTCGTACTGCTCCTTTGCGTCCGTGATGAGAAGTTCCTTGTCCTGTCCCGGATAAATCCCAATCCCGTCCACCAAATCCCCCACAATAAACACATATTTTACTAATCGCGCCACCTCTTTTTGCGTTTCGCTTCCACCCTCTAATCGCAGCCACCCAATAAATTTCTCAAATGCGCCTGGCAAAAATTCATTAGACCCGAGATGAAGGTCAGATAAGAAAACCGCATATCCTGGGTCAGGGCTCTTCTTAATTTCCCTACTTGGCGTATCTGGCCAAAACACCTCATTCGCAAACACGATATTTTCCCCGCTCGCACCCGCCACCCCAATGATCTCATCGCAAACAATGTCTTTTGCCTCCATAAACACGTCCGGTTTGTTTTTGTTAATCAATACCTTCGTGCTGCCCGACGCGTCCTCCACCGTCAGAATAATATTCCCGTTTTTAGTAATGTCTTTGCTCGAAACAATGCCGATAAACACGGCTCGGTCTCGACCCTTGCGTTGGTTGATTCTGGAAATCGTAATGGCTCCTTGTAATTCCGGTCGTGATCGTAGAATGGCGGCAATCGCCTTATAGCGCGCATTGAAATAAGACACAAAATCTCTCACGACTCTCTTTTTAGACTCTTCCTCGCAGGTGTAGATGATTTCCATGTGTGCGGCGTCTTCGCGCTTCGGTGCCTCCTGGAGATGTTGCAAAAACCGCTCATACACCTCACTTCCCTTGCCTCTCTCCGCGTTCGCTGACGCCCGCTCCAAGTCACGCCAACTCACCTCTAGTTGAGGGTGTTTCAAGATGGCTTCCTGTACCTCCGGAGTCAAAAATAAGAAGGCGTCCTTGCCCGACTTCTGAGTAAGTTTCTCATACAAAACCTCCAAGTCAGTATCTTCAGTAAACAACGAAAACAATTCAGGACCTAGTAAGATGTCTCTTTCGAGAAAGAAAGATATTGCCTTTTTCTTAAATTGGTATGTCTGTTCCATGTTCCTAGGTAAGAAGTGCTCTGCTTAGTCTGCTAAGAGAGGGCAAGCCCTTCCGCCAAGAGGTGTTCTGTCTTTTCAAAGATAGGTGCAGGAATCGCGAGTGAAATCTCGCTC
>Ga0187827_10003737_pt1 | contig 19339 bp, 21 predicted proteins | sample ETNtaG_39_FD_167969 | JGI IMG/M metagenome (GOLD analysis project Ga0187827, IMG submission 167969) | Marine microbial and viral communities from oxygen minimum zone, Eastern Pacific Ocean - ETNP2014_SV_150_PacBio MetaG (Illumina Assembly) | ecosystem: Environmental > Aquatic > Marine > Hypoxic... | reverse complement strand
GCGGCGGGGACCGAAGGGCGTTCGCAAGAACCTGCGACCGCGCGCCGTGGTCGACACGCCCAAAGGTTACATCGACCGTGATGGTCCGCGAGATGCGATCTTCCAACGCTATGGTCGCGGCGGCGAATTGATCCAAGTTAAGGGGTCAGGGTCGGGGTTACTGTGCCGAGCTAAGGCCAAAAAAGTTTATCACTGCCTCGTAACCCCTTGATACATCTATACACGACAAGGTGAGAACTTTGATAAACCCCATTGATTTCATTTAATTAATTTGTACTTTGGGAGCAGGGGATCGGAGGTTCAAATCCTCTCTCCCCGACCAGATATTCAAAACAATCTATATGCGCTAAGATGCGCCTCAGTATGTAACTTTTTATGGAGGGGTCCGTCGATGGAACCAATTCGCTACGTCGATGCCTTGAATAACAAATACGGCAGCATGGGATTTCCGCCCTACCAATGGAGCGAGAACGACAGCGCGCCCTGGACGCCGATGACAAAACCGTTGGCGGGATGCACCGTGGCCATGCTGGTCAGCGGTGGTATTTCACTTTGCACAGCCGCGCCGTTTGATGCCGACGCCCGCAATGATCATCGGGTGGATGCGGTCGATCCGGCGACCCCAACGGATCAGTATCAGATCCACGACAGCTATTACGATCACACTGATGCGGATCGGGACCTCAACTGCATTTTTCCCATCGATCGCTTGAGCGAACTGGCCGAGGCCGGCCAAATCGGCGCGGTCGCCAAGCGTCATTGGAGCGGTTTTATGGGCCGGACCTATAATCGCAGCAAGGTGATCAATGAATCAGCACCCGCCTTCGTCGAACAACTAAAGGCGGATGGTGTCGACCTACTTATCGCCATACCTGCTTGACCGCTCGACCATCAGACCGTGGGTCTGGTAGCGAGAGTTGTTGAAGAAAGCGGCATCCCGACCGTCAACGTTTCGACCGGGCGCGATATTACCGCTCTGGTGCGGCCGCCGAGAAGCTTGTTCGTTAACCACCCCATGGGCAACACTTTTGGCCGGGTTGGCGATACCGCGATGCAGACAAAAATCCTGCGCGCCGCGTTGGACTTCGCCGTGACGGCGGCAGACCCAGGCATCCTGATCGATCTGCCCTTGGAATGGGACGAGGATTTCGTTTATTTCGCCGGCAAGACCACGCCTGAGGCAATCGCCAAGCAGATGAGGAAATCGCCTGTAACAGGGCCGCCGGGGCGTTAACCGGGAGGGGCCTGGAAAGGTTTTAACCGTAGCTGGTCGAGATGCTGTCCAGCGGCGATTTGCCGACGCCGTGGTTGGGGATCGGGTAGCGTAGGCCGACCTTGCTCAATTCCTCCAGACCCTTGACCACGCTGGGCAGATAGCTGGGCGGTATCGCCACCAGCATTTCCTCATCCAGGACGCCGCCGAATTTGCGTTCCGCATAACAGGGGATAGAGACCGAAGGTTCGCCGGTGGCCAACGCCTTGCCCCAGGAATCAGCGCAGGCGCTTTCGCCAACACAGCTGAATTCGTATTTCTTGTAGTTGACGTGTTGCAGACCATTGATGAATGTGATCATCTGCCCTGGCGTCATATAGATCAGGCAAATATCCGGATTATCGATCCTGCCGGAGGTCAAGGGCGAGGTCACCAGCGCCTCGTAGTCGCCGTAAGAGGCGCAGGTCATGGCCGCCTGATGGGCCGCACTGTCTTTTAAAGTGCCGTACCAAACGCCGTTCATGCGCTCGCCGGCCAGCCATTCCTCACTGCGCGGGTGCAGGCCGACCACAGCGCCACATTGCGCGCCCATCAGATTATCCATGGTGATGCCCAGGGTATAGCCGATCCAGCGGGTCTGGCCGACAACCTGATCCATGGCGATCTTCTCGGCTGGATCGGGGTGGCGAACCTTTGGCACGGCCTCCATCTCTGCCACTGTCTTGAAGCGTTTCAGGCCGATCGGCGTTGCCTTCAGGCGCAGGTAGCGGTTCAACCCTTCGACAAGGCCGGCATAGTCGTATTCAAATTTGTCGTTAAAACAGTTGGCGGTGGTCATGGTCACTCTCCAAGGCGCCATCCGGAGCGGACGGGCACGGCAGGCGGTACAACGATCCGGCGATCGCCGAAATGTCTGGCGCTGGCCGGCATGGGATGAAGCCGCTGTTGACAACTAATTTTGCACGCTTCCAGTTTTAAGACTAGCAAGCCGGACCTGGTTGTCAATTTGATACGTCGCCGGAGGCTTCGCCAACTTGAATTAGGAATTAGACGACCATTCCTCTGGCCGCCACGGCCTCGACGGAGAAGACCTTGCCGTCATCCATCAGGTAAACCTGATCCACCATATTACTGACTACGCAGGCATGGTTTGGCACAACGCGGATACGGTCGCCGACCGCGAGGCTGCCGGGCGCGCGACTGCAATCAATGTTGCCGTGTTCCTCGCTCAAGGCGGATACCGCCAACAATGGATGCCCGATGATCACGCCATGGCCGCCCAGGCCGAACAGGTCTGTGGTCAGGATCTTGCTGCCGGCGTCGATGATCGCCCGCTCCGGCGTTGGCGTGCTGATCACCGTGGCCAGAACGTGCAGAGCGCAATCATCCAAGCCGCAGGCACCACGGACCAGCAGGGAGCGGTCGTTGTAGATATAGGTGCCGACGCGGTATTCCTTGATCACGGGGGCCAGATGGGCCTGGTGAAGATCAGGGCTGCCACCGCTGGAAATCGTGGCGCAGTCATAGCCGGCCTCGGCCAACAAGCCCTTGGCCTCTGTCATGAATGCCTGCACATCCGCCGTACCGCCGGCCTTGGGATAGGTCATCAGGCCAGCAAAGCGTAGCCCCATGCTTTGACTGATCTGTTCCGCCAGTTCAACGGTATTCTGGGGTGATTGCACGCCACAGCGGTTGCCACCGGTGTCGCATTCTATCAATACCGCCAGGGGCCAATCCGCATCCGCGAAGGCTTCGCTTAAACCTTCCAGTACCGCAAGGTTGTCTGCGGTGACGGACAGTTTGATTTCATCGTGCAGGCGGCGCAGCCGGGCCAGCTTGGCCGGGCCCAGGATGTTATAGGTCAGCAGAATATCCTTGATACCCGCTGCCGCCATGACTTCTGCCTCGCCGATCTTTTGACAGGTGATACCGGTGGCGCCGGCATCGATCTGGGCCTGCGCCAGACGCGGTAACTTATGGGTTTTGATATGCGGGCGCAGGGCAATCTTATGTTCGTCGCAATAATCCTGGCAGGCCTGGATATTGCGTTCCGCCACTTCGATATCAATCAGCACCGCCGGCGTTTCGATCTTGTCGAGCAGCATCGCGCTAATGATTCCGAACGACCTGGCCGGCCCGGTCCGGACAAAGGCTACCCAAACTCAACGACAGGGTACCGTTGACCAGAACGTAATCGATGCCGGCGGATTGTTGCAGCGGCTCTTCAAACGTCGCCAGATCCTTAACGGTGGAAGCATTGAAAACGACCAGGTCGGCAAAGGCGCCTTCGCGCACGACGCCGCGGTCTTGCAGGCCGAACGTATGGGCTGACAAGCCTGTCATCTTATGCACAGCTGTTTCCAGGTCGAACAACCTTTCATCGCGGCTGTAATGCCCCAGCACCCGGGGAAAGGTGCCCCACAAGCGGGGGTGCGGATGTTCATCGTGAGGCAAGCCGTCGGAGCCGATCATGGTTGGTGGATAGGCCAGAATACGCTGCACATCGGCCTCGTCCATCTGGAAATAGATCGCGCCCGCGGGCAACAGTTTGACGGCGGCTTCTTTTAACGTACAGCCCCATTCCTCCGCTATGTCGGATATATCTCGGCCCGAGGCTTCCGGGTGCGGTTCGGATTTCGTGATCATGATGCGGATTTTGTCATGCACCCAATCGGGGTCTAGTATCGTGGAGCCGGCGGCATAGGGATAGGCATCCAGGCCCATGGTGGTGGTTTTCCGGGCTTCCTCGATAAAAGCCAGGGTTTCGGGGCTGCGGCCCCAGTTGGCCGGCTGCGAGCATTTATGATGGGAGACGACCACGGGTACATTGGCCCGCTGTGCCGTAGTCTGGGTTTCAGTTAGGGAGTCTATGATGTGATTGGCTTCGTCGCGCATATGGGTAGTGTAGATGCCGCCCCGGTCCGAAAGGACTTCGACCAGGGCGATAACCTCTTCCATATCGGCGGCGGCGGCGGTCTTGTAATATAGGCCCGTGCTGAGACCAATGGCGCCGGCATCAAGGGAGGCCGCTAATTTTTCGCGCATAACCGAGATTTCATCGCCCGTCGCACCACGCTTCAGATCGTCCATGGCGCCGGCCCGCAGGGTGCTGTGGCCGACAAGAGCGGCGACATTGACGCTGGGCTTGGTATCCGTCACGGCGGCGAGGTATTCCGCCATGCTCGCGAAATTGAAATATTCGCGGCCCCCCAGAAGATTTAGCGGCGGCGGCGGATCGATGTCGGTGATCGGGGCCAGCGAGATACCGCAATTGCCGACGACAACCGTGGTCACCCCCTGGCTGATCTTGGCCGCCATGGTGGGATCACGCAGCACCGCGTTATCGTCATGGGTATGAACATCGATAAAGCCTGGCGTCAGCACCCTGTCCGATGCATCGATTTCCAGATTAGCCCGCCAATGACTGCTATCGGTTGGCGCCGCGACGGCGGCGATCCGTTCGCTGGCAATGGCCACATCCATGGCCCGCGCCGGCCCGCCCGTCCCATCAATTAATTGGCCTCCGCGCATGACAACATCGAAGTTTTCTGTTTCTGCACTAGTCACGTGTTCTATACCTTGCCTTCCTTTTTTAATTTCTTGTAATGCTGTTTTGCGTTGATCCAGTTGTTGTGAGCGTTCTCGTCCAGAAACGGTTGTTCCTCGGAGAATATCAGGCGTTTCCAATCATCGCCGCCAGGCCATGTCTGGGGCACGACGACGGTGCTGCGGGGTTCGGTCGCATTGGCCAACAGGTCCAGGGCCATATCAAAGATCCGCCGTTGTTCCTCCACTTCGAAAGGGCGGCCGCAGGGGTTGCCCAGGGGGTAGTCAACGAACAGTAGGCGCGCCACGCCGCAATATTCTACGATGTCGCGGGCATTGGCGATCAGCACGGTGGGGATGCCGTTCTCTTCCAAATAGCGTGCGGTCAGACTCACGGTCTGATGGCACACCGGTCAGACCGGTGTCAGGACTACCGCATCGACGCCGTCGGCGCGGCAGAGGGCTAGGACCTCGGGGCCATCGACGGTTAACGTTCGACGCTGGCTGTAGGCGGTGAAGACGCCGTGCACGCGGTTGGCCACGCTGTCGATGCGGCCGTCGGCGGCTGCTTCATGCAGGCGGGTGATGGGGAAATAGCTGTCCACATCGTCAAGATTGGTGGCGTGCTTATCGTAATGGTCCTGCCGGCTATAGAGCTGATCAATAGGCGTATCGGCGGGGATAGAGTATACATTGCCGTTAAATAATTTATCGGCATGGTTGCCGCCATCCTCGGTGCCGCGCACGGTAACGTCCGAGGTCGAGACCAGGGAGATCCGCGCCTCCGATAGCGGCTTACTCAGGCGCGCGAAGGGCACCTCGTCGAAATGAGCCCATTCATACGGCTTTTCATAGCCTTGGCTGAGGTAGTAATCGCGGGTTTTGTCGATATATTTGACATGGGACATACGAGCGTCATCCTAACTATTATTGCCTGCAAGCAGATAGGACTTTGCCATGCTAAGCCTGTTTTTGGCCAGCTTGTTGTTTTTCGCCATCCATGCCCTGATCTCGGGCACCCCGGTGCGCGACGTGCTGGTGGCGAGACTAGGGGAAGGGGTCTACATGGGCCTTTTCTCCACCGTTTCAGCGGGGGCGCTGTTCTGGGCCATTTTGTCCTATGGCGCGGCGCCCCATGTGGAGATTTGGCCCGATCTCAAGGGCTTGCAGCATATTTCGCTCTCGGCGATGTTGGTTGCCATAGTGCTTACGGTGCTGGCTTTTTCCACTCCAAACCCGACGGCGGCGGGGGGCGAAAAAACCTTGGCCCAGGTACAGGCATCGAGCGGTATCATCAAGATAACGCGGCATCCATTTCTGGTCGCGGTCACGCTTTGGTCGGGCAGCCATGTTCTGGCCAATGGTGATTTAGCCTCGTTGATATTTTTTGGGGGATTCCTGACTTTATCTCTAATCGGCCCGCGGCAAATCGATGCCAAGCGAGCGCTCAAATATCCCGATGACTGGCCCCGTTTCGCGGCTCAGACCTCGTGGTTGCCTTTGGCCGCCATCATCCAGGGCCGGACAAGGGTCACACTGGCGGAAATCGGTAGAGGCCGGATCGCGGTAGGGGTGGCGCTGTATTTTGTTATCCTCTTGTTCCTACATAAATGGGCCTTCGGGATAGCGCCCCATCCCTTTGCCTGACCCCAGGACAAATGGTCACAATTGGCTGATTTGAGCGATTAAGGCTTGCAGTTGTTCAGGTTGCATGGAATGTGTTGGCGCAAGGTAACTGGGCGTAGAGAGCTATGGATTCCGCAATCCTTTTGAAATATGACCAGCGCGTGCCGCGCTATACCTCCTATCCCACCGCCGTGCAGTTCAGCGCCGAGGTGGGGACGGCGCAACACGCCCAATGGCTGGGCGAGGTGGGCCGGGACGAAGCGGTATCGCTTTATGTCCACGTACCGTTTTGCCGCGAATTGTGCTGGTATTGCGGCTGCAATACCCAAGTGGGCCGGCACCAGAATACGTTCGAGACCTATACGGATCTGGTCTGCCGGGAAATCGATCTGGCGGCGGCGCATCTGAGCCTGCGGCCCCAGGCGGCGGCGGTGCACTGGGGCGGTGGCACGCCCAGTTCCATTGGGCCCGCCCGCATGGCCCGGATCATGGATAAATTGCGTGAACATTTCGATTTCCTGCCCGATGCTGAGATTGCGGTGGAGATGGACCCTCGGGTTATCTCGGGCGAAGACATCGTCACTCTGACCCGTGACATGGGCGTCAATCGCACTTCGATCGGGGTGCAGGATTTCGATGCCGGGGTGCAAAAGGCGGTCAACCGGGTGCAGCCCTATGATCTGGTCGCTGATGCGGTGAAAAATCTCCGTGCCGGTGGTATCACCGATCTGAACCTGGATCTGATGTACGGCCTGCCATTCCAGCGGCAGGACAGTTTCGGCCACTCCGCCGATTTGGCGGTTGGGTTGTCGCCGGAGCGGATGACCCTGTTCGGTTATGCCCATGTGCCGTGGATGTTTTCGCACATGAAGTTGATTAAGGACGGCGATCTGCCCAATGCGGAAGAACGCCTGAACCTATTCAACGAGGCCTTGGAACGTCTGCATGCCGCCGACTATGTCCATATCGGGCTGGATCATTTCTCTAAGGCTGGCTCGGAGATGGATGTGGCCCAGCGGGAAGGGCGCCTGCACCGCAATTTCCAGGGTTACACCACAGATGCCGCGAAAACGCTTCTGGCCTTTGGCGCCTCGGCTATTTCCACCCTGCCTGGCGGCTTTATCCAGAACAAATCCGCCGCCCGCGACTATATGAAAGCCACCAAGGATGGCGAGCTGGCGACCGCGCGGGGTGTCGGTCTGACCGATCAGGACCGTCTGCGCTCCCACATTATTGAGCGTTTGATGTGCGATTTTCAGGTCGACCTGGAAAAGATCTGCGAGGAGCACGACATTGCGGTGCAGGGCCTTGCCGGCGATATGGAGACACTAAATCCCCTGATTGCCGATGATCTGGTGGCGGTAGATGGCTGGCGGGTAAACGTCCTGCCTAGGGGCCGCATGCTGGTGCGTATGGCCTGCGCCGTCTTCGATCAATATCACGCGCCCGACCCTGACAAGCCGGCGCATGCTAGGGCGATTTAGCGCCGCTAATCCGGGTCCACCAGGATGCCAGGGTTGAGCACCGATTTCGGATCGAACCTGCGTTTGACCGCCTTTATACCCTCGGCGAACAGATCCGGGCGTTCCTGGTCGTACCAGGTGCGGTGATCACGGCCCAGGGCATGGTGGTGCGTGATGGTGCCGCCCGCATCGATCATCGCCTGCGAGGCCGCCGCCTTGATGGCCCAGAATTGTTTCACCAGCGTTTCCTTGTCACCCAGGGCATGCCAGGTGAAATACGGCGCCGGACCATCGGGATATAGGTGCGTAAAGCGGACGGTGCAGGTGCCCTCGCGCCCCGTCACCTCGCGGATCGCCTCCAGCGTCCGGCGTTTGACCTGATCCTGAAAATCCAGATAGCGGTCCCAGGTGATGCAGCTTTCCACCGTGTCGCGCATGACGCCCCGCGCTATCGCGTGTTCCCGCAGGTACGGTCCGCGCAGGAATTTATTGCGCCAGTTGCCGGCCGCGCCGCTGCGTTGTGAACCCGCCTGGGCCAGGGCTTCGTTGTCCCATTCGCCGCCAAAATCGCCACAGATCTCCAGGGCCCGGTCCATCCAGGGTTCCAAAGGATGATCGGCGGACTCAAAGGTCAGCACTAATACATCGGCGCTGCCGTTGCCGGCCTCGGTAAAGGCGGCTTCCGAGCGTTCGATCAGCCGCGCGTTGGCCGGGTACAATCCGGCCTGGGTGATCTCACGCACCGCCGCGACGGCCTTTTCATAGTCGCCGAAACGCACCGTCGTGGCCAGCCGGATGGTGGGGCGGCGGTGTAGGCGGACCCAGGCCTCGGTAATAATTCCCAGTGTGCCTTCGGAACCGAGGAACAACCGGTCCGGATTGGGTCCAGCGCCGGAGGCAGGCAGCCGGCGCGAGGCGATCAGGCCCTCGGGCGTGACCACGCGCAGGCTTTCCACGTGGTCGTCGATCTGGGTATAAACGGTGGCGAAGTGACCCGCTGCCCGGGTAGCGATCCAACCACCCAGGGAGGAGAATTCCCAGGCCTGCAGGAAAAACCGCATGGTCAAGCCGCTGGCGCGCAGCTGGTTTTCCAGGTCCGGTCCCAGGACACCGGCCTGAACGCGGGCGGCTTGCGAGGTCTTGTCGATTTCCAAGACCTTGTTGAGACGACCGAGGTTGATCGTCACTATACCTCGGTAGCGTTCATCGCTGGGCGGGTTGACGCCGCCAACCACCGAGGAACCGCCGCCGAAGGGTACCGCCGCCAAATCATTACTGCCGCACCAGTCCAGCACGGCCTGGATGTCCGCTTCGTCGCGCACATAGGCCACGGCATCGGGCGGGTTGGAAAAGTCGCGGTGATGAATAATCCGCGCCAGGTCATGTACCGAGGCGCCATAGCTGTGGAACAGACGGTCGTATTTCTCCGCCGAGCAGAAAGCCTGCAATGTTTTCGGAATTGCCATGCGGGGCGCGCGAAGATTGATCTCGCTCTCGATGGGCATTGGCGCTGAGTCAAAACCATCGACGCTGAACAGCTTTGCCCAGGTTCCTTCGAACCAGGCCATTTCATCCGCCGAGACGGCATCCTCCTCATATCCCCACCCGTAAAAGCTGCGGCGCTTGTCTGCCATGGCCCGATTACTCCCTTACAAAATATGAAGACCAGGGAATGGTAGCCAATGCGTCGGCCTGGAGGAAGGGATTTTCACCCTGGGACGATTACTCGCCGCCACGGGAAAAAGAAAAACCAGCGGCTCGAATATCTGCATTATGCTGGTGAAAAATCATAGGAGGAAAGAATGTCATGACCGAAGCACACAGTACGTTGCAGATCGCAGACGGTATTGCCACATTCACCATGACCCGGCCCGAAGCACGCAATGCGCTGAGCCTGCAGTTGCGCGGTGAAATCGCTGCGATGATCGAGAGGTTGCGCGGCGATGACGGGATCAAGGCATTGATCATTACTGGCGCCGGCGGCGTCTTTTGCGCCGGTGGCGATACCAAGGCCATGGCTGCCGGTCTGGGCAAGGCCGATAAGGTGCGTAGCCGCGTCTTGGATGTGCATGCCTGGTTGGAGCCACTGTACAATCTGGACTGTCCCGTGATCGCGGCGGTGGACGGCCCGGCCTATGGCGGTGGTTTTTCCCTGGCCCTGGTGGCGGATTTCATTATCGCTACCTCTCGAGCGCAGTTTTGCGCCGTTTTTGGCCGCATCGGCCTCATACCCGCTATGGCCATGCTTTATACCCTACCGCGCATGGTGGGCGGGCAGCGTGCCAAGGAATTGATGTGCACGGCACGGGCCATTGACAGCCAGGAGGCCATGGATTTGGGCATTGTTTTGGAAGTCTGCGAGCCTGATGCGCTAATGGATCAGGCCCTGGCCCTGGCCGGGCGTTTGGCGGTTGGCTCGAAAGTGGCGCAGACCGCGACCAAGGCGCTGGTCAACCAATCTCTACACCAAGATTACCGCTCGATGGCGGAGATGGAGGCTTCGGCCCAGGCGGTTTGTTTCGATAGCGACTATCATGCTGGAGCCATTGCCCGCTTTGCCGCGAAACAACCCTTGACCTATGATTGGAACAAGCTGTCAAAAATCGGAGAGAAGTAAGCAAACCAAATGTCAGAAGTTGAAAACAATTCGGAAAAGCGCCTGGTCTATTTCGAGAAATTCGCCCACCCAGTAACCGTCGACGTGCTGGCCCGGGATCCCTCCATTACCGTGCAGAGATTGGAGCTCAGTTCCTCCGATGCAGAGAACTGGCAGGCCCTTTCAGGGGCCCATGGTTATCAGATCCGGGCCACGCGGGATGAATTGCCAGATCAGTTCTTTGCTCATGGCGAATTTCTCCAACGCTGCCCCAATATGCTAGTGGTATCTTCCATGGGCTCCGGTACGGATACCATAGACTTGGCGGACTGCACCAAGGCCGGCGTGCTAGTGGTCAATCAGGCCGGCGGTAATGCCGAAGCGGTCGCTGAACATGCCCTTGCCTTGATGCTGAGTCTGTCCAAGCGGGTGGGGGAGACTGATCAATTCATGCGGGCCCAGGATGGCATCGACCGCACCAGCTTCATGGGCCACAATATCCAAGGTAAAACCCTTGGCATCATCGGCTTGGGCCATGTTGGCCGGCGCGTGGCTGAACTCTGCGGGACTTTATTTTCCATGCGAGTGCTGGCCTATGATCCGTATCTCGAGGACAGTGTTTTCGAGGCGCGCGGTGCCATCAAGTCATCTTGGGGTGACCTGCTGTCTGCGGCTGATTTCATCACCGTGCATTGCCCGCGCACGGCGGAGACCGAGGATTTTCTGAATGCAGATTCCTTTGCGCTGATGAAGCCTGGCGCCATCTTCATCAATACCGCTCGTGGCGGCATTCATGACGAGGCCGCGCTTTTCGCAGCCCTTGATAGTGGCCATTTGGCCGCCGCCGGCCTGGATGTCTGGGCCGTGGAGCCACCCGCCGCCGATCATCCATTGTTGCGCCTGTCCAATGTTCTGGCCAGCCCCCATACTGCGGGCGTAACATACGAATCCCGACACAAGATGGGCACCTACGCGGGTGAGCAGCTGCTGGAGATATTCGCCGGCCGCCGCCCGCCGCGCCTGTTGAACCCGGAAGTCTGGCCGGTCTTTGAGGATCGCTTCAAGGCATTGTTCGGGGGATAAATAGACAAAGCCTGACGTAGCGATCGTTTATAATGCGCCGTTGGCTGTTTTGCTTTTTGGGGCTGGCTGCGTCTGGGAGAATCACCCTGGAGGGGGGCAAATGGTTTCGATTAACCGAGACATGCTTTGGCCCTCCCCCCGCGGTGGCTGACTATATTTTGAAAGAGAGAGGTATTAAATGAGCGACACTTTCAACGATACCAGCATCGACGAAATCACGGCGCTGTTAGGCGAATATTTTGACGGCTTGTACGATGGTGACTTGGAAAAGTTTGGTCGGGTCTTTCATCCCGATTCGCGTCTCTATTCGACCGACGGTACAAGCATCACCGATATGTCGCGGGCGCAATATTTCGAGTTGATCGGCGGCCGGGACTCGGCGCGCAGTCAGGGCCTGAAACGCCATGACCGGATCGTCTCGATCCATAAATCCGGTCCCGATACTGCGCATGCGGTGGTCAATTGCGCCATTCCGCCGCGCTATTTCACCGACTACCTGACTTTGATGCGGACCTCGGAGGGGTGGCGGATCATCTCGAAATCCTACCATACGGACGTTCACGAATGAGGCCGTCTGGCTAGTCGAAGCCATAAAGTTACGAAGGATTATCCACCAGGACCTTCCGACGTACAGTTTCGTCCGAGATTCAGGCCAATAGCCGATTGAACAGATCGCCATCGTCGGGCATGGGGGAAGGATCGATGTGCGGATGCGACCAGTTGCTGCCCCGGACCAGACGGTCCGGTGCTTCGCGGACCAGGCATTCAGAGAACTTATCGGCGATGGGCCAGGGTGCGCCACCATGATCCACGCGGTAGGTGCCCCAGATCTTGGTCGAGGCCCGCCCGGAGGCTTTCAATGCCAGGCAGTATCTCTATCGCCGGCCATGATGACGGCTGTGCAACGAGCTTGCCTGGCGCCTTGTGCCAGGCTGGCGATTTCGACCTTCATTGCTGCGAATTAATAATTTTCGTCTGATTTGGCAAACTCAGGCTGGCGCTTCTCGATAAAAGCGCGGACGGCTTCGCCGTGATCGGGGTGACGGGAGGCTTTGACTAGTTGTTCCGCCTCGTTATCCAGGGCGGTAAAGAAATCCTTCTGCATGGCCAGTTCGAGATTTTCCTTCATCAGGCGCTGCGCCATGCGGGGGCCGTCGGCGAAGGATCTGGCCATGGTCATAGCCGCATCGTGGAGTTCGTCATCAGGAACGACCCAATTGACCAGGCCGATCCGTTCGGCATGCTCTGCCTCGATCCGCTCACCCGAAAACATGAACTGCCGCGCCCGCGCTGTGCCGACCAGTCTGGTCATGGTCCAGGACAGGCCATAATCGCCGCTTAACGCCACGCGGCGATAGCCGGTCGAGACAAACGCAGAGGCCGCGGCGATGCGGATATCACAGGCCAGCGCTATCGCCAGGCCGGCGCCCACGGCCGGGCCGGGCAGCGCCGCGATGGTCGGTTGCGGCAGGGTGAAAAGCGCGCCGGTTAGGGCCCGCTGGCGGTGTTGCAGATCGGCGATGCGCTCTCCCGCCGTCATGGTCTTCTTGCTTGAATTGCCACCCATGCCCTTGACGTCGCCACCGGCACAAAAGGCGGTGCCTGCGCCGGTAAGAACGAGGGCGCCGATGCCATCGTCTGTGGACGCCGCCGCCAGCATGCGGCGCAGCGCCGGGGATAGTTCATCGGAAAGGGCGTTTCGCGCTTCCGGGCGGTTCAGGGTAATCACCAGAACGCCATCTTCGAGGCGCCCTAAAAGATGATCCGTGCCGGTGTCTAAATTTGTTGCAGTCATGTTGGGATTGCTCGCCTAATCCTTGCGGAACTGGTCCAGGGTGACGACGTTGTCACCATTTTCGTCCTTGGCCCCGGTCTTGCCTTCGGTCTCGCTCTCTGGCGCGGTTACGGCGGTTTCACCGCCAGGCGCCTTGCTGGTTTCGGCATAACTACCATCGTCTTGCTGGCCAAACTGCAGGCCGAATTGTACCGATGGGTCGAGGAACGAGGTCAGGGCGCGGAAAGGAATATACAGGCGTTGGCCCTGGCCACCGAAGCTCAAGGTGATTTCAAAGGCTTCTTCGCCGACTTCCAGCCCCCAGAATTTATGCTGGATGACGATGGTCATTTCGTCGGGGTATTGAGCGGATAGGTGATCGGGAATATCCACGCCGGGATATTGGGTCTTGAAATCGATGTAGAAATGATGCTCCCCCAACAGGCCGTCCGTGGCGGCACGGGTCAGGGCCATGCGCACGACGCCGCGCAGGCTGTCTTCAACCATTTGTCCGTATTGCATCAGGTCTTGCGCCATTCCGGCCCACCATTTTTACTTTCTTATCCGGCAATGCGGACATAACCCCAAGCTGATGGGTGGGTCCAGCAATTTAAAGTTAGTAGGGGGCTTCTGTTGCCCGGTGCCCCCCAAACCGCGCTTACCTTTCAATTAGGCAGCGAGCACCATTTCATTATCATTGGCACTTGTAGAAATGGCCCGATAACGGTGGAGCCATGCCGAACGCAAACCGTGCCTTTATTACGCGCGTCGATCCTATTTCGCCCCCATCAGCAGCACACTGGAAAACCGCTTGGGCCATGATTCGGCCTTTAGTGTGCTCCTGGTGGAGGCGCCGGGTACCGCCCCCGGGTCCGCTACGTCTATTTCGCAAAGCGTTTAGCGTCATAGCCGGACAAGCCAGCACCACAAATATAGACATTTTGGCTAATTTTAAAAGGGTGGAGCTGCACGCCATCAATTTTGCCGAGTCAGGCACGCGTTGTCGTTGGCGCGAAGGCAGGGGCAATGTATGTTGGCGTCGCAGTAAATATTGCGTCCATCGAAGTACCTTGGAGAGCCCGATGCCGGTAAGTGAAGCCCAACAACAGGAAATCGAACAGCTTCGCGAAGCCGCCGCTACCACTTTGCGTGCCACGGTGCCGGCCTTGGAAGATATGCTGTATCGGGCCCTGCCGGTGTTGGATCAGGGCTTTATCCGGGTCGTTGATTACATGGGTGATGATGCCGCCGTGGTGCAGGCGGCCCGGGTTTCATATGGACGGGGCACTCGCAAGACCAGTGAGGATCGCGGCCTGCTGCGCTATTTGATGCGCCATCGCCACACCACGCCCTTCGAGATGTGCGAGATCAAATTTCACGTCAAACTACCGGTTTTCGTAGCACGGCAATGGATTAGGCACCGCACGGCATCGGTCAATGAGTATTCCGCCCGCTACTCTATTCTTAACCGGGAGTTCTACATTCCGGCGCCGGATCAATTGTCTGCGCAATCCCAGGACAACCGCCAGGGCCGGGGCGTGGTGCTGCAGGGCGAAGAGGCGGTCCGGGTTCTCGATATTCTACGCCAGGACGCGGCGCGAAACTATGCCGACTATCAGGAAATGCTGAACGAAGATGACGAAGGCAATATCATCGATCCGAAGCGCCAAGGCCTGGCCCGCGAGTTGGCGCGGATGAACCTGCCACTTAATATCTACACTGAATGGTACTGGAAGTGTAATCTGCATAATCTATTACACTTCCTATCGTTACGGGCGGAACCTCATGCGCAATATGAGATACAGGTCTATGCCGAAGCGATGATGGAAGCGCTGCGGGCCTGGGTTCCAATAACAGCCGAGGCGTTCGAGGATTATCGCATGGGCAGCGTGCATCTGTCGGCGGCCGGACTGGACGTGGTCAAGCGTCTGCTGGTGGGTGAGGATGTCACGGTAAAGGAAAGCGGACTGTCGCGCCGTGAATGGCGCGAGCTGATGGCTTCGTTGGGGCGCGGGGGTTAACTACGGCAAGGCATGTCGCGATCGTGCTCTCCAGGCGAATTGCGGCTAGCTTGGCGGCAATCGCGGTGGCTTCCTTGATCCCAGCACTTCAATCCCCGTCAAGGAAGACCCAAATGGCAATGGTCAAGGCAGCCATGACCATGAACAAGATAAGAAGCTGGACTAGAAATTTCTCACTGCGTGGTATCGCGGCCTTTCATGACCAAGGGCAGCCCGGCAGCGACAAACAGAACATTGTCGGCAAGGGCGGCGATTTGCCTGTTCATAATGCCTGAGTAGTCCCGAAAGCGCCGGGCAAGGACGTTTTCGGGCACAATGCCCAGACCGGTTTCGTTCGAGACCAGGACCAGTGGCGCGCGGGCCAAGGGCAGGGCCGCGGCCAGCGCCCTAATCTCGGCGTCCGCGTCTCGTTCAGCCAGCATGATATTGCTCAGCCACAGGGTCAGGCAGTCGATCAGGATTGGTATTTCGGCATCAAAGAAGGCGGGTAGGGAGGCTGCCAGCTCAAGTGGAATTTCCTCGGTCCGCCAGGACGGGCCGCCGTTCGCGCTTTGATCCGCGCGTTGTTCCCGGTGGGCCGCGATGCGTTGGCGCATTTCATCATCGTGAGCCTGTGCCGTGGCGAGGTAGACCGCGCTCTTCTGTTCCCGGGCGATGATGGCTTCGCCCAGGCCGCTCTTACCAGAACGAGCGCCGCCTAATACCAAGGTGATCTCACCCCGTCCCCCATTTGCTTCCATTATGAATCCAACTCTTCCAGGGCATCGTCAGTGTAAATGACACGTCCGAACAGGCGCTGGAAATTGGTCACGGTGGCGTTGTGCAGGTCTTCGTGGGTGGTGGCGCAGGCATCCTCGATCAAAGTGACGCCATAGCCCCGGTCCGCGGCTTCCCGCGCCGTGGTATCAACGCACATGTTGGTGGAGACACCTGTCATATATAGTTGATCCCTGCCAAGCGAGCGCAGCAGATGATCAATGCCGGTCGAGGCGAAGGCGCCGATGGTGGTCTTGTTGATGATGCTTTCGTCAGGCCGAGGCTTCAATTCATCAATAATTTCGTGCTCCCGGCTGCCCTCGTAATTATCCAGGGCCTGGAACATCCCCTTCATATGGGGCGGCGCATCCGCGCAATCCACCCTGTCCGCGCCCACGGTCAAATAGACCACCGCGCCACCCTTGCCGCGAAAGAGTTCCAGAAGCTTGGAAATATTGGGCACCACCAGGCTCTCGATCCGGTCAAAGCGGTAGCCCGCGACATTGGAACCCTCTGCCGTCAGACGCCGGCCCAGGGCGCCGCTCCGGTGCCCGGTAGCGTATTGCATATCGGTCACGATCAGAACAGCACGGTCAAAATTGGGCGCCGTATGCGCCATGAAGGCCTGGATATAGTCACCATCCTTGCTCGCTGGTGTGTTCATGACAGGGTCCTTTCGATCCAATTCGCCCAATATGCGAGAATTACTTTGCTGTATAGCCGCCATCAGCGCAAATCACTTGGCCGGTGATGAAGGAGGCGGCATCGGAGAGTAGAAACAGGTTCAAGTTGGCGATCTCCTCCGGTTCACCAAAGCGGCCCATAGGAATGCCGTTCAACAAAAAATCCCGCCGTTCGGGGATGGCGCGGCTTGCCGCCGTCATTTCGGTCGCAATGGGGCCGGGGCCGACCGCGTTGATGCGTACATTGGCGGGACCAAGCTCCATGGCCATGGCGCGGACCAAGCCGTTAATGCCTGATTTGGAGGCGGCATAAGCCGCCGCCCTGGGGTGTCCTACGAGGCCGATCTGGCTTGATGTCAAGACGATGGAGCCGTTGCCCCGTTCCCGCATGTGACGGGCTGCGGCGCGGGCAAGATGGAAACTGCCGTTCAGGTTTACTTCCAAGACATCGCGCCAGACCGCGTCCGTGGTCTCCGTCGAAGTGGAGACGGCCAGGATGCCGGCGCAGGCCAGGGCACCGTCCAGGCCGTCAAATCTCTCGATACTCTTGGCCATGGCCCCCTCGAGGGCCGCGCTGTCGGTTACATCAAGGTCATGAATATTGCTCGCGTCCAGATAACCGCGCAGGACATTCCGCTGTTCATCTCCACGCACCGTGGCCGCGATCCGGGCGCCCATGGCACTAGCCAGCTTGACCGTAGCCAGGCCGATACCCGAACCGGCGCCGGTTATGAACAAGTCGCGATACTTGAGATCTATCATCTGGGTTTTCAATCATCTGTTGGTAGACAACGTATTGGTAAACAGCGCCGCGGCAATTTACCATTTTGCGCTGGCATCGAACAATGACCGCACCAACAAAGTTTTGGAGAACGGATATGGATTTGAAATTGGCGGGCCGGGTCGCTCTGGTGACGGGGCCAGTATAGGTCTGGGCGCCTCCATCGCCGAACATTTGGCGGCGGAAGGTTGCAGACTGGCGCTGCTCGCCTGACGCGAGGGACTGCTGGAAGCCGTCGCCGATGCGATCGCGGGCCAGGGCCACGACCGGCCCATGGTGATTGTCGAGGATGTCGTGGCCGATGGCGTGGTGGACCGTGTCGCCAAGCTGGTCGAAGGCCGCTTAGGACATTTGGATATCCTGATCAACAATGCCGTCGGCTCCCGCCCTATGCCAGTTTTGGGTATGGAGGTGGCATGGGAGGAAGCCATTCTGCTGAATTTCAGCGCCGGGCGGCGCTTTGCCCAGACCTTCGTGCCCGGCATGCGGTCACGTAAATTAGGCCGCATTATCAATATTACCGGGGCCGATGAACCGCTTAGCATGAATGCCGCCGTGCCGCCCAACGGCGCGGTGCATACGCTTTCCCGTCTAGTCGGCGGCGACGGTGTGACGGTGAATTGCATCCCCCAGGCCGCATCTACTCCGTACAGATCGGCGAGCGCCTGTTGCCGACGGCGGAGGCGCAACGCGCCTGGCCCGAGGCGAAATGCCCAGCCGGTTATATCGGCAAGCCGGAGGATTTGAGAGTCCTGGTGGCTTTTCCACGCTCGCCACGGGCCCGCTATATCAACGGCCAGGTCATCCACGTTAAAGGTGGCGTGCGGCACTTTTCCCATTAGATGTATTTGTTTACGCGAGCTTTCCAGTGGCGAAAACATGGCGTAAAACTGTTGGGATCACGCGCCTCTTGACGGCCAGATTGGCTTGTTCGATGCTGGGCTATTGTCGCTGCTCCATCCTTGGGGTATAGCGGTGATGCGATCTCGTATCCTTCAGTTTCAGGGGTGAGCCAAGTGAGTGTAAAGGCAACGATCTATCAACCGGCCAAGGGCACCATGCAATCGGGGCGCGGCAAGGTCAAGGTTTGGTGCCTGGATTTCGATCTGAGCGCGGGTCGGGGCATCGAACCCTTGATGGGTTGGACGTCGGCCACGGACATGCGTCAGGAGTTAAGCCTGAATTTCCCCAGCCGGGAAGAAGCTGTCGCCTATTGCGAGCGTAACGGTATTGATTACCGGGTGAGAGAGCCAAAGAAGCGGCAGGTCCGCATTCGTCCTTATGCGGACAATTTCGGCCCCGGCACGGTCCGTGGTCCCGGTACCGAGCCACTGTAGTTGGTTAGACCGACTTGGTCAGGAGCGCCCATAGCTCAGCTGGATAGAGCATCGGATTTCTAATCCGAAGGTCGCAGGTTCGAATCCTGCTGGGCGCGCCACTCTCTCCTTGAAATCATTGCGATTTCTTTAATCGTTTCCCCAGACACATCCTCAAAATTCGGCCCTGTCACACCACAGTCACAATGAGGTGTGTCCAATGGCAAGCATTCGAAGTCGTAATGGCCGATATCAAGTACAGGTCCGAAGGGCTGGTTTGGGCTCCCGGTCACGAACCTTTGTCCGCAAACAAGATGCAGAACGATGGGCCCGTAAGATGGAAGCCCAGTTCGATCAGGGGGAATTGCAACAACTGAGGACCAAGGATGTAGTCCTGCACGACCTGATCGATCGATATCGCCGTGAGATCACTCCAGCAAAGAAAGGCAGGGATCAGGAAGGGGGGAGGCTTGCCCGTCTA
>Ga0187827_10003735_pt1 | contig 19346 bp, 12 predicted proteins | sample ETNtaG_39_FD_167969 | JGI IMG/M metagenome (GOLD analysis project Ga0187827, IMG submission 167969) | Marine microbial and viral communities from oxygen minimum zone, Eastern Pacific Ocean - ETNP2014_SV_150_PacBio MetaG (Illumina Assembly) | ecosystem: Environmental > Aquatic > Marine > Hypoxic... | reverse complement strand
AAGAGTGCCAAACTCCTTAATATCCCAATATTTCTTATTTATAATCTGCCCATTTTTTTTGACTTCCAGAAAATGACCAGGTTCCAGTTTACAGATATCTTTAAAAATAGTTTCAGGATATGGAACATATGATGTTCCTAAGTAATTAAGAAAAGATTCAAATGAAATATCTTTATTTGGTCTGACCTTGCATAAGCTTGAAAGATGAGATGCAAAGGCAAAAGAATGGTCATTTATTGTATAATAAAGTGGTTTAATACCAATTCTGTCACGGAAAAGAAAAAGCTCTTTTTTTAAATTATCCCATATAACAAATGCAAACATGCCATTTAGCTCAGAAACACATTCCGCTCCTTTTTCTTCGAAAAGATGTACAATTACCTCTGTATCACTATCTGTCTTGAAAACATGTCCCTCCCGGAGAAGCATTTGTCTCAACTCAATATAGTTGTAAATCTCTCCATTTAGAATAACAACATAGCGTCCGTCTTCGCTAAGAATTGGCTGGTGTCCTCCTTCAATATCTATAATTGCAAGTCTGCGAATACCAAGTCCAATTTCATCATTAAAATAATAACCATCATCATCAGGTCCTCTATGAACCACTAGAGTTGTCATTTCATTGATGATCTCTCTTTTATCCACACCATTATTATTAAAGGAAAGTATTCCGCAAATACCACACATATTAATTACTCCAGGACAGATTATAGTTATTGATAAATGGGAACTTCATATGATTACAATAGACGAGTGTTTTGGACTTCTCTTTTACACCGTATCGTGGATAAAGCCAGTCATTCTTAATTTCACAAGATGTTTTTATATTTTCCTTTATTTTTGAACCATCACTTGACAAATTATCCAACGAAATTGAAACCTTAACTGGCTTAAATAGTTTTTCCCCCCTTATTTCAAAACAATCAATACCTTCAGTTTTCAAGATTTCCAATCCAGGTGCCCAGTGGAAATATGTTCCCACATAATGTTTTTCATTCCCGATAAAACTATCCTGAATATTTAACCTTTTTTTATAAACTTTAAAGGTCCTTTCAAATGTAATTTGGTCACCTACAATTCTTCCGAATCCATCATGTCTTAAAGTAAACTCAAAACCTTTTTTAATCCATTTGTAACTAACATCAGGATTGGACTTTATGTAGAATTCCGGATATCTATTACGATGGTGGTATAAGAAAGGATCGTATCCATCTATAGTTACTTGATTATGGGCTGTGGCAGTTATTCCATATATTCCCTCATTATTATCTACATAGCTTAACCTGCCAGGATCAATTAGTAGTTGTTCGCCCTCAAGAAACATTACAAATGATCCTGTATCACAATGACCATGGGAAATAAACAATGGAGTTCCCTCAGGCTCAACGTGCCAGAATATCGTTATATTGTCGTAATCAAGCCTGAACCATCCACTCTCTTTATAGTCTTGGAATGATCTTTTTCCGAAAATACCATTCCCATCAGGTATTGTGTTTCTAACTTCAATATCACCATAAAGTTTCGACCAACCTTTCTTTGAGGGAGGATTCGGAAGGGTTTCCGGCTTATATAAATCAATTGCCTGCATCGACCATGGTAAACCCACAAGCCAATCAGGTGTAAAATCAGGTGCTACATCACCAATTAAAGGAAATGACCAGTCACACTCTCTCTCATTATATACAAGGAGGAACCAGCATGCCTTAATCATTTTGGGGAGACGTTCTTTAAGTATGTCACACAGAAAGGCATCGTTTACTACTTTTGCAAGAACATATATTTCAAGGACCCATCTTGTCACCAGAAACTGATAATGAGATGACCCCTCTTTTATGAAACCATCATCATTCACGATCCTAGTTATTTCATGCCTAATAATAACCGAAGAAAGCTCGACAAGAACAGTATTATTGAAAAACTTACCTGAATAATACAGCGCTCTTCCATTATTCAGTATGTGATTAGATACAACACCATTCGGGAGATACTCAAGGTTTTTGCACAGGTACAATGCCATATCTCTTAGAGATGTAATAGATTCAGGCACGTATTTGTTTTTAGCGCCAACATATGACAAAAAGATTATACAATTACATATACGTTCCCCCACTGTATAACTTTCCCAAGCCAGGTTTGACGTTATAGTACCCCGTACAGCAATCCAGCTTTTTATTAATTCAATCCCCCGAGCAGCAGAGTCAGAACTTTTTGGATTGGTGAGTTCAGTCATCAACCAATTCCATCTATGCATCGACATTGTCTGTTCCGGATCATCAAATTCAACATTCCAGTCCGGAACATTATCATAGTTAAATTCACCACAAGCAAGATTAATTGACCTTTGATCTTGACAGTCAGACTCTGCTTTTTCAGAAGATTTTTTAAAACAACTTTTAATAAAACGGACTTCAGAGGAGAAATTAGAATTTTTTATTTCTTTATAAATACTCTGAATATACTGAGGATAAAAATTTGGAGGGTCATCACTCGGAAAATATCTTTTCTTTATAGCTTTAGCATAAAATGGGACAGCATGTAATATTCTTGCAGGATGTACTAGTAGATAAAAAAGATAATTACTCGTTTCAGTATTTGTTGAGTACTTATCTAATATGTTGTTTGCTATTTTACTTAGTAACAATTGAATCAAAACATTTCAACACAGAATCTGTGCAAGCAGTGAGAATAATTTTTCTATTTGTCTCTGTATTTACCAAAAAGTTATCTTTACTTTTTTATTAAGCTCCCCGCAACAGAGGCTGTAGGGTATTATAAACTTAATAAAAAAAGTAATCGTCCGGAATATTAATCTTTTTTGTATTCTCAAAGAGACGATTATAACCATCCTCAAGTGCATTAGGCTTTACAAGTAGAGTTACTTTGTAAATGATATAATATGGACCAACAATACCAGAATATATAATCAACAATGTCCTAGAATCTAACTCTGACAACCCAGTAAGATTAAGAATAATCTGCAATAATGCTAGTAGCAATAGTAGAAATGGAGCCCACAAATGCTAAAGACACCAACAGCTATAGATTTAAACCACCAAAATATCCTTGCTTAAAGATATCCCATACCGATAAACCCTTATTATCCTTTCTAATATTTCCAAAAAAAACTTTGTAACGATGGGTATCTTCCTACATCACTCATGTAACTTATAAACATTATCATTCCACCTATGCCTGCTAATGTGGCATGAGTTACACTTGTTCTATCAATCTACATACTTGCTTTAAACGCATTTTTCTTTATAATAATCTCTTCACATAAAGGGTAATAGGATTTGTATTCACGCAAAGCTATTATAATAAACCTCTATTGTCTTTTTACTTGAGCTTTAAGCATTCTTGCCTAATACAAATCGCCTAGCTTGCGCATTAATAATTTATTTTATTAAACAAAATATGCAAAATTCTACAAATAAATCCGACATTGATTACAACAATTTATGGAACCATATAAACAATTTACCACTTGTAACTATAGTTGCGGCCGCCAGCAGACCAGGAAGTGAATTTCTACATAGTCTATTTGATTCTCACCCTGAAATATTGACATTTGATGGGTCTTTACCCTTTGATGATTTTTATGATAAAGCCATTACGCTTTGGGGGACTAAAATTAATATGAAAATAAAGCAAAGATTGAACACAATATCTCTCTCAGATTTTTTTTATGAATTCGCATGGACCCATGTACATAAATTTAATTCAAATTATGATAATTACGAAAGAAAAGATAAGCTAGGAGAAAAAGGCAATTTATTTAATAAAATAGATATTAATTCCTTTGTAAACCATGCTATTAAACTTCTGAGTTCTAATAAATTAAACAGACAAAATGCTCTTTTAGCAATTTATGGAGCATTTGCACTAGCAAGAGGAGAAGATGTCGGCTTGAAAAAAGTTTTATTACATAATGCTCACCATGTAAGAAGAATTGATTATCTCATTCAAGATTTCAAAAAAATAAAAGTAATATGTTCTGTCAGAGATCCAAGATCATATTTCTCTAATACTCAATCACTTTGGGATTATTCTCCATCAATAATGAGCTCCACTGTCAATTATGACATATTAAAAAGAGTTTTGGATGAATGTACTCCTGTTACTGAAAAGAAAAACTGTGATATAAGGGTTATTCTCCACGAACGATTACACAAAGAGCCAAAAACAGTCATGAAAAATGTTTGCAACTGGCTAAGCATCCTCGAAGATCCTTCATTATATGAATCAACATGGGGAGGCTTAAGTTGGCGAGGAGATGATATGTCAACTGGCATATCATCTGTATTTAATCCAAATATTTATGAAATATCAAAGAAAAGATGGAACAGAATGATTAATTTCATAGATGGCATTATTATTGAAGCCCTCATGTATAACAAAATTAAACAATATGGTTATTTCCAAAGCTACAACATTGTACATTATATTCTTGTTCCTTTATTGATTATTCTCCCAAGTATCAATGAACTAAATATTTTGTTCTATTCTTTCCGTGAGAATAGATATAAGGACATAATTAAATGGCCCTTTTTTTTAATTAAACGATATATGCTTATGTATAAAAGATTAATTAGATGCATATTCAGAGTGGATTCTGCTATCTCAGTTCTTTAATTATATATTTTTACAATGATAATATATAATAAAAAGATTATACAACATCTAATATTTTTGTAGGAGGCGACAGCATATAAAGCAGATAATTACTTAATTCACTATTTAAAGAGTATTTATCTGATGTTTTATTTGCTGTTTTACTTAGTAACAACTGAATCAAAATGTTCCAATATTGAAAGCGGGCTACCCGAAAGAACAAACTTGTTGCATATATTTGTGTTTACCAGAAATCTATCCTTAAACATCAACATATAATCCTTTGCATTTTGAAAAGGTTTTTCTAGGATTTTGTTACTATTTGCAACACCTTCAGCTAATTGGATATAACATTTTTTCAAAAAACCCCTATTTCTTTTGTTTAAAATGAATGTTCCTTTTGATTCGTGATATATGAAGATAAAGAGCATATTTATTATGTCAAATCCAAAGAACTCTTTGTCAGAGTAATGAAAATGCTCCCAATCAACTAATTTAATATTGTTTTTATCTATTATAAAATTACATAAAGCCATGTCTCCATGAACAGTAAAGTCATTCTCAGTAGACCACCTGCCTTTATAAAAAGCTATTATCTTCTCTATGGATTCTTCATTCCCGGAAATAACACTTTCAGATGGAAACTTTCTACCATTAAATTCTGGGATTTCAAGCTCATAAAAATACTTCTTCATAAATCTTATTTCAGCTAAGAATTCTGAATCCTTATAGAACCATTCATAGCCTTTATTTTCGTTCTCGATTACCTTATTACCCCAGTGGCTGAAAGCTGCTTTCCTATAAAACACCTTATTAGCGTTATAGCATTTATACAGTGCTGTATTATTATTGTGTGTATTATTGGTTATCAGCTCACAAATCATGATTTTTATATCATGAGGCTTTTCTGGATATAATAAGCTCTGAGAGCTTAAATTTGTTGAAAATGATACTATTAACTCTCCTCTTAACACCAGTAGATATTCTTACTAAGTTGATTCTACATAATTATTCACATCAATTTTTTTGCTGTGTTTAGCAATCCGTTCTTGAATCGACTCAAGCAGTCCTTCACGTAAGATCCCCTGTTTTATTGCCAAATTAGCCCATGCAGGGCACAAAGGATCCTCTCTCCTTTCACTATAATTGCGCAAATCGTTGTTCTTTACTATTAGCCCTGTATTATAATCTACACTTGAGTAAGCAGATCTTGTCGCACAACCACCCTGGCACAAATCGTTCTTATACAGATCACAAACGTCTGGAGAACATACGTACGTACCATATCCTTTGGCAAATTCTACTCTATAATCATTTAATTTTCGGCTACTTGATAACTTCTTCAAAGAAAAATCACTCTCATAAATATTCCCAAATGTATAATCATCCGTGGCGTCTTTTCCGGGTGACTCTGAGCAGGCAGTAACGTCTCCATTCGCCCTTATATGTAATCCAGATCTATTGCGATTACATGTCTTGTTATATGTAAATGCCGACCATGGATGCCAATCAATATTAAATACTTCTTTGTCAATCATGGAGATTAAGTCGTATAGCACTTTAACATGTAATGACGTGATTCCAATCTCCTGATCTTCCTCTTCAGCAGCTCCACAATAATGAACCGGTACTATCGAGTGATCAAAACCATTCTCCATAACCCACATATGAAGGTCAAGCATCCCATCAAAAGTTGTATGGTCCAGAACAGAGTTTACAACCAGCCTCAGCGATGGGTTCTTACCGTAACCAACGTTTATCAGGTTCCGATAGCCATCCTGCATCTTCTTAAATGCACCGGTCTGGTTTGCCTTATAATCCTGGAGTTCTTCAATTAATGTGTCTCCCTTAGTACACAAACTTACTTCGTATGCAGCAAATTTTTCTGCAACTTCTGGAGTAATTAAGGCAACATCATCAAATGTCATTATCTTGGCCTTTCTCACTCTTTTGCTGTAGATATCATATATCATCTTAACAACTTTAAAGAAATGCTCCGCTCTTTCCGCTTGTTTGCCTAATTTTGGATCTTTATACATTAAAGGCTCTCCACCGGTTAGGATAAAGAGCATAACCCCTAAATCGAATGCTTCTTCAGTAATTGCCTGTAACTTATCAAAAGGCAGATATTCATCTTTAGAAGGTCCAGAAGAAGCAAAACACCATGTACATTCAAAATTACATCCTCTTGTAATCATATAGTCCAGTGATGTAATTTTGATCCCTTGATCTATCATATTCTGCAACTTTTCGGGAGTTATACCCCCCATACCAGGATGCAAGTCGACAACACTACCCCTAAGCGCTCTAATTTCATTAATTTCCCCTGAGGTTAACGAATACACTTTATCCCCTTTTTCAGGCTCTTTCAAAGGCCTTGTGAAAGGTTTCTTTTCTGAGTTTAACCCTGGATTTAAAAGCGTACTCAACGTATCGGTCATTGAAACTTTATTTCTCATTTTATCGCTGCCAAACATCGATTAATATGAAAAAAGTTTTATAGAACTGCATGATAAATATCTTCCACTTCCTTTAATGATAAATTATATAGCATATTGTCAAATCTGTCCGGGTGAAATGCATTATCAACTAACCTGGGTATATCAGTTTGTTTAACTCCGTATTCACTTAACTTTGAAGACACTTCACAATCCTCCAAGAAGAGTTCATAACAATCTTGAAAACTAGAATTTTTATTTCCATATCTGTTTTGAAAAATATCTAAGACGTCATCTAAACCTTCTTGGTTTTTAGTTATATTATAATCAAAGATAGATCCCAGGGTGATACTACATGCAAAACCGTGAGGTATATTGTGAAATAAGGTTAATGGATATGACAAAGCGTGAGCGGCGGCGGTGCGTGTCTGAGAAACAGCGTATCCTGCAAGCAAGCACGCTTTTGACATAGCACCTCTATATTCTAATGAATCTAGATTTTTTAATAATTTGGGCAGTGACTCAATGCAGAGCCTGATTGAATCTAGTGCAAAGTTAACAGTGATAAAATTCCTTTTTTTATTCCAGATAGACTCTAATGCGTGGGAGAAAACATCCAACCCTGTAAAAGCAGTAATTTCTTTTGGAACAGTAAGGCTTAATCGAGGATTAATCAATGCCGCATCAGCATACAGCAGCTCATTATCTACAGAATATTTCTTCTTTTTCTCAAAGTCCCAAAGTGTTCCCCATTTTGTAATTTCTGATGAAGAACCAGAAGTTGTTGGAACAAGGACCAATTTATATTGTGCTCTTACTGATTTAAAAGGGTCCAAAAGATGGGGATTCTCGACAAGCATCTCTAAAGAGATCGAATTTTTCGAAATTAATTTTGAAAATAATGCTTTTGTTATATCTAGCTTGCTACCACCACCAATCCCAACTACCTGAGAACAAGATTCAGGAAATATTACTTTGTCAATAGTCTGTAAATCCGGATTGCTACCTGATGTACTATAAACAAATGTGTTTTCTGGAAAAAATGAAGGACTTTCAGGCCTTAAATTTAATAATGTTTCAGAAATAACTAATATTGTTTTCTCACGTAAACTTATAAATGATGAAATCTCATTTAAGTTGAAATCAGAAAATACTACACGTGTCGGGTTATAATTTTCCACAAATCATAGACTACATAATAAAACTATGCAACCAAATTGTAACAATTGTCATGAGGTTTTGCGCTCCTCTGCTCCCCAAAACTGTTCGGACACTGTCAGATCTCTTGGTATATCTATCTCGGTCCAACTCCCATTAATTTGTACAAGATCAACTGAAAACCCTCTATTTATTATCTCTTGTAGCATATCTGTTAAATAAGCTTTTTTAAAGGATTCCGCAGTATGAAAGGTTTGATGAGGATTCGCATAATAATATTGCAACAAGTCACTAAAAACATCTTTAAGGATTTCAGCTCCTTTCCTACTAAAATATGCAACTCCCAGAAATTCACCAAAAGCATTCCTGAAATCTGCATCTTTTCTGATTAAGGTTACCGTCTTTCCGTTTTCAGTAAATACCAATTCTGCTTCTGATATCGGGTGATCAACCCTTCCTCCGTAATATTCATGCCAGTTACAATCTACCGCTATTGCTATATCCGAATTTGATTCGAGCAATTGACGAATAACAGCTCCATCATAGATTATATCTGAGTATGAAAACAGAAAGCCTGAACCCATAGCTTCTTCAGCGTAAAACAGGGAATGGAGAATATTGTTATTTTCATAATCATGATTAACATAACATTGATAACGATCATCATTAAAACACTCTTTCCTATAGCCAACTACTATATTAATGTCTGTAATCCCGCAATTTAGAAGATTATCAATTAATCTATCGAGTATTGTTTTTCCACTAATCTCCAACATGCATTTTGGCTTCTTTTGTGTAAAATGATTCATGCGATTTCCCATTCCTGCGGCAACAATTATCGCATTTATAGATTTTTCCTCCAAATATTTAACAACTTCATCTAATAATAATTTCTGACACTCCACAATTGCTAAGGATTTCGTATTAATTACTAACTCGGGTGAATCTGATGTTTCATAAGATTCAGTAATACCTATAAAGTTTTCATACTCCCCATTCAGAGCCTTCTGATAGTGGCCTTTATAATCTCTCTCAATACATACATCTAAAGGACAATCCAGGAAAACTTCCATAAAATTGGTTATTGTATCTCTTGCCTTTTGCCTTGTGGACTTTTTATGGGATATTGTAGAAACAATTGCGACACTCCCATTATCATTACACTCACAAGCTATCTGTATAGTTTTTTCCAGTATTGCATTCCGTTCATTAGTCACATGTCCAAAGGTATCCCCAAACTCTTTCCTGATATCTTCTCCATCCAGCAACTTAACATTATTTACACCAATTGCTTTCAAATCATTAAAAAGTTTTCTCCCTAATGTACTCTTTCCTGAAGCACTTAATCCAGTAATCCAAATAGTTCCGGGAGTTAGTTTCTGTTTTACCATAATTTGCGAGTTCTTAGCTTAGACAAGTACTGTTCTTTTAATATTGAGGAATACCTTGGATGGCAATCTTCTGAGGAAATAAGATTATATTACACAAACAACTCATGACACTTATTGATTCAAAATAACTATACCTATCCCAAACATTTATACAGTGCTGTATTATTATTGTGTGTATTATTGGTTATCAGCTCACAAATCATGATTTTTTATATCATGAGGCTTTTCTGGCTGTGATAATAAATGAAGGAGAGAGACTAAAGAGCTTTAATTTATTGAAAAAGAGTCTATCTACTCTTCTTTTAACTCCATCATATATTCTCCTTAAACTGCCCCCCCTATGTGGATGTTGAACTGACTCAAAACTGCATTCATCAAGTTTGCTCATAGGTATGATCCTTAATGGATATTTATGATTAGGAAACACAGCATATTTCTCAATATCAATAAAACCATTTGCCTTTAACAATTCCTCAAACCCTTTTTGAGATAAAAAATAATAAAATAACAAACGTATTGTATTTGGAAGAGAAATGAAGCTTAGCGCTTTTTTTAAATTAAACGAATTAAAAATAGACATAATTTCAAACTTAATTAATAGTAGAAATATAATGAATCTTAGCTTGTTTGCATACGATAAATAGAGCTTCCCTCCGGGTCTTAATCCTTTATAAACCGTCTGCAAAAATCCAATCCTTATTTCCCCTGGACTATCATCCTTCTTTTTGGGCCATATAATGCTGTCAAAGAAGATTGATTTGTTATGTTTTATCTCAATAAGTAGTTGTTCTAGAAAACAATTAATGATTACACAATCAAATACTTCTTCAAAACGCTGTTCTTTATAGCCAGCACCCACAAGGTCATAATTATTAACATCCTCCTCGACAAGTCGTTTCTGAAGAGTTTTTAGTCTTTCCGAAGAAGGGATAATACCAACAACTTTTTTACATAACCTGGAAGCATAAACAAAGGAGTCTGAACACATACATCCATAATCAACTGCAGTATCTTTCTCGCCAAAACCAACAAGGCCAAGACCAGCAGCAGATGAAAGATCTGTATAATTATGTTGAGGTGCCAGCACTTAGTTAAACATAAAATAGGTATTCACGAATTTGGAGATTCCAAAATATCAAATGTTATTTGTTTACAGCCCCTTATGAACTAAATACTTTTCCATACTCCTTAACACCCACCTAAATCATTGGTCGCGGTTTTGCAAAGGATTAAAAGTGCAACAGCAAGGAAATTGAGACAAAAGTATACTTGGCTACATAAAGCATACTGGAATGAGGATGTAGTATGGTCACCAGGTTATTTTGTGTCAACAATTTGGTTTGGATAAAAGGACAATCCTTGAGTATGTGAAAAGGGTGACAACAACCCATTTACACTTTTTTCTAATAAGAAAAAGCAGGTTAGAAGCAATTTCATAAATACTCATATAATGCGTATGTCAATCTTAATTCTAGCAAGTCTTTCAGTCATAATGCCGGCAAGAAACGCCGTTTTGGATTAAGTAGTTTTTAATTTCACCAATTGTAGCTGTCTGGATCTTTGAAAACCCGTTTCCTCCGCCTTTTATATATTCAACATTTCCTTCTGAACTAAAATCATCGGAGAATTCATTATTCTCAATAAATTCGTAATGTGTCATTGAAGAGAGGCACACTGCGTCAGCTTTGCCTTTAACAACAACATCTAAAACATCCTTTACAGAGCCAGCTCCACCGTGCGCAACAACAGGTATTGAAACATTTTCAGAGATTTTTTTTGTTAGTTCTATATCAAATCCCTTACCAGAGCCTTCCCGATTAATAGAAGTGACAACAATTTGACCGGCTCCAAGCTCAGCGGCCTTTATTGACCATTCTATGGCGTCAACTCCTGTTCTTTCGCGTCCGTTGTCAGTGCATGCCTCATAAGATCCATCATCAATCTTTATAGCTTCAATAGAAACTGTTATAGTAGACGCGCCAAATCTTCTTGAAGCTTCGGTTATAAAACCCGGATTATTAATCGCGGCAGTATTAATAGAAACCCTGTCGGCGCCTGCAAGAAGAGCATTCCTGATATCCTCAATAGTTCTTATGCCGCCGCCTACCGTTAATGGTAAAAAAATATTTTCGGAGGTTTTCTTTATAATATCATTTAGACTATTTCTGCCATAAAGGCTGGCTACAACATCTGCATAAATTAGCTCATCAGCACCACCCGCACAATAATAACTTGCAAACCTGTCAGGTTTGCCAAGAACTCTTAAACCTTCGAGATGGACGCCTTTAACAAGATTCGGGCCTTTAATGTCCAACCGCGGTATTATTCTTATTGTATGCCTCATGGATCAATTGAAAAAACCCGCTTTGATTTTACAAAATTTGATTCCTCAACCTCCACGCGTTTCCGTCGTATTCCCAGAGATGAGGTGATCTGGCCTGATCACAAAGCTTAATAAATCGTTCAGGCTCCATTCCAATATATTCCATAATTTCTCTAAAGAAATTTTCCGGAAACTCTCCATCAAATTTATTAACAAGAGCCACCCCCTCTTCCCTTGTTATATGCCTGTTTCTAATATCCTTTGATGCGTCCCACGTTGCTCTTCCCATTCCAAACTTAATAAAAGTCGTGTAATAATGCAAACCGTCAATCTTATCATCAAGGCTGTTATGTTTAGTGTATGTGCCTTCGCTTCTGAAATGATTAGCTTCAAAACCTGTGTTCTCAACAGCATAATAGTAAACCTCTTGAGGCGTCCATTTAATATAATAGCCTAAATAATGATACTCAATATTAGAATTTTCAACCTCCTTATGATTTGGAGGAAGATAATCTAAAATATCGTTAAGATTTAATTTGTATTTATCAAAAAGTTCATTGCATGAGACGCCGCCAAGATAAATCTTTTCAAGGTTCTTAAAAGTATAAAAAGCTTTATCACGCAAAGACGACTGGTTCATGGCTATAGGTGAGCCGTATTCACTCTCATTTTCACCGTAAAATATTAACGGAATATTGTATTTAAGGGCAATCTTAGGAGCTATATTCTTTTGCCCTAGAATGAAAGGCTGAAAAGGATGCAACAATCTTTCAATCGCCAATTTAGTTAACAATGCATGTGTTTTGGGGTTATAATTATATGTAATGTTTGGGAAACCGCCTTCTTTTAACCAATTCCTAAAATTTTTTACCCCTATATCCGTGTAAAGAATAGGAGGCCATGTCACGGTTAACGGATGCATGTCATATTTATATTTTAAAACATGAGCGGCAAAACCGCTGTCCTTGCCGCCGCTTCCTGGAACTATACAATCATATTGGCCATCTTTTCGTCGATACCTGTCTAGAAGCTTTAAGAGTTCATCCTCACGAGATTTCCAGTCAATCTCTTCCTTTTTCTTTGCGTATCGACAGGCATCGCATTCTCCATTTTCATTAATTGCCATTGTCTGGTGCTTTGTTTTTACTGAATGATTAAATTCACGAGTAGTTGTTGCCCTTTGGTTAGACATAACGCATTTATTGCAAAATATTACATCAGCTGGCAAGCCATATTTTGTTTCTAGCCTTTCATTATTCAGCATTTATTTCCTCTGTAATACCAGCTATTAATCTCTTTATTCTTGAAACTACCTTATAGTCAATAACACCATCAGCATAATGGTCTTTTCTAACTCTCTCATATACACTATTTGGCAACCCATTCGACAACAAATACTCTAATTTATGGATAAGTTCATCAGGCCTGTCTGCAAATATATTCTTATCATATTCAGCAATTTGATTTTGCCCTAATTGACTATAAGATATTGCCGGCACACCTGAACATAGCGCTAAATATAATGCAGACGAAACATTAACACCAACTATACAATCAGAGACATCAACTACATCGATCAATGAAAGATAATCGTTTTGATAATATATGTTATCAGGAATATCATCCATTAGTCTCTTTATAAATGGATGTTCATATTGTTTCCTTGGCTTTGATTTAAAAATAAAAAATAAATTATCTTGTTTTGCAACCCATTTAAAGAAAGGCCCCCAATATTCCATAAAAGCGTCTTTTGCATCATTTTCGTCAAATAAAGGCCACTTAAGCTTTGAATTGGTTTTGGGGAAATAAGGCCAATAATAATTTGCTAAAATTCCCACTACTTTCATTTCCATATTACAATTAATCTGCCGTAATAAGTTTACATCTTTATCGTGAATATAATCTATTTCATGATTTCCAATAGGACAAAATCTATCAACATGAGGATTATAATACTTCATGTGTTTTCTAAAATAATTTCCGGGGACAAGGTAATAATTAAATATTGCAAAGGAATTCTCCGGATTAGGATTAGAATAACCACCAACACCATGCGTCATCGTCATTGTTTTTATATTATATTTATTTCCACATATAGTAAAAATCCAGGCTATGTAATTATACTCGTTTTCAAAATAAGCCAACTTTACGTCAATATTTTTCAATAAATATTCAACCTCTACGATCTTAATAATTAAGCCTATAATACTTCTCGTTAGACGCAAAGATGAATACCTGAAGAAAGACAATCTATAACATTTTGCAGAAAAACATAAATAATAATCAACAAATATTCTTTTCATTATGTGTTTTATATCAATCTTCTGAAGCTGGTAATTATATGTCTCCCCTCCTTCATATCTTAAAGCACTAACCTCCGCTTTTGATAAAGGTTTATTTGTACAGGCATGTATACAATCGGATATTTTTAAAACTCCTGCATGAAAAAGATACAGTCGTCTATAGAATATTTTCATGGAAAGGGCATTTTTTACGACATCTTGTACATGAAAATAAATAACATTTTTTGACAGCCGATTAACACTATTATTTTTGAATGAAATCTTTCTCAAATATAATAATCTAAGGAAAATGAAAACCGGAGTGATCAAAAGACAATAAAAGCATATTAGTTTATTAATTATGTTTATTATATTCAGCAATAAGCAGTGCCATTTTATAATTAAAAGGTTTTCCTCTGCACTTTTTAAATAGTCTGTAACAATATTCTTGGCTGTTGGAAAATAACAAATATCCTTATTCTTGTTTTTATCGATATATTCCTTTACGATTATGAATTTACAAATACTTTGAAATATTTGAACCGAAAGAACCTTTTCTATAAGGCTTTTTGCCCTTTTGTCATTTAGATAGTTTGCAAGCGACTCAGTCAGTTCTGGAGAATCATCCACTATTTTTTTCGCAGTGTCAACTATCATCAGTTCATATTTAGCTTGCAACCCACAATCCAGGAATTTCAAAAGATGAAGTTGTTTAATTTGTTTTTTTTTAATAAAGCAACTAATATATTTCTTCAGAAACGGGCTGAAATCAATAAAATACTGTTTATGATAAATAAACATACCTATTAAAGAAATACAAAAGGTAAAAAGATTTAGTTTCTCATAAATAATAATTTTATTCTTCATAAGAACAGCCTTTCGATATATTATTTAATATACAATATCGCAAGTAGTGCATGTCTCTGCTGAGGTACCACCATCTTAATACCTCGATCATCTATTTTCCCCAAGAACATCTTTCAGTTAATCAAATTTATCGCTCTGGATTTGCTTATAAGGCAAGCTTTACCTTGTAGAGCTGTCAGAAGAGATTTCGGTACAATATTAAAACATCCATAATATTTCTTAATAATGTACGGAAGGTGAAACTCTATTTTTGCCAAGACTCTTTTCTTATTAGAGCGCTAATATTTGAGAATAAACTTTGCAATAATTTGTGTTTTTCTTCAGCTTTCAACCGCTTATCTAAATTCACAAGAAACTGATTTATCCTAAATGCAATCGACATAATAATTGCTTCACAGGCCATCACCTCCTCAATTCTTTCTTTCAGTTCATTGTATAAATCAATAGTGCGTAATATGTACATCTCTTTATATAGATTCCTCGACAATTGACAAACTGAATTATCCGGTGAAAGTATACTCATATCCACATTCTCATTGATTGTTTTAGCGGTTTTAAGCAAAGTAATAACCGATGCGTTTGCCGCAAATTCATGATCCACTTTTCTACCTAGTGGATCCAGCTTGGAAGATGAAACTATTTCAAAGCCTGCTTGCTTTATAAAATCCAAATACTTATCAGGAGTATATAGTTGAATATAATCAACAAAAAAATTATCCATAATGTTTGAAACATAAAATGACGGCAAAGCATCTTCTGAAAACAATATATTAGATGCTATCCAATAATCTACTGATTTTTTGTAATGTTTTATTAAGTCCCTAATCATATAAATCACAAAATTATCAAATGTTCCGGATCTATAGAAATACAACCACAAATACCCCCCCATCTTCACAGCTTTACTGCAATTCAAGAGGCCTTTAGATACATCTGAAAAGTGTTGCACAACTCCATTGAGGTATACAAAATCATATTTTTCTTCCGGTATCTTGTATTCAACTAAGTCACAGCATTTTGTTTTTAACTGTTTAGAAAGATTTTTATTAGAAATAAACTCCCTCAGCCTCTCAACATTTATCATGCTAAGATCATAGTGATGAATAGACCTCGCCCCTATTTTCCAAAAGGCGATAGCTTGACGACCGGTACCAACATCCATCACATTAAACAATTTGATTTTATTCAAAGGAATTCCCGATTTTAACAAGTCATATTCAATCCTTCGTTGATAATCAGCAACAACTTCGGGCTCATCAATTTTTGCCCAAATCTTATCCTTATCCCTTAGGCCACTTCCAGAACCATGACTAAATCGGCCATAAATAGTATTATTAACTGTCTTTTTTTTTGTCATATTTAAAAAAAAGGTTTATAATTATTAACAATATAGAAATTATTTTTTAGCATTACGACTGTAGTATCGAATTATTCCTGAAATAATTCTACTTTAATAAAAACCCTTTACTCACAAGACTGTATCTGCATTTCATACAATTCTTTATTGTTTTTTCTAATCCCAGATTAACTTTTTCCCTTAATTCCTTTATTCTATTACCATTCCATATTGAAAGTATAGATTCTTCATATATATTACCCACTATATACTCCAATCCATACGAGGAACAGCACGCATAAACATTTCCATCACTTTCGACGAGCAGTCTTTTAAATGGTGAATAACATTCGGTTGTTATTCCCATTCCCGTTTCTATTCTGAATTCATCTTCAATTTTGTCATATATATCATTACCCCAGAAAGGGTTAGAAAAGCTTTGAATTCTCACATAATCGGCTTTATCTTTCCAAAACATCCAAAACTCCGACAACTCGTCCTTACTAATTTTGCTGATTACAAACGTTACCAGCACCAGAGGTAGTTCCTTGCATTCTCTTAATTCAATAAATTTCAAAACATTAAATTTTACTACATCCAGTTTATCAATCTGATAAACCTTTTTATATGTTTCTTTATTAAAAGCATCAATAGAAACCATAATAGTGGTCAAACCTGAATTTACTAATTCTTCACTTCTTTCTTTAGTCAACAATATCCCATTTGTGTGAAAAGAAATGTCAATAATCCCTTTTTCTTTAGCATAATTTATAAATTGAACCAAATCCTTTTTCATTAGAGGCTCATTCCATCCACTGAGTGCAATGGAGCATAAGCCATTAGCAACCCCTTCATCTATAATTTCACAATATTTGTTGAATGAAATAGTTGATTTTGGGTTTGCCTGCCAGTTCCTGTCCTGCAGAGGTAAATGATATATGCAACCTCTACATTTAGCATTACAACCATAATTAAGCCCAATATTTAAATGAATCGGATAAGTGGGGAAACTCACAGTGGAATTGGAATTATTCCAAACATCTCTGTACTTTTCATACTTTTCACCATATATTGAAGCTAGACATTTCTCCATCTTCATCATGTTCTTACTGTTAATATCTTCTATTTCGGCTAATTTCATTTTTTTGTATGTAATTGTAATATCATATATAACAAATTGGGTTGATTAACTGTACTTCAGCTCATCATTTCCTTTTTCAGAATTAACCCATTTCCCAACAAAAGCCCTTCCATTTCTGTAGCTTTAAATATTTTATACGCCTCCATTGCAGTATTTACAATAGGATGCCCATGCAAATTAAATGAAGTATTAAGGAGTGCTCCCCTACCTGTTAATTTTTCGAAGGATTCTAATAGATCGTAAAATCCTTCATTATCTTTTTTCAATAATATTTGTGCCCTTGCTGTACGATCTGAGGGATGGCAGGCAGCTTTCATATTCCTCCATCCTTCGTCAGTAGTTTTAAAAGCTATGGTCATATGTGGAGAAGTAATATCTTTTGGATTGATCAAATAACGGTCTACATGTGTATCTAAAACAACAGGCGCAAACGGCATCCAAAAATCCCGACTTTTTATCATTGAATTTATACGTGGTACTATATCTGTATTAATTGGATCTGCAAGGATCGACCTGTTCCCTAAAGCACGCTGCCCAAATTCCATCCTTCCGACACAACGTCCAATTACAAATCCTTTTTCAAGTAATTTCGCAATTAATTCATCATTGGGCCCTCTTTTAACTATTAATGTTTCATCATTTTCCGCTTCTTCAAGCACCTTTTCAGAATCTAAAGCAGCATCAGTCCCTATAACTAGAGAATTTGACTTAATGATATTCCCATAGTCTTCGTTAAAATGTAAAGACGCCCCAATTGCGGCTCCAATACAATTAGAGTCGTCTGATCCTGTGCCTGGCACAAAGAACCTACGGACACATGGAAGCTCGGCAACTTTCCCCATAGCTTTAATATTCATTGATACTCCACCACTTATAATAATAGTATCAATACCTGTCTCCTCAACAATATTTTCTACCCATTTACAAACCATATCTTCTACCCATATTTGCAATCCAGCCGCAATATTATCAAAACGTATTCCCTCAAGTTTCTTTTTAAAATAAAAATAAGAATCTGGGGGCCTGTCCTTCCAGACAAATTCTATACCATCTAAAGACAATATACTTGAAAATATTTCATATGCGTGATAGGCATCTTTGGATTTTGCGTAAGGAGCTAAACCCATAACTTTGTATTCATGTTCCCTTCGTCTCATACCCAAAAGGAGAGTTATATGCGAGTACATCCTTCCCAGTATACATTTGTCTGTAGCATAAATACGCCGAAACTTTCCATTCTCTACTATGGACACAGTGGCATTAATCCCATCATCTCCAGCCCCGTCAATTGTAATTACAACCACCTTTTCTTGCTGAAAAGGACTAAAGTGATATCCATAGTATGCATGACAATAGTGATGCTCTATCCTAACTACCAGAGTGCGGTCTATTTCAAGAAAATCAGCAATAATATCAATAGATTCTTCAGTGAAAGTTACTTTTTTAGCGGGAGAATATTCGCGCCAATACTCATTAGGGTATTGATCAGAAACCCATTTATCCTTAAAAACAATAGCATCATCAACCTGCTTCCCTTCGTAAATCCGCGGATACCAGACTTCATGCTGATCACGTAAAAAATCTGCTACAGAGAAATTACTTGACTGATATAACATTGTTGAGTAATTACCGTTTAACGAAGCAATCCCAACACCATCAAGCGTTTTACTATTATCAACAAATTGAAGACAATACTTGATCGCACTCATAGGAAACGATATTTCTTTTTTAACTCTTGTAAACCGCTCCTCAGAGACACTAGCCACTATGCGATCATCTTTAAGTAAAGCCGATCCGGA
>Ga0187827_10003733_pt1 | contig 19355 bp, 14 predicted proteins | sample ETNtaG_39_FD_167969 | JGI IMG/M metagenome (GOLD analysis project Ga0187827, IMG submission 167969) | Marine microbial and viral communities from oxygen minimum zone, Eastern Pacific Ocean - ETNP2014_SV_150_PacBio MetaG (Illumina Assembly) | ecosystem: Environmental > Aquatic > Marine > Hypoxic... | reverse complement strand
CAGCGGATAACGTTTTTTCAGGCTGATGTGTCGATAGCGAATATCCAGATGCTTCTCCCCAAGGACCGATCCGCCCGTTTAGAGATTAAAGGGCCGGTAATCAGGCTGGTGATATTAGTGACCTTACCCGGTAAAAAAAAGCCCCTTACCGCAAGGTAAGGGATTTTTTCGGTATAACCACCGTAGGTGTGACGCCCGCTTGGCTGGCCGTTACAGGTCGGATCATATCGATAAACCAGGTGAACGGATTGCTATAGGTTCTGGATCAATCACCCAGACCAAACGGCTTGCAGTCTCGAAAATGATAACTCTGGGAAAACGGATCAGGCCACCGTGACGGTAAGCACCCCAACACCTTCTATGGTTCCGTGCAACGCATCACCGCGCTCTACCGGGCCCACCCCGGATGGCGTACCGGTGAAAATCAGATCACCGGGTGTCAGCAAAAAATACCGGGACAACTCAGTAATGATCTCCGGCACTTTCCAGATCATCTGCGACAGGTCGCCCGACTGACAGGACGCGCCGTTTTTTTCCAGACAGATCGCACCAGAACTCGGATGACCGATTCGGGATACGGGCATGATCGGTGAGCACGGCGCAGACTGCTCAAAGGCCTTGCCAATTTCCCAGGGGCGGCCCTGACGTTTCATTTCTCCCTGCAGGTCACGCCGAGTCATATCCAGGCCGACCGCGTAGCCAAACACACATTCGTTTGCCTGTGCAGCTGGGATATCCGATCCCCCAGATTTGAGCGCTACCACCAGTTCGATTTCATGCTGCACATCATTGCTGAGTGCGGGGTAGGTGAAACTGTCGCCGGTCACCAGGTTGTCTGGATTTTTCTGAAAAAAGAACGGCGCCTCCCGATCCGGATCATGCCCCATCTCTACCGCGTGGGCCGCGTAGTTGCGCCCAACGCAGTAAATCCGGTGCACCGGAAATTCCTCAACCGTGCCGTCTATGGGCAGCACAGCCGGATCGGGAGAAGAAACTGCATCAGTCATGGTCTTGTGCCTCTCGTGGGGTTTCTCAAGGCAGTCACGATAACACTGCTCTGCCTACTGGCCAAAGCGCATTCTGCGAACTCGTACCACCGTGCCTGCTCGACAAGAACTGCGTGACATGCGTTGGCGTGAACAGCGCTCGGTTATTCGCCATGAACGAAAAGAGGAGCCAGATCAACCCTGAGGCAGCCCCGGCAGTGAGACCGCAGATTATCCGATTTCCCCAAACATCAGACCCAACGAAATACAGCAGTTCCGTAGACCAAGGATATGCCTAACGGAGCCCATAACGGTGTCCCAAACACGCCCAGCCATATGAGAAAGATGAACCCTGCTCCCAGGAGGCTGATAAAGAGCCGATCACCACGGGTTGTGTGCAGGCCAAGCACGCCATATCGTGGCGCCCCGCCTGGCCGATATCGCTCCCACACGACCATCGCGATTAAAGACAGAGCAATAAACAAAAAGAATAGCGCAGTCGGAAGAGTCCATGCCATCCAGGAAAGCAACATACCCTATACCCTCCCCAGCGCAAAACCTTTAGCAATGTAATTGCGCACGAAGTAAATGACGATTGCACCTGGAATAATAGTAAGAGCACCGGCAGCTGCCAGTAATCCAAGTTCGTAGCCCGCAGTACTTGCCGTACGAGTCATCGTCGCCGCTATTGGTTTTGCCGCAACCGCAGTCAGCGATTTTGCCAACAGCATCTCCACCCATGAAAACATGAAACAGAAGAAAGCGGTGACCCCAATTCCAGCGGAAATGGTTGGCACAAAGATTTTCAGAAAAAATCGCCAGAAGGAATGGCCATCAATGTACGCGGTCTCATCCAATTCCTTTGGAATCCCCGACATAAATCCTTCCAGAATCCAAACGGCCAAGGGGATATTAAAAAGACAATGTGATAGCGCGACCGCGATATGCGTATCAAACAAATCGATCGCGGAATATAACTGGAAAAAAGGTAGCGCAAATACTGCCGGTGGCGCCATTCGGTTAGTCAACAACCAGAAGAACAAATGCTTATCACCAAGGAATCGGTATCGTGAAAACGCGTAGGCTGCTGGAAGAGCCACACTGACGGACAATACAGTATTAAGTGAAACATAAGCTAAAGAATTAATGTAGCCGTTATACCAAGTGGGATCGGTAAATATCTTTATGTAATTCTCTAAGGTAAATTCCACGGGCCAAAGGCTGAAGGTTCCCAGAATCTCATTGGTTGTCTTGAAGGACATATTGAGCAACCAGTAGATAGGCAGCATCAGGAACACGATGTATACGGTAACGATGATGGTCGATCTGGTTTTCATGAGGTGTTGCTCTCGCTACGCATCATCAGGGTGTAAAACACCCAACAAAGCAACAACACGATCAGAAAATAAATCAGGGACATTGCTGCGGCTGGACCCAGATCAAACTGTCCTAGCGCAATCTTGACCAGATCAATAGACAGAAAGGTCGTGGTATTGCCGGGCCCTCCACCCGTGAGGACGAACGGCTCTGTATAGATCATGAAACTGTCCATGAACCGAAGCAGAATGGCGATGGTCAGCACCCGCTTTAATTTTGGCAGTTCAATGTGCCGAAATATCTGCCAGCGGCCTGCGCCATCGATCTTTGCGGCCTGATAATACGGATCCGGTATCGCACACAGACCGGCGTACGAAAGCAAAGCGACCAACGATGTCCAATGCCATACATCCATTGCTACAACCGTGAGCCACGCACTCACGGGATTCTGTGTGAAATTGTATTCAATCCCCATGCCGTTGATTGCCCGGCCCAGCAACCCAATATCCGGTAGTGCAAAGATATTCCACATTGCTCCCACAACGTTCCATGGAATCAGCAGCGGGAGCGCCATCAGTACCAGACAGATAGATACCCCTATACCCCGCCTTGGCATATTCAGCGCAACCAAGATGCCAAGGGGGACTTCGATTATCAGGATGGTAAAAGAGAAAAGTATTTGGCGACCGAGAGAAGCGTGGAAACGCTCGGATCTCAATACTTCTTCAAACCACTTCATTCCTTCCCAGAAAAATACATTGTTGCCAAAGGTTTCCTGAACCGAGTAATTGACCACTGTCATCAAAGGAATGATGGCGTTAAATGCAACCAATAGAATTACTGGCAACACCATGAGCCAGGCCTTCTGGTTCGACACTCGATCAATCATTTAGCCACCCCTCTATCCACAATCCAGCCGTCCTTGTAAATCTGGATCGAACTACGATCGAAACGGATACGCAGGTTCTCGCTTGGTATCAACTCTTCCTCTTTGACAAGAATCTGTAGTGGTTGACCCTCGAATTCTGCCCGGATGATGCGATAGCGCCCAACATCGTCTATGCGCATGACCGAAACCGGAAACCCCGCCGGATCAAGGTGAATACATTCTGGTCTTATTCCAAACTCCAGACCGTTGCCCTTATCATGATCGGCAAAAAAGCGGTCTACCGGAATCTCCGAGTGCCCCACAATGGGCTTACCATCAACAATCTGGCATGGCATCAGATTCATTCCCGGTGAGCCAATAAAATGACCTACGAATGTGTGTTCTGGCCTGTCGAACAAGTCCCGGGGGGTGCCCACCTGAACAACATCGCCCTCATGCATGACGACCACTTCATCGGCAAATGTCAGTGCCTCGGTCTGGTCATGAGTGACATAGATCATGGTAAAACCGACGCGCTGATGCAGTCTCTTCAGTTCAGACCTGAGCTTCCATTTAAGGTGCGGATCGATCACGGTCAGAGGTTCATCAAACATAATTACATTAACGTCTGATCTGACCAGGCCTCGCCCGAGCGAGATTTTCTGCTTGTTATCGGCCGTCAGCCCAACTGCACGCTGATTCAGCATTTCACTCAGATCCAGCATGCCGGCAACCTCCTTAACCCGCCTGTCAACTTCTTCGCCTGAAACTCCTCGGTTAACCAGCGGAAATGCAAGATTACGGTACACCGACATCGTGTCATATATGACGGGAAACTGGAATATCTGCGCGATATCTCTCGCGACAGGGTCTTGAGCCGTCACGTCAACACCATTAAAGAGTACAGCGCCTTCCGTAGGACGCAACAGGCCGGAGATGATATTCAGCAATGTGGTCTTGCCGCATCCTGATGGGCCGAGCAACGCGTACGCGCCCCCATCCCGCCAGGTAATATCAACACTCCGGATAGCAAAGTCGCTCGGGGCAATTGGGTTCGCCTGGTAACTGTGGCGGATCGCTTTAAGTGTGATCTCAGCCATGAGTCGATCGGATCCTGTTGCCAGTGGAGTCAAAAACCAGCAGGTGTGCTGAGTTCAGAAACATATCGATCTTTTGCCCGGGATCCCATTGATAGATACCATGCATTTGGGCAACCCACCGATGCTTCCCCAGGCCCAAGTGAACAAAACTCTCTGAGCCGCTGATCTCGGTAATCAAGACCTCGCCGGTAATGGGCAATGCCGCATTGTCATTTGACTGCAGCTGGAGATGATGAGGGCGGAAACCAACCTGATAATCACCATCGGGAAGATCGCTGTAATAGCCCACTGGCCAAGAAGTAAACCCAAGTTGGAAACCACCGGCTTCCTTTCTTGCATTAGCGAGATTCAGCGGAGGGTCCGAGAAAATGGTCGCGGTAAGCAAGTCATTTGGATCCCGGAAGACCGTATGGGTCGGCCCGAACTGGGTAATGCGCCCTTCATTCAAGGCGGCGGTATGCCCGGACAAAAGCAACGCCTCCCCGGGCTCTGTTGTTGCATATACGACTGTGGCCCCACTGTCCTCAAACAATCGCGGCAGCTCCTCACGCAACTCCTCTCTCAATTTGTAATCGAGATTAGCCAGTGGCTCATCAAGTAAAACCAGGCTGGCATCTTTAGCCAAAGCACGAGCAAGGGCAGTTCGCTGTTGCTGCCCCCCTGATAGCTCGGAAGGTAATCGATCTAGCAGGGGGCCCAGTTTCAGGATTTCAGCAATTTGATCAACCCGTTTTTTGACTGCAACCTTCGACTCGCCATTAAGACGAAGTGGCGACGCAATATTCTGAAATACCGTCATCGATGGATAATTCACAAACTGCTGATACACCATTGCGACTTTGCGTTTCTGAACCGCAATACCAGTGACATCTTCACCAGCAAAAAATATTTGTCCGCTGGTCGGTTTATCCAGGCCCGCCATCAACCGCATCAACGATGTTTTGCCTGCCAGCGTCGGCCCCAACAAGATATTAAATCCCCCGGGGATCAGGGTAATGCTTGTAGGGTGGATATGCGCAGAAGAATCAACTGTTCTGCTGACATCCCGAAGTTCCAGGCTCATTTTCCAATTATCTCAGGCAACGCGCTGTCTGAGACTAACATCACGGCTACAAAATTAGTAACGATCTCGGCATCACTGAGAACACCACTGCCGCTCTGATAATCTGACAAGAAAAATGGGAGGGCCGGATGACTCCAGCCCTCCCTTATCCACTCCTAACATCGGATGGAATGTAGTACTAATACACCAGTGTTAACTGCCGGCCCAACGCTTGACCAACTGATCGTAATCTACCGTTTCACCCTGAGGCTTCTCGTTGACTTTAGCTTTGGGTGACCCAGGTTGACTGAGCCAGTAATTGGGATCTTTTTCTTCGTTCAGGCGAGGTCCACAACCCCCGTAGATGTTAGCCCCTTCATCCGCTTTCTGCATACGGGCCATTACCTGATCCATTTCCCCAGCCAGACGATCCATCGCTTCCTGCGGCGTGAACGCACCTGAATTTACATCCCCAATCTGCTGCCACCAGATTTGAGCCAGTTTTGGATAGTCTGGAACGTTCACCCCAGTCGGTGACCAACGGACACGGTCTGGAGATCGATAAAACTCAACCAAACCGCCTAGTTTTGGCGCGCGATCTGTAAACGACTGATGATTAATGTCCGAGTCCCGAATAATCGTCAATCCAACATGGCTTTTCTTCAATGAAACTGTCTTGGACACAACAAACTGTGCATACAGCCACGCCGCCTTACGTCGGTCAACCGGAGTTGATTTGAAGAGTGTCCACGAACCGGCATCCTGATAGCCCAACTTTTGTCCTTCAACCCAGTAGGGGCCGTGCGGAGATGGCGCCATCCTCCACAATGGGATTCCATTCTCATCTACCGTGTTATTGCCAGCACTTTTTGGCGCCACCATCGAAGCAGTGAAGGCGGTATACCAGAAGATTTGCTGCGCCACATTGCCCTGTGAAAGAGCAGGGAGCGATTGATAGAAGTCGTAACTTGCCGCGCCCGGAGGGGCGTATTTGCGCAACCACTCATCCCACTTGCGAATCGCGTAGACCGCCGCGGGACCGTTGGCAGCGCCACCACGTGACACTGATGCACCGGCCGGGTTACAAGAGCCGGATTCCATTCGGATTCCCCACTCATCAACCGGCACGCCATTAGGCAGGCCTTTACTCCCGGCACCGGCCATGGATAACCAAGCATCCGTCATCCGCCAGCCCAAATCCGGGGCACGTTTGCCATAGTCCATATGGCCGTAAACCCTGACCCCGTCTATCTCTTTAACAGTTTCAGTGAAGAACTCAGCGATATCTTCGTAGGCAGACCAATTAACCGGCACGCCGAGTTCGTACCCGTATAAGTCCTTAAACTGTTTCTTCAGTTCCGGACGCTGGAACCAGTCGTGGCGAAACCAATACAGGTTTGCGAATTGCTGGTCGGGCAACTGGTACAACTTTCCGTCCGGACCAGTGGTAAAAGATTTACCGATAAAATCGTCGACATCCAATGTAGGCAAGGTCACATCGGCACCATCACCGGCCATCCAATCGCTTAAATTAACCGCAAGTTGAAGCCGGGAGTGCGTTCCGATGAGATCGGAATCATTGATGTAGGCATCATACAGATTCCGCCCAGTCTGCATCTGGGTCTGTACGGCCTGGACCACCTCGCCCTCACCGAGTAACTGGTGATTAACCTTAATGCCGGTAATCTCTTCAAAAGCTTTGGTTAACACCTTCGACTCATACTCATGGGTTGGAATCGTCTCTGACAGGACGTTGATCTCCATCCCTTTAAAAGGCTCAGCCGCCTTAATGAACCACGCCATTTCGGCTTGCTGTTCTGCCGCCGTGAGCGTTGACGGTTGAAACTCGTCGTTGACCCACTGAGTCGCCTCAGCAGATCCCGCTTGGACACCACTGGAAGCGATCATCAACCCCAAGCTGACTGACGCCGCTAGGCTTTTTAACTGCATCGTGAAACCTCCTTCTAGGTCTTGATTCCCTGAAATCAGATGTGGGAATTAAGGTTAACATCAAAAACAACCTTCAACAACATTTTACAACTTTTTCGAACTCATTACGAACATTTTACAACAAATAGATCTTTTCGAGTTTTCAGACTTTTAAACAGAAATTTTGTCCAATTTATTTGAATCAGGCGTTTTGCTAACCCAAATACGCACTGTGCCGGCATTTAGCTTGATCGCTAGATAATCGGTCCTACCCCCCATTCCAATCGGTTGACCCCACGATCTGCCCCGAAATAGTCGTTGTACTGCTGCTCAGCCTCGATACCGAACAAGATTTCACAGGCAATCCGGATCTCCGGCATGGCAGCCAGCTCGTGGAAGTTGTAAGTCTGGGCCAGCAAGGTTCGCCGTCGAAGAAAGTCCTCGAGCGTCACCACCATCTCCTGGCCCCGGATCATTTCCAGTTCTGCCCGGCAGATCTTTTCAGGCCCAATCACGATCTCACCACCCTTTTTGTCCGACCGGACTGATTCCAGTATCTCCATCGCGTCGTTGCCATAGGTGCGCCACAGTCGATCCCACGGTAGACCCCCTGGCGGTTCCACCGACCCCTCGGCCTCGGCTGATCGGGCCATGAACCGGTCGCGCGATTGTCGGTCCGGCTCGCCATACCACTGGCCCATTTCCAATTGACAACCAAGTCGGATCAAGGTCTCGCATATTTCACGACCAATCCGTAGGCAATCTGACAATTTACCGCCGAATATACTGACCATGCCCAGTTCGCTGCTTGTCTCTAGCACGTGCTTGCGTGATAACTTCAGCCAGTCCCCCTCGCTACGTCCCTTGGACCGCGCCACGGCCAAAGGACGCACACCACACCGTTCGGCAAGAATGTCATCCTGGGTCAGGGGTGTTCCGAGGTTGAGGCATGCGTTGATATTGTCAAGGATGAATTTTCGGTCTGCATTGGTGACCTCGGTGAGCGGCGATTCGACTCGCGTATCGGTAGTCCCAATACAGGTCTTGTTTCCCAATGGGATCGCGAAGAACATGCGGCCATCATCTGCAAAGAATGTCAGCACCCGGTTACTGTCTGTGACACGATCGACCACCAGATGTATACCCTTTGAGAGCAAATGCCGGGTGCTGGACTCAAAGCCGGCTTGCAGATTGATCTCATCAGCAAACGGCCCTGCTGCATTGACCAGATAACGGGCCACAACGCAGGACTCCTGCTTCGTTATGTCATCGACGACAGTGGCAGCCCAGGTACCATCCTTTTGGCGCTGCACCCCAGAGACAGTGAGGTAGTTAACTGCCGTCGCGCCGAAATCGATGGCCCTTTTGACCAGATTCAGTACAAACCTTGCATCCCCATCGACCAATCGGCCATCTGAATAAATCAGTCCGCCACCCAGGCTGTCCGACCGAACAATCGCCTCCTCAGACTTAATTTCCTTGCGGGACAGGTAACGGGGCTTGTCAGTGAATCGATTGCCCAACAGCCAGTAGAGCCAGGCACCGATCCAGAAAAATCGCGCCGGGAAGCGGAATTTTCGCTCAATGGCTGTAAAAAAGCGGGTCTCCTGGATAACTTGCGGGTAGGCCCGCATCAGTTCGTTGCGCCCCATGCATAACTGACGGACAAGGCCCACCTCCAGGGATTCAAGGTACTTGATCCCGCCCCAGATCAGGTTGGATGACTCGCTGCTGGTGAAACCGGCAAAATCGCGGCTGTCCACCAACACAACCTTTGCCCCGGCGCCAGACAGTGCAGCAGCACTGGCCGCTCCGTTGATCCCGCCGCCGATGACCAGCACATCGTAGGCCTGTTCTGAAGCCTGGCTCAGTTGCTCTGTTCGTTGATTCACGTATTGTTTCTAATCAGAAACCACAGGGGGTGGGCTACTGACCATCGCGCCCTATGGGATCAGACCATGCAGGGTCATTCCGAGATATCACTAGCCGTTGCAACATGAAGCCGGGTTTCCGATTCCGCCAGCACCGCTCTTAACTCCGGTGGCGGTGTGATATCTGTAAAAAAATCAGAGACCTGAGAAAAATGGCCTAGCCGGACCATCGCGTTACGATTAACCTTACTGTGATCCGCCACCAGAAACACGTTGCGTGAATTTCTGATGATCTCTTGGGCCACCCGGACTTCTCGGTAATCAAAGTCCAGCAACGTGCCATCCCCTTCAATTCCTGAAACTCCAATCACGCCAAAATCAACTTTGAATTGCCGAATAAAATCCACAGCGGACTCACCCACCACAGCACGGTCGCGGCTGCGCACCAACCCGCCGGTCACAATCAGTTCGATTCCAGGATTATCTGCAAGGATCCTGGCCACATTGAGGTTGTTTGTAATTACCCTGAGCTTCTTGTGCCCGCTGAGCGCCTTTGCTACTTCCTCAGTTGTTGTTCCTATATTGATAAACAAAGATGCGTTTTCTGGAATCAGTCCAGCGGCAAGACGGCCAATCTGTCTTTTAGGATCCGCGTTCAGGGTCTGGCGCGCGGTATAGGCGATATTCTCGACACTGGAACTCGGCAGCATCGCACCCCCGTGATGCCGCTCTGCCAGCTGCTGACGGCAAAGCTCCGCGATATCACGTCGAGCTGTCTGGGTGGTGACTGAAAACTTCTTGGCTATGTCGGTTACCGATACCGAGCCGTTAATCTGGATGATCTGAAGAATTTGTCGCTGTCTGGGGTTAAGCTTCACCGACTGTCCTCCTAGATGTTGTGCCAGAGCGTTCGTAGAGGCATGATATTCCCTGGGAATGTTCTTTTTAGTTTTTATTTGTATTTTTATGTCTGATATTGTACCTTTTCTGAAAGATGATTGATAGTCTGATGACAAAAACCTCTCAACTGCTGGCCATAGACCAAGGCACAACCAGTTCCCGTGCCATGCTGTTCGATGACACAGGCAATGTCCTGCATGTGGCACAACGAGAATTTGCGCAGCACTACCCGGCCGATGGCTGGGTGGAGCACGATCCCCAGGAGATCTGGTCTTCTGTTCTTGCCGTGACTCAGGATGTACTGTCTCGAGCCCAAGGTACACCGGCGGCTATTGGCATAACCAATCAACGTGAAACCACCGTAATATGGGATCGCACCAGCGGTGAGCCGATCTACAACGCGATTGTCTGGCAGGACCGACGCACGGCCGATACCTGCGACGAGCTACGAAAAGCAGGCCATGAGCCTGAGGCAAGTGCCCGCACCGGTTTGTTGCTGGATCCGTATTTCTCTGCCAGCAAGATCGCCTGGATTCTCGATCACGTGGCAGGCGCCAGGGCACGCGCCGAGAAAGGTGACCTGGCCTTTGGCACGGTAGATACTTTCCTGCTGTGGCGCCTGACCGGCGGCACGGTACATGCGACCGACGCAACCAATGCTTCGCGGACCGGGCTTTTTAATATCCACCAACAGGATTGGGACGAAACGCTGCTGGCCCTGTTCGGCGTACCCCCAGCCATACTGCCACAGGTTCTGGATACCGCGGCTAATTTCGGCACCACCGAAACCGCCGTGCTGGGCCAAGCCATCACGGTCGGCGCGATGGTGGGAGATCAGCAGGCAGCACTGGTAGGACAAAGTTGCCTGGCACCCGGTATGCTCAAAAGCACCTACGGCACCGGCTGTTTTGCCATTTTGAATACCGGCGACAATGCCCTGGCGTCGCGCCACCGGCTGCTGACGACAATCGCCTACCGGCTCGACGGCGTGCCTACCTATGCCCTGGAGGGCTCCATCTTCATGGCGGGAGCAAGCGTGCAATGGCTGCGAGATGAACTGGGCCTGGTTAAATCTGCCGAAGAAACCGCAACCCTTGCATCGGGGCTGGACTCCAACGAAGGGGTCTATCTGGTCCCGGCCTTTACCGGGCTGGGTGCTCCGCACTGGAACCCCCATGCCCGGGGCACTTTGCTGGGCATGACCCGCGCCACTGGGCCAGCCCACATTGCGCGGGCCACGCTGGAGGCAGTGTGTTACCAGAGCGCCGAACTGCTTGGGGCCATGGCCGACGACCACGGTGAAAGAGCCCAGGTGCTGCGCATCGACGGCGGCATGGCACAAAACGACTGGCTTGCACAGTACCTCGCCGATATCAGCAATACCCCGGTCGAACGCCCTGCTCTTCTGGAAACCACGGCTCTGGGGGCCGCCCGGCTTGCCGGCCTGCAAGCCGGGGTATATGACTCACTCGATCACCTACGCAAAGCGTGGGTGTCTGATCGCACCTTTGCGCCAGGTATGAGTGAAGAACAACGTCGGTCACTTCTTAAGACCTGGCAGGCGGCAGTTGCCTCGGCAATGCTTTTTGCGCAAACCCGAACTTAACCCTGAAACCTTAATCGATAACGCCAGGGTTCTACCCTTTGGGGCATGGTGGTCGATGCTGTAAATTTTCTCGCGAGAGCGGGTTTCCGAAGATATGTTTGACTTCGATCCTAATTAGTGGCTTTTGAAACTGTCTATTCGGCATCAAAAGCCATTTTCTGTAATTCTCTCGAGAAGAACGCACCTGACCAGAAATATGCGTCTCCCTGAGGCATATCACGAATGTCTTTCATATTCCTTACGCCTTTACTCAAGGAGTCTAAGCCTATGATCCCCATTAAGTGCCCTCCCAAGTCGGCGTATGAGTGCAAAACATAATCCAACGCGTTCGCCTGAATATAGGCTTCGAAATCTTCACTATCAGCGCTTAGGAAATTCGGCTGCTTATGCCAATTCATCGCAGCCTCCACTGACCCCGCTGCATATGCGGCCGTACCCTTGACCCATTGGGCGAGTGCCACGTTATTGGCCCCCATATAGTCGACAGGATGATACGGGGGCCACTGCCAATTTGCTGGTGAACCCCCATGAAGTCCATCTTCTGTTCTTCCAATCAAACGACCTGAGTCGCGATGAACCTCCAACCAACCATAGGCTGAGATATTTGCGATATTGGTACGCCGGTTGGGAATCAACACGGCCCACTCTCCCCCTGTTACCCGCTCTCGAATCATATTCTGGGCTTTGACGGAAAGGCCTTGAGCTAATTCAAGGTCGTTAATGTTATCGTCAACAATCAGTATTAGATGATCATCTCGGCCTCGGGGTTCGAGCTGAACTTCTATTGAAGATAGCGGTTCCGTACTTGCCGCGATACTGATCTCCTTTGGCGCATGGTTAGGTGATGAGACGAGCATTCCCACTTGATCAAGGTCGCGCTGTAACTTCTGGAACGCGATCTCCAGTTCACGACCACTACTGGCAAGTTGGTATGTTCCCCCGCTTATCCTGGCCAGATCATCAAGTTGATTATCGGCTTTGCCTGTCGGATCAACGGCGAATCCAATCGTATGAATTGGAATACGGTTTTTCATCTTCTGGTGTGCTGCCGACGCGGTCACTGTGGTACAGGAATTTTCCCCATCGGCAAGCACAATTACCGTCGCACCCTGGGAAAGAGGATCCTCTGTTAGCACTTTTTCCAGCCGGTTCAACACCGCAGTCAGTGGCGTGCCCCCTCTTGGTTCAAGCGATGCCAGCTTACGCTTAATGACCTCACGATCAGTGGTGAAGTCCTGATATACCTTGATCAATGAAGGCTCGGAGAAATCCCCGTAATAACGATCACGGGGCTGATTGAATACCCACAAAGAGGCCTCCACATTGGCGGGGAGACTATCCAGCATCCGGCCCGCCGCCCGTCGTACGGCGTCGATCCTGCGCTCCCCTACCTCAGCGTTCGCCTTACTTCCCGAGTCGAGGCCAAACGACATGCTTCCCGAGAGATCAATCACTATGATCATCCTGGGGCGTAACGGCTTGGCCAGCGGTAGTTGAAATGACCCGTCTACCGAGGTACGGATTGATCCACCACCGTCCAAGTCGTTAACTAATGCCTGCGCAATGGGGTGTCTCGTTCGCATATCGGTAACGAGCCCATGAATCACCGGGCTGACAGACTCCAGGGTCAACGAGTTCTTGCCATCATCGAACGCCAACAGTAAAGAGAGTTCACCGGCAGGAAGAAGAACAACCCTGCCATCGGCTGATTCAGAAGCATTGATACCTGATTGAATCTCGATTCCTGCCACAGTGACTGAATCACCCTCAATTTGAATCTCATAAGGGTACGCCTGACCACCTTCTAGAATGGACGTTGGCGCAAAGATAGTATTGAGCCTTGGATAAGTTCCCTCAACTGCCACAGAACCGCGGTCAGGACCGTATGCGGCCACAGCATCGAGGTCAGCACCGGGATACTCACCTCCACAGTTATCACCTAGATCAGTCAATCTTGCGTATTGCAGGCTGAGCCCTTCAGGGACACTGTCACCGAAATCCACTGCCAGGCCCTGAGAGGTATCCCCTACCTGCCACCAATTTTCTGCATCTACCGACACTTCGACCTGCACACGCTCGTGACCATCACGGCCATGACTGCCGGCCTCGAAAAGAAAAAGATCCGGACCTTCTGCATTGATCATGACCCCTTTTGCGAAGCGCAATCTCACAACGCCCCTGCAACCCATGCTCAAAAATGCTTTGTCTACTTGCCGAACCGAACTCGGGGGGCTCAATATCGCTTCCAGATTCGACCATGGCTTGTCTGGAGCGGGTGCTGGGTTGCCAGGAATCTCCTGAACCACCTCGATTGGGAAACTACTCCCCCCCTGTGGCAGTCTTACACCTTCACCTCGAGTGTAAAGTGTGGAGTCGCCTAGGATATATACTGGTGCGGGCAGGCAATCGCTCACCTCTACCGGGCCGGCATCCATTTGCAGAATCTGTGGCCAAACGCCCAGTAGCTTGCCCACCTGACATTCGTCTCCCTCAAGATTCACCCATAACCCCCGGGGGGAGCCACTCGCCATAGAGACCTGCACTGCCTGCCGGCGGGCCCCACCATCAGCGCCGGTAACCCTGTAGGTAAGAACGGATCCATGGGCTACGGACAAACCCTGTGGGGCCCACCCGTGATTCAATCTTCCTGTCATCACGTACCACGGCGTTCGTATCTGGCGCCGCAGATGAGCCTCAACAATCAGTGCAACAAACCCCGGATCAAGGGTAAACGCTGCTGCTCCACCGGGCTTCCAAACACCCATTGGGCCGTTCTTTTGGTCTTCGATTTGGAGCCCCAACACAACGAAGGCCTCTTGCAAGCGCTCCACAGTCAGACTTGGCCCGGTATTTTGGATCGTATCGGCCATCGCCCGTGCCTCGAATACCACCCGCGTACCAACCGCCTCCTCAAGCAGTACTCTCGCCAGTTCGCTTCGAATAACCCCAACCCGACGCTCGATGGTATCTGCTTCACCAGATTTGAAATGGCTCAGGACAGTCGATGCACTGATAACGGGGGTCTTTATGACATCAAAAATTACCCGCGTCTCGACCTCGTCCAGCGCTAAGCCCCGAACTACTTGGAGCACCTTGGCCTGTGGGCCCTCCAACCCCACCCAGTCATTAATGACATCTATTGACACAGCAGGTGCAGCTGCTTTGTTATCCGTTGTGGCGTTCGATGGGGGGAATTCCACCGCAGTTACCACGATACGGGGCTGCAGCCCACGTACATCGACCTCGGCTTTAGCTACCATCTCTCGGGTTGCCTGATCGATCTCCTGCATGTAGCGTGTAGCCAGCAGGATAAGACTCCTCTCCCAGGGGTCGTCAATCGGGGTATGGCGGTGCGATTTGAGCATGGCCTCTCGGGTCTCAAAAACCTCAGGCACCAGCGGGCCAGAGCCAATGACAATCGCATACCGATCGCCCGGCTGAGGGAAAGCGTGCCCCGGAATCTCAGGATCCGAATTGGCAACATGGTACAACTCCCGGCGGAAAGTTTGGATTTCCCCCTGGCGCTCCCAGTCAATTCGCAACAGAACTCGGTTTGTGCCTGCCAGGGAGCCTGATTCCAGCAGCACCTCGTTTCCGATCCGCAACTCATACCCCCCCGCACCCGACACCGGCACCTCACCGGGCAGTGACTGCTTGATATTGCCTTTTATCTGGACAGTGATAGGCTCATAGGTACAGCGCGCCAGTGACAACGCTTCTGGCATTGCCGCCACACGCACCTTTGGCTTATATCGAGTCGGATGATATTCCCCCGTCTCGAGTTCGAAGGAAAATCGAATGCGGTGATGTGCCGCGCCAATGGCCGACTCGCTTTTTGCCAGGCGTATTGAGCCAGGAGCCGGCTTGTCAACAGCCTCACTCGCATTACCGCTATCCCAAACAACCGCTTTCCAACCATCATCTTCATACCACAATCCAGGTACATCACCAGGCAAGATACGGACATCATGCCCCAGTACTTCGAGTACTTTTCCGAGCAACAACGAACGATCCAGTGCATTCCCAGCGCCCGCCCACAACGTGCCATAAGCACCGCGTGCCAAACCGGAGTAATCAGCAATAGCGATGTGGTCTTTCAAGTATGAGATAGCGGATCGCGCATCTCGTACATCGAAACGCTCAGGTACATCCTCAGGAACTAGTAATGCCGAGGCCGTCTGCTTTTCTTCTGGCGGGCACGAGCGCAATAAAACCGCGGCTATCAGAACAACTAGTAATGCAGCAACAAAAGAAATGAGCCTTTTGTGCTGAACACTCTTCAACCCGTATCTCATAGATGACCTCCGAACGCGGTCTCTAGTGTCAGGTATTTTTTGCGCGAGACCCGAATATGTAACACCACAGGGTACAGACTGCAAACAGATTGCGCTTTTCCAAGCCCTACTACGTTGCGATGCAGGCTCTAAATCTTAATGCTCTAGATGACGATTGGAGCACTCGGTTATAGCCAGCCCTTGCACAACTTCTTACGACATGCTCGGTGCACTGGTTTCAGCCTCACCACTAAAGAAGATTTGGCTGGGCGCCTGGCTGCGTTTTTTGCACAAACCCAGAATTAGTACCGGGGTCTGTCAACCAACAGCATCTGCCAGAATCAGATCTGAGGCTTTCTCGGCAATCATGACAGCCGGGGCATGGGTGTTACCCGAGACCAGAGTTGGCATGATGGCGCAATCCACGACTCGCAGACCTGTCACACCGCGTACCTTGAGCGCGGGATCCACCACGGCATCATCATCAATACCCATGCGACAGGTGCCCGAGGGATGAAAGATCGTGACGCCATTGTCACGCACGAATTCCAGCAGTGCTTCATCACTCTCAACGGCCAACCCGGGCTTGTACTCCTCCACAATATACTCAGCCAGTGCCGGCTGAGTTGCAATCCGCCGGGCAACCCGCAGGCCAGCCACCACCGTCTGGCGGTCTTCTTCCGTAGAAAGATAACCCGGGTGCATGGCGGGCTTGGCCAGAGGATTGCTACTGACAATCTCGACCCGGCCGCGGCTACTGGGACGCAACTGGCAGACCGAAGAAGTAAAGCCGGAGAAGTCGTGCAAAGGCGATCCGGGTAGATCGGCCGACAGCGCGGCAAAGTGAAACTGAATATCCGGCCTGTCGAGTTCGGCACGGGTCTTCAGAAAGGCGCCCGCCTGGTTGATCCCTACCGCCATTGGCCCGGCACGCTGAAAGACGTATTGCATTCCCATGCGCGCCTGGCGCCACCAGCTGCGCATGTCATCATTCGTGGTCAACGGCTGATTACACCGATGGATCACCCGTGTCTGCAGATGATCCTGCAGGTTCTGCCCCACCCCGGGCCGATGGCACAGGACTTCAATGCCGTGATGCTGGAGCAGGTCCGTATCGCCAATTCCGGAAAGCTGTAACAACTGCGGCGAATGCAGTGCGCCCGCGCTGAGAATGATCTCGCGGCGCACCAGGGCCCGTACCTCGCCACCATTGTGCCGGTAGACCACGGTATTAGCGCGGGTCCCCGAAAACTCAATGCGACAAACATGCGCATCGGTCTTGACGGTGAGATTGTGCCGGCCCCGGGCCGGCTTGAGATACCCTGTAGCGCTGCCACAGCGCCAGCCCTTCCAGGTAGTCAGCTGGTAAGGTCCTGCCCCTTCCTGGCTTTCACCATTGAAATCATTATTGGCGGGGTAACCCGCCTCAATACAACTGGCAATAAACGCCCGGGCCAAGGCATTGGGTCGCCCCACATCCGAGACACCCTGCAGCCCACTGTCGCCGTGGAAGGCATCAGCTCCGCGCTGATTTCGCTCGGAACGGATGAAGTAGGGCAATACCTCGTCCCACGACCAACCTTTGTTGCCCAAAGACGCCCAGTGATCGTAGTCCTGCGGCTGGCCGCGCACGTAGATCAGTCCATTGATCGCGCTGGACCCACCCAGCACTTTGCCGCGCGGCCAATAGATTGATCGGCCGTTCATGCCAGGATCGGGCTCGGTGTCGTAACACCAGTTATAGCGGGGATGAAACATCGTCTTGGCATAGCCGATCGGGATATGCAGCCACGGGTAACGGTCTTTGGGGCCCGCTTCGAGCAGCAACACCCGGTGGCGGCCATCTGCGCTCAGGCGATTGGCCAGAACACAGCCAGCTGAGCCCGCCCCTACGATGATGTAGTCAAACTCCATGGCTTATCTTATCTGCCTTTAGAAATGAGACAGTGTCATTCCGGTGGATTGCAATAGTAATGCTCGTCGGTCAGGCAGCGGCTGATGCGCCATTCGATCGGCTGACTGCGATGACTGTAAGCGATACATTCAATCTCCAACAACGGTGCCCCAATTTCGATATGAAGGTAGCGCGCCTCATCCTGGGTCGCGGCCGCCGCCCGCAGTCGCTCACGTTTGCCCACAATGGGAACTCCGAATTTCTGCTCATAATAGTTGTAGACCGTATTGGGCAGATCACGGGTCGCCATCTTTGCCAGCCCCGAAAAAAGATCATGTGATATGCAGATCGTCTCAAATATCTTGGGCTCCAGATTAAGGTAGCGCACCCGTTGGATACGGATTACCTTCTTTCCTGACGCCAGTTCCAACGCATCACGCTCAGCCCGGCTTGGCGGGTTGACTGAAATGCGCAAGGTCTTGCTCTCGGGCAATTCACGGGTACCGTCCTCCCTGAAAAGATGAAAAAACCCAAACGGCGTGTGCTCGGTCACCGCGGTGCCCCGACCCTGGTACCGGGCCAACAGGCCCTGCGACACCAGGTCATCCAATGCCCTTCTGATGGTGCCCTGGCTGACGCCGAACTCCCCAGCCAGTTTTGGCTCACTGGGCAACAGTGCCCCCGGGCGCCAGTAGTCCCCCGCCAGACGGGCCAGAAGGGTCTCTTTAACTTGCTCGTATAGGGGTCTTTTTTCCAAAACTGCTCCTTGCTGCTCTCAAAGCGCCTGGATTGTGCTTACAGCGAAATTGACATCGAAATCAGATTCCGTTATAACACATCTGTAATTCTTATATAAGAATAAGCCAATTATAATATATGATTAGGAGATTACCTTGAGCACTGCGCCACCCGATTTTCTCGTCCATGACGAACGCGACGCTGTGGGCGTCGTGGTCGTTGAGGACATTGCCACTGACCAAAGCCTTGAGGGCTGGGTCATGGATACCGACCAGACACTGAGCATCACAGTCAACGATCCAATCCCGCTAGGCCACAAATTCGCACTCCGGGACATCAGTGACGGAGAAGCTGTCATCAAGTACGGAGAAAATATCGGCCGCGCCGTGGCAGATATCCCCAAGGGCAACCACGTACATGTTCACAACCTCAAAACCAATAAGTGGTAAGCCATGAGTGATCTACATTTTTTTGGATACCGCCGCGAGAACGGCCGGGTTGGCATACGCAACCATGTGGTTATTTTGCCGCTGGACGATCTTTCCAACGCCGCCTGTGAAGCGGTCGCCAATAACATTAAGGGCACCCTGGCCCTGCCGCATCATTATGGCCGGCTGCAGTTCGGCGAGGATCTGGAGCTGCACTTTCGCACCTTGATCGGTGCCGGTGCTAATCCGAATGTCGCTGCGGTTGTCGTTATCGGGATTGAACCCGGCTGGACTGCCCGGGTGGTTGACGGTATCGCCCAAACCGGCAAACCGGTGCAAGGTTTCGCTATCGAACAGCATGGTGATATCGAAACCATTGCTTCAGCCAGCCGTACCGCCAAG
>Ga0187827_10003732_pt1 | contig 19359 bp, 18 predicted proteins | sample ETNtaG_39_FD_167969 | JGI IMG/M metagenome (GOLD analysis project Ga0187827, IMG submission 167969) | Marine microbial and viral communities from oxygen minimum zone, Eastern Pacific Ocean - ETNP2014_SV_150_PacBio MetaG (Illumina Assembly) | ecosystem: Environmental > Aquatic > Marine > Hypoxic... | reverse complement strand
GAAGGAACTTCGGTGTAGCCAAGGGTTTAGAGAACTTCCACCTTGGTCGTTGGTACAGTTGGTATGGCAACATGCACAACTGGTACTGGAGTGAATAGTAATAATTTACTCCTAAGTTAAAGACATAGTCTGTATATCTAATAATCCTTAGTTATACAGAGAAACAAACACAGCCACGGATAGTAATAATATCCGTGGCTGTGTTTTTAATAGATTATTTAATCAACTATTTGACCATGCATTAATCAGCAGCAAATACCTAGTACATAATCAAAAAACACGTATAATACCCGTCGCGATTTTAATATGAGCAGACAGAAGATAAGAATGTCATCTAAAAACATATTTCTCGGCACCAACATCTTAGGCGGACTATTCGTGCTTGGTGGATATGTTTTAGGACTTTCTTTTTACCCTGAATATAACGAAGCTTTGTGGGGTGGAGTTAAAGGACCACTTAGAAGTATATTCGCCATATCAATACTACCTGCAGTAGTTGGTTATCTAACATTCTGTTACGTGACTATGTTCAAGAATGGCGCCGAAGCAATCAACAGAAACTCGGTCATAGGCCAACACCCTGTTTCAGTTCTATCTGCAATATTCCTAGCATCTGCAGCGGGCTGGATGCCTACGTTGATTGCATATATACATACTAGTGAAAGTTACTGGTGGGTCATAAGTGTGTCATCGTTGTGGATTACTGCACTTTCTCTTCTTACCTTGACAATAATTGCTGCTACTACATCGACATCTGAGATATCACAAGCAAGCAAGAATGCTGCCGTAATAGGGATAGCCTACACAACATTCCACTGCCTAGTAATTGATGCTATAGTCTGGGTGTCTATGTACCAATGATTGTTAGGGTAACTCACTAAACTTCCTTATATGTTAGCATCGATCATATATGTACAATCATTTCATAGAATTATGAAAACCAACCCAAACTTTACTCTACATCATAAACCCGCCATCATTTAACTCAAAAAACCAAAAAATGCAACTCAACATAAATGACAAACTCTACAATATTGATCGAGTAGACAGTAACCGAAAACTTCTGTGGATACTTAGAGATCAACTGGGGTTAATAGGAACGCGCTATGGTTGTGGTGCTGGCTTCTGTGGTGCTTGTACTGTACATATTAATGGGCAACCTACTCGCAGCTGTATAACTCCAGTAAGCGCTATAGCCCCAGATGTGAGGATTCGTACGGTAGAAGGACTAGCAGAAAACGGTAGTTTACATCCTGTACAACAAGCATTTATTGAATTACAAGTCCCGCAATGTGGGTGGTGTATGTCTGGCCAGATGATGTCAGCTACAGCACTACTTGAACAATCCCCTAATCCTTCTCGAGAAGATATTAGAGCTGCTATGAAAAACAACTACTGTAGGTGTGGTTGTTACCACAGAATCGCTCTAGCAGTTGAACGAGCAGCCAAGTTGATGCCATGACTAAGACCTGGAGACTGACACGGCGCAAGTTTCTTATCGGACTCGGAACCTTAACTGGTGGAGTAGCAGTCGGTCTTCCACTTGGGTTGCCATACTTAAGACGACAAGCCTTCAGATTTCTGTCACAGGGAGGACCACCCTCTGGCAACATTGATGGAGAACCTCAGTTGTGGTTTGAATTTACAGACCAGAATTTACTTAACATAAATGTCACCAAAGTGGAAATGGGACAAGGAGCCCACACTGCTTTAGGGCAACTAGCAGCGGAAGAATTAGAAGTCCCCTGGGAAAATGTACGTGTCTTTCAAGCCGGTACACTTTTGGGACCAATAGATAGTTTTGGTACTGGTGGCAGTTCAAGTGTAAGTGGACTCTTCACACCTTTAAGACAACTAGCTGCAAATTATCGATTTATGCTCACACAAGCCGCTGAAGAACATCTAAATAATACAGTCACCCTAAACAAAGGTGTATTTGTAGACCCAGACGGCAATGAGATTACCCTTAGTGCCGCATCTCGCTTAGAACGAGAGTGGGTAGCACCTGAAACGGATGCTCCACTAAAATCTATAAATGACTTCAAATTGATAGGGAAATCAGTACCTCGAGTCGACATAGTGTCTAAACTAACTGCACAACCTATGTACAGTTATGACATGACATCGGCCAACAATACAACATATTATGGTGTAGTAGCCAGACCACCAGTAGTTGGTGCTCAAATGCAAGACGTAGATGCGAATAAAGCAAAAAGTCTTGAAAGGATCATATCAATTGTTTTACAGGATAATTTCGTGGGTGTTGTAGCCGAAGATCGTGAAACCGCTATAGACGCTATCAGAGCAATCAACATAAATTGGAAATTACCAAGACTCATAGAAAATACCGATATTGACCTACTACTAGATCCGGACTCTAATAATGCGGTTGAACTAAAACGTGTTGGCGATTCTTCATCCGCACTAGAAGGCTCTAATACAATTAGTGCTGAATACAGTACACCTCTAGCTGCAACGGCACCTTTGGAACCCCAATCATCTTTAGCTGAGTTAGGTGATGATGGAATCATGTACGTTCGTACTCCAACACAATTTCCTAATCAAACTACTTCAGCAGTAGCTGAAGCTATAGGATTCGATGAAGACAAAGTAGATGTTACTCCCACTTATCTTGGTGGCGGTTTTGGAAGGCGCCAAAGAGCTGAAAGTGCCGTCGAAGCCGCAATTCTTGCAATAGAAAGTGGTCTTCCCGTACATATTGGCTGGACTCGTTCAGATGAATTCTTGTTTGACCGCTTTAGGCCTCCAACCAAGCATAAACTAAGAGGTATTTTGAATACCCAAGGCACAATAGAAGCATTAGAACACAGACAATCCAGTGGAGATGTTTTGTTCTCAGAACTACCTGAAATTGCCGGCTCAATAGCTGGTTCTGATTTCGGTGCTACCAGAGGTATCGATGTCACATACAATATCCCTAATCTAAAACTATATGCCCACCGCGCAAAACTACCAATCGCCACATCTGCCTGGCGCGGTCTTGGGCTACTGGCTAACACATTTGCAAACGAAAGCTTTGTCGATGAATTAGCATTTCATGCCAACCAAGACCCTTTGCAATTCCGATTAGATCATTTAAATGGTGAAACAGGATCACTAGTGAGAAACGCACTGTTACATGTAGCCAAAATGTCCAAATGGGAAGAATTACAACAATCCACTAAAGAAGGCTCAGGTATGGGAATTGCTTGCTGTGTAGATTACGGTACCATTGTTGCTCAAGTTGTCCAGGTTGAAATAAATAAAGATACTATATCAGTACCAAGAGTATGGTCTGTTATGGATTCAGGGCTAGTTGTTAATCCAAATGGAGCCAAAAATCAAGTAGAAGGTAATATCATTTGGGGACTTGGATCAGCCCTTAAAGAGGAAATAACATTCAAGAAGGGAATACCATCCGCCAAAAACTTTGGTGACTATCAATTGCTTAGAATTGACGAAAGTCCAGAGATCTTCGTAGACTTATTACCTAGCGATCGCCCACCCCAGGGTGTAGGCGAACCAGCTATTGGACCAATTCCTGCCGCCCTAGCAAACGCAATTTTTGCAGCTACGGGTAAAAGAATTCGCAAACTACCGTTGACAATATGACTTCATCTAGCAGACCTACTAATAACAATGTAAGTAGTGTCGTAATAAATGGAACTATATTATCAGCTATCCTGACTGCAATCATTGCGGTAACAGCTGTCCGCCTTACTGGCTTTGAGATTGTGGGAAACACAGTTGCATTCGCCTATCCATGGCGACTAGTCGATCCTAGCGTCATATCACAGTTGACTGCTTGGACAGGATACGTGCTGCACAACATTTTTGTCTGGGCTATCATATATATAGTGCGCAGGAACAAACCAAAATTTCGTCCTGAACTCCGCTGGTATAACTGGGCTTTACTAATTGGCAATCTGATATTCGTTGGGTTACATATTTTGCAGACCCAGGTATATTACGATGGCCTAGCTCAAGATGTCCCTGAAATCACAGCTTTAGGTTCAGTAGCACTTATGCTAATGATAGTGCTAGCATTGGAAGCACCACGCAGAGGACTATTCTTTGGTAAAAAAATACGCTTTGATCGTCGATTTATCAAGTTGATTAGAGAGTACCATGGTTACCTATTTTCATGGGCAATTATCTATACCTTCTGGTATCACCCTACCGAAGGAACGATAGGGCATCTTGCCGGTTTCTTCTATATGTTTATGTTGTTTGGTCAGTCAATCCTGATCTTTAACCGTGCACATGTGAACCGATGGTGGACTCTAACATTAGAGATATTAGTAATACCGCATGGAGTGCTCGTGGCAATAAATCAAGCTGGAAGCGCCTGGAGAATGTTTGGGTTTGGATTCGGAGCAGTTTTTATCATGACCCAAATGTATGGTCTAGGACTAAGCGCGCGAATGCGCACTCTTATTACATCAGGATATATACTGGCTTTGTTGGTTTCCTACGGCTCTGCTGAACGGATCGGGACAATCCATGAAATTATACGCATTCCCATACTTGATTACCTGGTAGTGGCAATTCTGTATTTCATCTGGCTCGGTATTGCCAAAATAATCAGTCTCCTGAGTCTCAAGCCAGCATAAGCATATTCGATTTGAAGTAAAGCTCTTAAGGCAAGATGGCCATTTGTTGTTCAATAGGCTGGTCTAGGAAGGCATCAAATTCGTCGTAGAATTCATCCATGGTCAAACCAAATACATCCCTGAAAGTTGCTTCCCAACCATCATACGACAATCGAGGAAAGTAATCAAACAAAAACTCATCAACACCGGATCGATTTACTAGCCACGCTGCAGCCCATGTACCAGTTTCATAGTAAAGTTGCCCGCCACAATCACAGAGTTCTCTTACTTTAGCCTGACCGTCTCTAGTCTCAACATCGCGTAAGCTCAAACCCCAGCGACTCCTTACATCCCTAGCACTAAGTAAATTTTCTTTCATATTAGCTCGATAATCAGCCCAACCCTTTTGTCCGGCAAAGTACTGAGCAAAAAACTCAGCAGATCCTTCTTCCAGCCACACCATACCATGATTATAAACTCGTATACGCCCATTCTCATCCGAATCCAGTTCATTAGGCCATACTGTTTGTGCATTTTGAAAGACATGTACATATTCATGCAAAACAGTTATTGGCAGACGTCCTTCAGCACCGTCAACGTCTGCGCCACTATACAATACTGACTGTAGCCCTACTGGATGAAGAGGTGCCGGCGGATTATGAGCAGCACCGCAGCAATCATAATTACTAAAAGTGGTTCCAATATTTTCGATACATCCTTCTAAGGTAGGCTCACCAGGGGGTTCATGCCCAAACCCATCAAGGCCATTTAAATGGTAAACACTGCAAATTTGTTCCGCCAAAACAAAGGAGTCCGGATCATTTATTCCAACTAGGACATTATAAACTGGTCCCCATGATCCTAATAGCTCCACACCATAATCAAGAGCTTCTTCTACTTGACGAACTACTGACTGGTCCATGGATTCTCCAGATAACACAACTGGAGCATACTCTGTCCTGTTAGTTTCGATTAAGCAATCTATTAAAGTCTCAGTCATTTGAATATTGTGTGATTCAATATCTGTGCTAATACATATTGTTTCTTGATAGATAGGCATATTATGTTCAGACTCTACAACACCACTATTTTGAATAGGTGTATTATCCTTCGTCTCCGATAGAGACTCTTCTACAGCAACACTATTTGTATATGTCGCACTAGGTACATATATGCCATCAGGTATTATCGTGGGTAGTTTAAAGTCATAATCATTTAACAAACTATGGGCCAAAGGATCAATCTGAGCCAATTGATCACGATTACATACACTCCATTCATCTTCGCTTCTCCGACACTTATCAGTAAGTACAGGGTTAAGCGCATCCAAGTTAGCCATCAATATCCAGTAGAAGTACTCGTGTGCCTGACAGACGTAATCGCAAGTCTCATCATAATACGTGTACCAAGCATCGTCAGGATACTGATCTGGAATCGAGAAGAACCGCCCTCCGCGAGCCGCGTCCATGGCATCAGTTAGTATTGAGGAGAAGGACACGTCAGTACCAAAATAGTCAGGATACGACGCGTACCAACCAACCGAAACGACATGCCAGATCTCCTCGAGATTTGTATCCCAGGTCCCAGAGGTCTGAATGCCACCCAGGGCCCACTCGTCTTCATCGTAATACATACTGGCAGCCATCCCCGTGTTATCTTGGCAATAGGTGCCTTTTACGTTCTCCCAAAACGCCTCCCGGGTTGCCATAGTCCACACGGGTACAACGAAGTTATGGCTGACAAGATGTTCAAGAACCGTAGAGTCATCTGGAACACCATCAGCGTCATTGTCGATATACTGAGCGAGCACATTTGCAGAGTGGGTGACGAGCTCTAGAGGAGCAGAAGCCGGAGCTACAACGTACACACCGAATACATCAATGAATACGCTAAAAACATCGTTCAGGCAAGATATCTGCGGGTGCTCTGATAACAAATCTAGGTTTGGTATATTCCAGGTTTTGTTTCCAGTCACACTGCTCTCTACCACCGACACATCATCATTCACATCCGATGTTTCAATCTTACTACCAGAATCAGTGACACTGACCGCATCCTGATTTTGAACATTGGTAAGTCTGACGGAAGAGATAATTTTTTCTAGTATTCTTAACTCAATGTCTATGGATTCTTGATCTGATACAATCATTTCCCAGTGTATAAGTCCATATTCAGGATAAGCTACAAGAAATCTCACAATATTTTCACTCGGACCATCCTTAAAAGAGCCTATGCTCATATACCTGTCTGGATCACTATACTGTGTACGCGAGACTTCAACATAGTTGTCATCCATATCAAACATATCCTTAGCAACTTGGTCAAGTTCATCTGCAGGCACACTGATGTCTTGAAATACAATATGACCGAAGGGACCTTCAAGTACAATCATATTTTCTCCATCAATTGTTTTCCAAATTGATGGATATGAGAAAGTGATACCACTACGATTATCCTCAAATATTTTCCAATTTTCATCTTCTGGAATCTGTACAGCCTTTTCATCTTCTGGAATTTGCACAGATTCAGAGTTTTTTGGAATATTTGTATCACTCTCACTTGCATTACAAGTTGTAAGAAGTACGATAAAGATAGTCAATAATAAAGACCGTAACAATAGTAGCAATAGTTTCATAATTGAATTATAACAACTATGAATAACCGGTTTGGAAGTTATCCAACCGTCTTATATGATAAGATTCCATTACAACAGATAAGATAATCAGTCCACAAGAGATTACAGTAATAGGCATCGAAAATCATGAACAATAGCATCGTAACTTTGGGAGACCCGGTGGCCGATCTAATAGTACCTGTATCTCATCTTCCTATCCAAGCTCAGGAACATCAATCAGCAGAAGATATCATCCTAGAAGCTGGAGGTACAGGTAATTTTCTAATCATAGCAGCGCGATTAGGTCTCAATCCAACAGTGCTTGGAGCTGTAGGCCAAGATTACTATGGCAAGCGTATACTTGAAATTCTACGTGGCGAGAACGTAAATATAGAACATATAGTTAGTGAAACAGGCAGCACAACATCAATCTCAATTGGTCTCGTATCTGAGGGTGATGATCATGTATTCTTGTGGAAAAGACCAACTGGGCCAAGTGTTTCCTATCAATCCAACTGGTTCGACATAATCAGCAATTCAGATGCGCTTTTCACTGCTGGTCATGCCTTAGATCCTGGAGCTTTGTTTGGGCCTGAAACTGTTCTAAACTGTCTAGAGATTGGTAGACAGAAGAAAATACCTATATTTTTCGATTTGGGTCCATCGGCATTTATATCAGACAGATCATATATTGAACAAACAATCACTTATGTAGATGTGATATTGGCTACTCAAGAAGAAGCTACTCGCTGGTTGGAAATCAGCGATCCTATTGCAGCTGCACACAAATTTCTCGATATGGGATTAACTGAAGTAATAATCAAACTAGGTCCAGATGGATGCTTGCTTGTCAATCAAAAAGAACAAGTACAAATACCAGCATATAAAGTGAAGATGAGAAATGCAGCTGCTGCGGGCGATGCTTTTGCAGCTGGATGTGTGTTCGGCTTCTTATCTAGTTACACTCTTAAACAAATTGGTCAACTTGCTAATGCCATTGGCGCGGCATCAGTCTCTAAATTGGGTACTGGCACAAGATTGCCGCAGCGAAACGAAATAATTGAAATGCTTACATCAGAAAAGCATCCAATCACTGACGACTCTGATGCTAATAATTGATCTTTAGGTCTCAGTCTTTAGACTAAAATTGATCCCGGAGTTAGTTAACACTTGCAGTATTTCTTCTGTGCTTGGGGCATGCACACCAGCACCTAATTTTTGCACGCAAGCAGCACCAGTTCCATTGGCTAGTGTTACCATTTCCTCAAAGGAATATCCATGCAAATATGTGAATGCTACAGATGCTAACAAACTATCCCCCGCACCTGTAGTATCACGGACTGTCACATTAAAACCAGATTGTCTAACAATCTCGGCACTAGAGCGACCAACAATTCCTTCCGGTCCCAGTTTGAGTAGAACTATATCAGGACCCATATCGCTAATAATTCTAGTCATTTCATCCGGGTTAGCTTTGACTTGAGTCAAATGCTCAGCTTCTTCATATGTCAGTAAAACAACTTTACTGCTAGATATTATCGCTTTTGTCCAACTTCTGGGTATGTTTAAAATCTCAGGCCCTGGATCAAAAAATACAGATACATCCGCATCATTGGCTACCTCAATAGCTGCCTCATTAACCTCAGGGCCCATAGCTTTATAACTCCAGCCATCTAGCAGCAATATACCAGCATCCATTATGATTTCTGACCACTCCCTAGAAAAGACCGATGGTCCACTATTCCTGCTTTTAGATGCTCCAAGAAACACATGTTGCCCGTCAGGAGTTGTTGGAACAATCGTAACTGATGTAGGATAATCTTGACTTATAATCATCTGACTAACGTCGACGCCTTCTACTGTAAGACTACTTGTCCACAGTGACCCCATCGGATCATTACCTAAATTGCCTAAGGCTGTCATTTGCAAACCCAGGCGAGCTCCACAGAACAAAGTCGTAGCATTGCCACCTGGTGTAATCACTACTTGATCGACAGTACTCTGATGTTTACCTGAATGAATGGGGAACGATGCTATAGGTACTGATATATCTATTACCGCATTAGACACGAAAACTACATTATTATTCATAGACCGGACAAACTTGGATTAATCTTCAATGCTACATCATGATATGCTTGGGCTGTTGCTTCCAGATCTAAGTTGTTGACTCGGTCAATAGTTTGGAGCATGGCACTTGACATCGAATCAACTCCGCTATAGGCCCCACAAATAGCACCCGCGATTGCAGCGAGGGTATCACAATCGCCCCCACCCCACGTACTCATTCGAATCGCCTGCATTGGATCACCATTTGCCATGACCACATAAGCAATGGCTGCCGGAACAGTTTCATGTGTCAACATACTAGTACCTACAAAATCATAAATATCCTTTAGCTTGTCTTCATCTGATTTGTCATTGCTCACCAGATCAACTGCCCACTCAATACGCCTAGAAATTGAAGGTGTTTGGTAATATTTTACACCTACCTCCTCCCCTAAATCAGCCCCTTTCATAGCGGCTCTAACAATGTCTTCCAATCCAGACTCTGGATTGGAAGCAGAAGCTGTTGCACAAGCTATAGATGCTGCACCTGAAGTAGCAGTACTAGTCCCATGAGTTGGTAGTGCAGAAATGATCGCATATTCAGCGACCCTATCCATATCCGGATAACCTAAGAAGGCTATCGGAGCTACACGCATTGAAGAACCATTTGTTGTACCATAGCTACCTGTTACCTGGGGGTCTCCTCCATCCATTAATGACCTAATAGCACGCTGAGTGCTTGGTCCAACCCAAGGCAAATTAAAACCATCTGTTTCCTCTATCCAATTCACAAGACTATCTGCTACACCTTGTATAGTAAGATCACCACACTTGATAACTGAAGATACTATCGCAAGCATAGCCATAGTGTCATCTGTTATTTCACCACGCTCCATTCCTGCATGAACCGTAGGATCTTCAGGAGCCTCTTTAGGCTTGGTAAGATCCCGTGGCATATCACCCCACATAGCCTTGTTAGCAGCCATGCTAAATTGGCCGATTATTCCATATGCGTCACCCAGAGCCAGCGCAGCTATACAACCATGTATACGAGCAATCAAAGAAATATTAACCATAATAATCATCCATTTTCCTATTCACCCAATCCAAAAAATCATCTAAAATAAGCCATTACTTATATTACGAACAATTATCTATCAATTCTGATACTGTAACAAGTCCGTATGACACGCATTAGCTTATACTAGATCCTATGCCAGCTAACCACAATACAAGGAGCGCTCTTATGAACTCAAAATCTGCCTATGATACCAAGACCATCTGGCGCCAAGATAGGGACCATTGTATCCACCCCTGGACCGATTTTTCTACCTTTAAAAAAGAAGGGTCCATGATAATGTCAAACTCTGATGGAGCATATGTATTTGACTCTGAAGGCAACAAATATATCGATGGGATAGGCGGTTTGTGGTGCGTAAATATTGGTTATGGGAACAAGGAGATGGCAGAAGCAATAGCTGATCAGGTGCAAGAAATCCCTTATTATCTTAATTTTGGTGCTCATACTACACCACCAGCCGCAGAATTAGCAGCAAAATTAGCCACTCTCACACCCGGTACATTAGACAAGGTTTTCTTTGGAACTGGTGGATCACTTGCCAATGACACTGCAGTACGGATCATACATTTCTATTTCAATAGACTAGGTCAGCACAACAAGAAAAAAATAATTGCTCGTACAGATGCGTATCATGGTAGCACCTACCTCGCTATGTCAATGACTGGTGTAACTTTTAATCACCAAGGTTTTGATTTAGCTCCTGATCTAGTTCATCATATTCCAGCTCCACATACTTACAGACGACCAGCAGGTATGACCGAATCGGAGTTCTGCGATGCTAAAGTGCAAGACCTAGAGGACAAGATAATAGAATTAGGTCCGGAGAATGTAGCTTGTTTCATTGCAGAACCAATTATGGGTGCTGGGGGCGTTATAGTCCCACCTGATGGGTATCACAAACGAACAAAAGAAGTTTGTGAAAATTATGAAGTACTATACATCTCAGATGAAGTAATAACCGGTTTTGGTCGTTTAGGACATTTATTTGCATCTGAACCAGTGTTTGACTTTGTGCCGGATGTAATCACATGCGCAAAAGGTATTTCATCCGGGTATCTACCGCTTTCAGCTACTATTCTATCTGAAAATATTTACGATGTGATTAGCGTACCCCAAAATGAAGGGGCACTCTTTACACACGGATTCACATATTCTGGACACCCTGTTAGCTGTGTGGCTGGTCTAAAAAATATAGAGATAATGGAAAGAGATGGAATATGTGAACACGTACGGAAAGTTGGGCCATATTTTGAAGAACAACTCAATACATTGTTAGAACATCCAATTGTAGGAGACGTTCGCGGCAGCCATTTTATGTTGTGTATAGAGATCGTAGCAAACAAAGAAACAAAAACTCTTCTGCCAGAACACCTTGATATAGCTAAGCTCATTGCACAACAGTGCCAATCTCGTGGGCTTTTCGTACGACCTATACGCAATCTAGTTGTCTTATCACCGCCACTAATACTTACAAAACAACAGATAGATACTGTTGTATCCATCCTTCATGAAAGCTTCACAGAAATAATAACAACGTTGAGTCGAGAAGGTATTACTATAAACTAGCTGTATAACAGCTGGTCTAAATAACTCCTATTTTCTCTAACAGCCTTGTAGGTGTCATCGGAAGTTGATCTATACGCTTACCTAAGGCCTGCTGGATTGCATTAGCTATGGCCGGTGCAGGTGAGATAATCGGAGTTTCACCAACACCTCTAGCACCATACGGATTGCTAGGAAAGGGTTTCTCTATGATCACTGCCTCGACACTAGGAACATCCAATGATGTTGGCAACTTATAATCCAGCAAATTTGCGTTCAGAACATGGCCAAGTTCATCGTACTGATAACCTTCATAAAGGGCCCAACCAATACCTTGTACTACACCACCCTGCATCTGTCCCTCCACATGACCTGGATGGATAGCCTTGCCAGCATTTTGTATTGCAGTACATCGCAATACCTTGACCTGTCCAGTTTCAGGATCAACTTCCACGTCGACGATAGTGCCTCCTCCTGCACCAGCCCAATTTTCAACATTGACATTACCATGACCGTTAATTTGCCCCGACAGTTTAGCAGCCAAATCGGCGAATGTTATACTTTCTGAGTTACTTTCAGTAGTACCAAATACGCCCTGACTATAGATAACACTATCTAGAGAAACATTCCACATATCCGCAACTTCCACTTTTAATTTCGCAAGCACATCACGTGCAGCTTCAACTGCAGCCAAACCAGTAGCCATTGTAGTACGACTACCAGCAGATGTATCTGTATAACTAATAGAGTCAGTGTCAACCATAGAGGATTTCACGTTATCAAATGGTATCTCTAACACATCTGCAGCCTGCATTGCAACAGTGGTACGACTTCCAGTCAAGTCAACTGATCCCGATATAAGATTGACTGTACCATCACTATTCACATTAATTTCAACACTCGAGCGGGCACCCCAATTATCCCAAAACCCGATAGCTACACCACGCCCTTGATTAGGACCTTCTATTGGTTCATTATAGTGCGGATGATCCTCAATAACACCCAATATCTCCTTGATTGCTATACTTTTATGCAGACTACCATCCAGACGGACAGTCCCCTCACTGGCGGCATTTTTCATCCGAAACTCAACTCCATCCATACCTAAATTTTGTGCAACCTCATCAATGATTTGCTCACATGCGAAAGCCGATTGCGGTGCTCCTGGGGCACGATAAGCAGCGACTCTTGGTTTGTTAACTAGTACATCGTAACCATCTATTTGACCATTTGGTATATCATAAGCTGCGAACATAGCCATTGCTCCTGGATGCACTGGGGAGCCCGGATACGCTCCAGCTTCATAACATAACTCAGCTTGAACAGCAGTAATCTTCCCTAATTTAGTAGCTCCAACCTTGACTTTTATTGCAGTGCCTGACCCGGGCCCAGTACCCAAAATAACCTCTTCTCGAGACATGACAACTCGTACTGGACGACCAGTCTTTCGCGCCAATAATGCTGCAGGCGCCTCGACATAGGTGGGATTTTTACCACCAAATGCTCCTCCAACCTCGGTAGGAATTACTTTGATTTTTGCCATAGGATACTGTAGCAATTCTGACACTTGATTGCGAGCAAGAAAGGCGCCTTGCGTAGATGAATAAATGGTCAAAGTGCCATCCATACTCCAAACTGCTGTAGCAGCATGTGACTCAAGATAACTTTGATGCACTGGTACAGTTGTAAATTCGCGTTCAACAATAACATCCGCATCTGAGAAGCCTTTATTCAGATCTCCCTTCACATGACGTATATGTTGAGCTATATTACTTGGAGTATCGCCACTACCATCAGGTCCATCTGTTCTGATCTGCTCATGGAGCACTTGTGTTTGATCAGACATAGCATGGCGCACGTCAAGTACAGGCTCAAGTATTTCGTATTCAACCTCAATTGATTCGAGTGCAGTTTGCGCTACATCTGGCGATTTAGCAGCTAAAGCAGCAACAGCATGACCTACATACAACACTTTGTCACTGGCCAAGTTATTATCACGCAAAAACTTGTAATTAATAGTGCTCTCACCTGCTTTTTCAGTTCTATCGTCCGCTTCTGGAAGATCATTGGCTATTACAACAGCAAATACACCTGGCAATGCCTCAGCCTTACTAGTGTCAATAGACACAATGCGAGCATGCGCATGCGGACTCCTAAGCACCCTACCATGCAGCAAACCTGGCAAGCTGATATCAGTACCGTATAAGGCATGACCGGTCACTTTGTCTTTGGCATCCATTCGTTCCGGACGCGTGCCGACAGAAATATGTTTGTCCCTTTCTATCATCTTCTTACTCATTGAAGATCCTCGTTTGCGTCATTCATCAATTGTGATGCTAGTCTGACGGACCGTACTATTTTGTCATATCCTGTACAACGGCAAAGGTTACCAGCCAACCAAAATCTAATCTCATCTTCAGTAGGATTTGCATTTTTGTCAAGCAGAGCCTTGGTAGCAACAATAAAACCTGGGGTGCAATAACCACATTGGAGACCATCTTCCAACACAAATGCCTCCTGGATTGGATGCAATTCATGTATGTTAGATAACCCTTCAACAGTGACCACATCCTTACCATCAATTTCCATCCCCAGCATTAGGCAAGCATTGACAAGACGATCATCAATCAATACGCTGCAAGCACCACAATTTCCATCGTTACACCCCTCTTTGCTGCCTGTCAAACCTAGTGTGTCACGCAAACATTCTAGCAAGCTCTGCTGTGGTTCAGTCAAAAACTCAACTTGTTGACCATTGATAGTTGAACTAACCACCTGTTTTTTAGACATATTTTCGTTCACCTCTTCAAGATACGTATCCAGCTCTATTAACTGCAATATCAAGGCAACGTCTTGTAAGTACACCTATCAGATGTTTGCGCTGCGCAGCAGAACCTCGCACATCTGTAATAGGGCTTATAGTTTCCTTGGCGACATTCGCAGCATTTTCGAAGGTCGATCTGCTAGGCTTCTGCCCAATCAAACTTTCAGATGCTTCAGTAGCCAATACAGGCGTTGGAGCAACAGCAATTAAAGCAATACGTGCAGATAATATTCTATCCAAATCACTATTTAATTCTATAGATGCACCCACTCCAGCTACAGCTATATCCATTTCTGCCCTAGGTGTAAAACGCTGGTAATTAGATCCAGAGTTGGGTTTTGGACATGGTATTTGAATCGAAATCAACATTTCTCCTTTTGCCAGCACATTTTTTCCAGGAGCAATACAAAACTCCTCTATTGGTATATTACGTGCTCCCTCTAGTCCAACTACATTACAGATAGCACCCAAAGACATCATGGCACCAATTGCATCCCCACTAGGAGAAGCATTACATAAATTGCCTCCAAAACTTGCCCTATTCTGAATCGCCTTTCCTCCGATAATGGTTGCTGCATCTATAATAGCGGGGAAGTTTTCCAGTATAGGTGAAGATTCATATATTTGTGAACAAGGTGCTGCTGCACCAATCACCAAACCTAGGAATTCATCATAAATGACCTGATTAAGTTCAGGTATATTTTTCACATCTATCACAAGATCCACATCTGTGTTGCTAGCACGTAACTGTACTAACAAATCAGTGCCTCCAGCCAATAGAAGTGTCTGTCCCTGAGTTTGAGACATCAGGGTAATTGTCTGATCAATTGTGACCGGTGCTTCGTAAGCAAAAGTTTTCATGGTTATTAAATGTTTATCAAGAAAACTACAATGCGCTATGTACTATCGTTATAGTCCAAAAAACTGAATGGATACTCCGCACAATAGGATTGTGATGCCTGCCATTGCATGACTGTATCGAGATAGCCGCGAAAACTTTGCTAAGCTTAATCCATAACATGACACCAGAACAACAGTCAACATCGTAAGAATTGTGACGAAGGCAAATATAGCTGTCACTGCTACTAATCTACCTACACTTTCTTTAGCAGCAGGGTACATTAATAAAGGAATTAATGGTTCACATGGTCCAAATAGAAATATGGTAAATAATATCCAGGGAGATTTGTATTTATCAGCAGATTCAGCATGCGGGTGCAGATGTGTATTATGGTGTTTGTGTCGATGGACATGCTCAAAACCGTGTTCATGAGAATGCAAATGCTGATGAGGCCTATTTCTTATTGCAATCCTTATACCCCACATTGAATATACTAGTCCAAATGCAATTAAAGCCCATGCCGCAAGATTTCCTCTTATCGATTGAAGCAATGTGATGTTGCTTAATGCTACGCCAAGTCCCACACCAGCAACACCTAACAATATTGAACTTAGCACATGACCACTGCCACAAAGAATGGTGACAATAGATGTTTTCCTTAGTGACCATTGACCTGATTTGGACATCGCTACAAACGGAAGGTAATGATCAGGACCAAGTATAGTATGCACAAAAGCAATAGTACCGGCAGAAAACAATATTACTGATAAATCAGTGACCATAAGAATATTAATATGAGTGTATTTTTAATTGAGACTATAGGTTATTCTAACATATGTGTATAGGTGTATTGATATGCGACAAACCTATCCTTATTGTTCAACAACCTTGACCAAACGTAAATCGCTATCATAGATAAATTTTGCTTGATAAAATGGCATATTTATGTTTATCACCTTTTGAAAAAACACTTTGTCCGCTTCTGGTATAGACAATTGCATCACTTCCGACAATGAGCACCAACTAAGTCGTCCTTCACGTTTATCTTCAACGATGCTACCCGAAAACTCAGTTGCAACATATAGAAACATCAACCATTGCCAGTCTGGACGCGGCGAAACCTCTGTGACTAACCCCCGAAAATATAATCCGTGTACCTCTAAGCCAGTTTCCTCATATAACTCACGCTTGGCACAATCATAAGGAGACTCACCAGGCTCTAATTTACCTCCAGGACCCACCCACAACCCAAGATTAGGGTCTTTGTTCCTTAGCATCAAAAGGACATTGCCATCCTTGACACAGTACACCATTGTCGTGAGTACGGGTTTCACAACTAACTCACACCATTGAACATTGATTCAAACTTGCTCCAAGCCATCCCTATAGTTGCTGGCGAAACGATTCCTTGTTCAGTAATTAGAGCTCGAATATAACTTGCTGGTGTAAGGTCAAAGAACTGATGTACTACTTTTATTCGATCCGGAAAATCAAATCCACCTGTGATATCTAATATCTCATCTGGGGGTCTACGTTCAAGATGAATAGGATATCCCTCAATAGTATCAGTTTGAAGTTTCATGATCTCTGTAGCAACATATAATGGTTTTTCATGTTTTTCAGCAAGCAAAGCAAGCTGATAAGTGCCAATCTTATTGGCCACAGATCCAGTATTGCTAATACTATCTGCTCCTGTGAGACACCAATCAGCTTCCGACATGATCATTGCCATCCCAGCATCTAGAACAAAAGCCGTTTCAATACCCCAAGATGTCAGATCGTGGATAGCCCACCTAGACTCTTTTGTAGGTTGTGAATCTGTACAGATGACAGAAAAAGACTTGCCTAACTCATGCGCATGTGCAAAACATGACATAAGCGATCTGCTGTAACTATGGATCATAATTGTCTCGCCATCCTGAATAAGATTACCTCCAAACTCGCCTATCCTATCTAAAGCAATTGATGACCTCTCTATAAAGAGATTAGCCCTGTTGATAATGCATGATCTGACATTGTCTAACCCCGAATCACCATCCAAAGTACGAGTGTTGTCTACAATCAAACTCTTTGCATTGTGAATAGTAGCCATAGTAGGCTTCTCAGATAATAATTCCTTCGACACCTGTTCAAGTTCGCCGAAAAGTGTATCCAATGCCATTATTGATTTATTTTCAGCAATTAATTTATATGCCGTCGCAGCACAATACCCAAAGGCGCTGCCACCTTTAGGGCGCATAGCCCTTACATCTTCTAATATATTGTCTACTGAACTATATTTAGGTAAATCCATAACTTACCTCGCTGTAAATTGACAATCAGGCATATCGCGCTGAGTAAACATTATAGTATATGCATCCCTAAATTAAACATAAGTATAACCAACTTGTATTCTTATACTAATTACAACCAAATACTAAATCAAACAATCGCTCGTGCTATCCTAAAAAATAGCTATTGCAACCATTATTCTTCTAGCAAATGTGAGCTCTACATGCTATAATTATAATGCTTTGTGTAAATATTCACAAATAAACCATTCGACTTGTTGGACTTGTGTCAAGGAGACTCAGACATGCTGTAGTAGGCCAAGCTGTAAACATAGAGTTTGTTAACAACGGTGCATTGGAGCACAACTTTATAATAGACGAATTTGGCATAGACAATCTACTTCAGTCTGGCGAATCAAACACGATATCTTTCACACCCGAACAAGCCGGCACATATGAATATTACTGTAATGTAGCTGGCCACTTAGAAGCAGGCATGAAAGGTACAGTAACAGTATCTAAATAATACAGACTGCTACAATTTACACGTACTAACTAAAGATTATGCTACTGCTTGATGCTATCATGACATTCATTAATCAACGTTCATATATTATTAGCGGAATATTAGTTCCGCTAATAATAGCTTTTACATTGTTTCGTGACGGCATAAGTTTGCTGGATATAATTTTAGTGTTAGGGTCAATTGCTGCATTTGTATCCATAAGACTATTACTAAAACCAACTAGTAGCCCACTGACAACTACAGATGCTGTCAAAACTGCACTAAATTCAGGTAAACCGACTCTGGTCGAATATCAGTCGGAATATTGACTAGCTTGCATAGCGTTAGAGCCTGTCGTGAATAGGCTAGAAAGCTCTATGTCTGGCAACCTAAACTTGATCAAGATAAACGTTAAAAACCCTGTAGCAGGTGTAATAGCAACACAACTGGCGCTTGAAGTAACCCCTACTTTTATTTTTTTTGGTAGTAACGGAATCGAAAAATGGCGCAGTGTCGGACACCTGGATCCCATACGTGTGCAGAAGAGTATGTTGACCTAACGACACATAATCATACTAGTTTAATTATGTGTCATCTATTACTTCACTAGCATCAGCAGTCATTTCAGAAATTTGTTCTTCTGAGAATCCGACTAGACGCTTAGCTGATACATTTACAAGTCTAGTGCTTTCAGTCTCTTCAGGCCCAAGTCTAATCAAAGGTATATTTACTATTGAAGCCATATTCGATGATTCGTCGGACCCTGACGAATCATCAGCATATTTTGCTTTAAACTCCTCTAACGATTGCTTAGCTACACTATAAGCATTTTCGAAATCTTCGCCAGTTTGGTCCGCAAGCCAATGAGCCCATTTAATCCCAAACCGACCATGCACTATTTCATCTGCCATTTCATAGTCTTTCAACAGTGCGGACAGATCATCGCCTAATTGCTTGAACGCTTCGCGATGCTGCGTTTGAGTATCAGTGCTATATTCACCTTCAGCTATTACGTTGACCATCATAATTTTCTCTAAAACA
>Ga0187827_10003731_pt1 | contig 19367 bp, 13 predicted proteins | sample ETNtaG_39_FD_167969 | JGI IMG/M metagenome (GOLD analysis project Ga0187827, IMG submission 167969) | Marine microbial and viral communities from oxygen minimum zone, Eastern Pacific Ocean - ETNP2014_SV_150_PacBio MetaG (Illumina Assembly) | ecosystem: Environmental > Aquatic > Marine > Hypoxic... | reverse complement strand
ATATACCCGAGTCCTAAACAAATATCGATGTCTACAAAATCCCATTCCATAATCCCTAGGGCTTGAGGATTGAACACAGTCCCAATATTGATCATTTTCACCATATTTTCATTGCTAATGAAGCTTGCATTGCGCAATGTATCAGAAGCTACAGGATAACCTTCAAAAGTGTAGTCTTTATTAAAGCTTAATCGATTAAACTTAAGCTCAGTGAAAAACCCAAACTTTTTATTTCTATCTATAGAGTAAAGACTAATTCCAAAAGGAATGTCCTCTAGACTAGTAAGTGCACCTAGAGTTGAGTAACTATCATTACGTGTACTTTGTGCTTGTAGAACTGATGCCGTTATGATGGCTAAAAGCAAGAGAGTTTTTTTCATAAGACTATTTACAATTGTCAATCATGATTTCTAAAATCTGAGCTGCCGCTTCAGCGATAACCGTTCCAGGTCCAAAGACTCCAGCAACACCAGCATCAAAGAGATAGTCGTAATCTTGAGCTGGTATTACACCACCAGCAACCACCATAATATCTTTTCTACCCAATTCTTTTAGTTCTGCTATAACGTGTGGAACAAGTGTTTTATGTCCTGCAGCTAAAGAAGAAACACCTAAAATATGAACATCGTTCTCTACCGCTTGTTTAGCAGCTTCCTTAGGTGTTTGGAAAAGGGGACCAATATCTACATCAAAACCAAGATCGGCAAAAGAAGTAGATACTACTTTAGCACCTCTGTCGTGACCGTCTTGCCCCATTTTAGCCACCATAATACGCGGTCTACGACCTTCGAGTTCCGCAAACTTATTGGCGAGTTCTTGCGCTCTTTTAAAAGCTTTATTATCTGCTATTTCCATAGAATATACTCCTGCTATTGAACGTATTTTAGCTTGATATCTTCCAAACTCACTTTCACAAGCATCAGATATTTCACCAAGCGAAGCTCTACAACGAGCCGCTTCTACTGCTAAATCTAGTAAATTTCCTTCACCTGATCTACAAGAGTCTGTGATCGCAATGAGAGCAGCTTTCACTTTGGTCTCGTCTCTAGAAGCGCGCATTTCATTTAAACGCTTAATTTGTGAATCTCTAACCGTATTATCTACTTCTAAGGTTTCTAAATCAGCTTCCTTTTCTAAGCGGTAAGAATTAACGCCAATTATCTGATCTTTCCCACTATCAATACGTGCTTGCTTACGCGCCGCAGCTTCTTCAATACGCATTTTTGGAATTCCCGTTTCTATGGCTTTAGCCATTCCTCCGAGTTCTTCCACTTCCTGAATTAATGTCCAAGCTTTTTGAGTAATCTCTTCGGTTAGCTTTTCTACATAATGCGAACCTCCCCAAGGATCTACCACTCTTGTGAGTTCTGTTTCCTTTTGAAGATAGATTTGTGTATTACGTGCTATACGAGCAGAGAAGTCAGTTGGTAGAGCAATAGCTTCGTCTAAGGCATTGGTATGTAAAGATTGTGTTCCACCAAAAGCTGCAGCCATAGCTTCAATACAAGTACGGGCTACATTATTAAATGGATCTTGCTCAGTTAAGCTCCAACCAGAAGTTTGACAATGCGTTCTTAAGGCAAGTGATTTTGGGTTTTTAGGTTCAAATTGTTTTACCAATTTTGCCCAAATCATACGCGCAGCACGCATTTTGGCAATTTCCATAAAGTGATTCATCCCAATAGCCCAAAAGAAAGATAGGCGAGGAGCAAAGGTGTCTATGTCCATTCCTGCTGCCAATCCTGTACGAATGTATTCCAATCCATCGGCAAGGGTATAAGCCAACTCTATATCTGGCGTAGCACCTGCTTCCTGCATGTGGTATCCCGAAATACTGATAGAGTTGAATTTTGGCATATTTTGAGAACTGTACTCAAAAATATCCGCTATAATCTTCATCGATTGCTTCGGTGGATAGATATAGGTATTACGTACCATAAACTCTTTCAGAATATCATTCTGAATAGTACCACTTAGTAATTTAGGGTCTACACCTTGTTCTTCGGCAGCTACAATATAAAATGCCATAATTGGTAGCACAGCTCCGTTCATGGTCATCGAAACCGACATTTTATCTAGAGGAATCTTATCGAAAAGAATTTTCATGTCCTCCACAGAATCTATGGCAACGCCCGCTTTTCCAACATCACCTACCACACGTTCGTGATCGGAATCATAACCGCGGTGTGTCGCTAAATCGAAGGCTACCGAAAGTCCTTTTTGTCCAGCAGCTAAGTTTCTACGGTAAAAAGCATTCGACTCTTCTGCAGTAGAGAAACCGGCATACTGACGTACCGTCCAAGGACGCATAACGTACATAGTAGAGTAGGGACCTCTAAGGTTTGGTGCTATACCCGAAATAAAACCTATATGTTCAGTGTCTTTAATGTCTTCAGATTGGTAGCTCTTTTTAATTCCAATCTGCTCTGGGCTCACCCAAGTCTTGTTCGACTTTTCAGCATCCTTTCTATCGAGATTGAGTTCTATATTTGAAAAGTCTGGTCTAAGCATTTTTCTCCTTCGCTAATCGTTCAACATCCATTTGCGTAGACAAACGTTTCGTGTTTAAGGCTTTGAATTCTGTGCCTTCAACCATTTCTTTTTGTACTGGAATCTCTAATTGTGGACTCATCTCTTCGTCCTTATTAGGATAAAGATTTGTTCCTAACAATTGTGTATTCCCAGTACTTAGATTTTCTTCTTGGACAGCTGCGTTTTGTTCTATCATATCTTGAATAGAATTAGATTTTACAGCTTCTATCCATCCGCCCTGAGCTTCAATTTCTTGGAATAAAGACCAAGCGTTTTCGCTCAATTCGTTTGTGATTTGTTCTATATAGTATGAACCTGCAGAAGGATCGCTTACTTTATTGAAGTAAGATTCCTCTTTTAAAATCAAAGAGACATTTCTCCCCATTCTTTGGGCAAAATCATCCTCTTGTTTATAAGCAGCATTAAAGTTGCTCACATTTACGGTATTCGCTCCTCCTAATGCTGCAGACATACACTGACTGGTAGTACGGAGCATATTTACATATGGATCGAAAATCGTACTCGTTCTCAAACCAGTTTCTGCTCTTAGGTCTAAGCTTGTTTCTTCTTTTTTATAGGCTTTCAAGATTTGAGACCATAGAATTCGCATTGCGCGGAATTTAGCAATCTCGAAGAAGTAGTTTGTTGAAACCCCTAGACTCACTTGAGTTTTTGCTGCTGTTAAATCGCTATCCTTTGCAAAGTATTCACTTATCTGAGCTAAAGTAAATGCTAATTCTTGTGTAGCCGAAGCTCCCGAGTTATGATATTCCTGACCTTGAATACTTAGCGATTTATATGAGCTTAAAGAATTCATTTTCTCTTGAACATCTTTAAATTCCTTCCAAATATTTGAATCAAAGCTCCCTTTCTTTAAGGCAGCCATTAAAGGGTCGTAATGAAGACTCCCTTTAATGGTATCTTTAGCAATATTTCTCTTTTCTATGAGTGCAAGTAAAGCCTCTATAGAATTCTCAATTTCATCTGACTGAATAGAAGTCTGAATGTATTGGATTAATACATCTTCTAAAACAGATTCTAAATCCTGGCTTTCAACATTGCAGATTAATAGGGCAGAAGCACCCCCGTTTAAACTAGCGAGTACTTGTTTGTTAGAAGGCTTGTTTAAAGATTGTTCTATCTCCCAATCAGCGTGATGATGTGTGGTTTCTCCCTTTGTTCCGTTTACAGATTCACGATTGTAAACAGGGGATACTTTTATGTTTTCTGGACTTTCCCATATTAAGTTTTTATAGTCTTTTCCTTTAAGGTCTGTAATGATTTTCTCATTCCATTCCTCTAGTGTATTGTGACTAAATTCTTCAAATAGTTTTTCCATAGTCTCGCGTCTTACTCAATAATGAGAAAGATTTCTTCATTTTCCTTTTTCATATGGTATTTCTCTCTTGCGTACTTTTCTAATCCTTCAGGACTCGACAATTCGTGTAGCGCAATTGAATCCTTTCGGATTTCTTCTCGGTAGTGAATTTGATCTTTTTCTAACTGATCAGTAGTTTTTGATAAACGACGGTGATTTAAATAGGAATTACTATCAAAAAACAACATCCATAAAACAAATAAAAACCCTAGTACAACAAAAGGATTTTTGAGTTTTTTTAAGAGTAGTTTTAGTATCACTTTCAGGTTTTTCATAAGTCAAAAATAGGGAATGTTTTTTAATAGGGAGTAGGGAATTGGGAATTGGGAGAAGAGAAAAAGAGAGTATACTATTCCCTACTGCCTTCTTCCTATTTCCTTTTTAAACCAAAACGTCGCCATCCATTTCCTCTGGGATCTCCACGTCCATAATTTTTAATACTGTAGGAGCGATGTCAGCTAGTTTTCCATTTTTAACTGCTTTGAAATCGGTGTTCAACAAAAAGCAGGGAACAGGATTTGTTGTATGTGCAGTATTTGGAGTGCCATCAGCATTAATCATAAAGTCGGCATTACCGTGATCGGCGATAATGATGAAACCGTAATCTTGTTTCAAACCAGCATCAACAACTTGCTGAGCACAGTTGTCTACTGTTTCTAAAGCTTCAACTACAGCCTCGTAAACGCCTGTATGTCCTACCATATCCGGATTGGCAAAGTTTAAGCAAATAAAATCGGTCGGAGAATTTTCAATTTCATGGATAATCGCATCCGCTACTTTCTTAGCACTCATGCTTGGCTGTAAGTCGTAGGTAGCCACTTTCGGCGAAGGAATCATGATTCTCTTTTCGCCATTAAAAGTTTCCTCTCTACCACCCGAGAAGAAGAAAGATACGTGAGGGTATTTTTCAGTTTCAGCAATACGAATTTGTGTTTTACCATTAGCAGATAAAACTTCACCTAGAGTATTCTGTAAATTATCTTTATAGAATAAAACAGGTACATTCTTAAACGACTGATCGTACATAGTCATCGTCACGTAGTTCAAGTCGAGCTTATGCATATTGTATTCGTGCATATCTTCTTGCGTAAGAACTTGAGTGATTTCTCTACAACGGTCTGTTCGGAAGTTAAAGCAGATCACTAAATCTCCATCACATATTTTTGCAAGCGTATTTCCATTTGCATCAACCTTAGAAATGGGTCTGATAAATTCATCCGTTATATCATTCTCGTAAGAAGCCTGAATAGAAGCAGTGATATCTTGACTCTTTTTACCTTCGGCATTTACCAATAAATCAAAAGCTAATTTTACACGTTCCCAACGCTTATCTCTATCCATTGCATAGTAACGACCAATTACGCTGACTAATTCGGCTGAAAGATTCGATATTTTAGATTCTAAGTTTTCAATAAAGCCTTTACCACTTTTAGGATCGGTATCTCTACCATCGGTAAAAGCGTGCACAAATACTTTATCTAAACCAATTGTGTCAGCTAATTCACATAAGTGGTGTAAATGTCTTTCGTGAGAGTGAATACCTCCGTCGGAAAGCAATCCTATAAAATGAACGGGCTTGTTATTTATCTTGGCGTAATCAAAAGCCTTGTTAAGCTCTTCATTATCCTTAAAAGTATTGTCTTTTACAGCATTATTGATTTTTACTAAATCTTGATAAACCACTCTACCAGCACCAATGTTAAGGTGTCCAACTTCAGAATTCCCCATTTGACCTGTAGGAAGCCCTACATGCTCACCATCGGTAAGGATTTCAGAATTTGGGTGGTTTTTATAAAGTGAATCTACAAAGGGCGTCTTTGCATTTCTCATGGCATTCGACTTGGTTTCATTTCCATGTCCCCAGCCATCAAGAATCAATAAGGCTACTTTTTTCATTTCTAGGTATTATGTGAAGCAAATTTAATGATTATTGACTATTAATGTACATTCTAGAGTTTTAAGAATAGATAATTTTAAGGCATTGATAATTTAATCTAAAAATTAGTCAATACACATACTTTGTGTTTGCATTCGAATAATTTGTTATAGTGATTATAAAAACATCGATATCTGAATAACTTAATTATTTTATTACTTTCATGAAATAAAAATATAATTTCGTATGTCTAAGAAGAGATGTCATTAAACGAAAATTAAATTACAACGATGAAAAAACTTTTATTCTCCCTAATCTTGGCAAGTTCATTTGTTGCTTTAAATGCTCAAACCTCAACCGAGTTTGATGGCTACGCGCTTTACAATCAGCAGAATGAAAACACAACATATCTTATAGATAAAGATGGTGATATTGCCCATACCTGGAATAACGATTTAACTTGTAATTATACAGTGCTATTAAAAAGCAATGGAAATATTGTTCGAGGAGCAAAAAACCCAAGTAATATATTGGGAGGGGCAGCAGAAGGAGGTAGAATCCAAGAAATTGCTCCCGATGGATCTATCGTTTGGGACTTTACTTATTCTGATGCAACCCATTTATCTCATCATGACATTACTTTAGTAAACGATAATGTGATGCTTACTGCATGGGAAGTTAAATCAACAAATCAACTTACGCAAGCCGGATATGATAATGCTTCGAGTGATAAGTGGCCTACACACTTTGTTGAAGTTGCACATGATGGTTCGGGTGGTGGACAAATAGTTTGGGAATGGCATATTTGGGATCATTTGATTCAAGACCACGATCCAAGTAAAGATAATTATGGTGTGGTTGCAGAGCATCCAGAATTAATTGATATAAATATGCTTCCGCAAATGGGTGGAGGTCCTGGAGGTCCTGGAGGTAACAGCGGAGATTGGTTTCATGTAAATGGGATTAATTATAATGCTGATCTAGATCAAATTGCTTTTTCTTCTCGACATGCAAGTGAGGTTTATATTATTGATCATAGTACTACAACCACAGAAGCAGCTTCTCATACTGGAGGAAACTCTAACCAGGGTGGAGATTTATTATACCGTTGGGGAAACCCTTCTAATTATGGAGCTCCTGGAACACAACAGATTGCTTCTGCTGTACACGATGTCCGTTGGATCACAAATGATGGTAGACCCAATGGAGGTTTTTTACAATTCTACAATAACAATGGTGGTGGAAGTTCAACTTCTACAGTTGATGCCATAGAAACTCCTATTAATGGTTTTAACTACGATTTAGAGCCAGGTCAGGCTTATGAACCTTCCTCTCATACTTGGAGACATACTTGTAATGGTTATGCTAGTGGTCAATCATCACAAAATAGAATGAGTAATGGAAACGTGTTTGTTAATATTTCTGGAGGACAAGGTGGTTCGGGATATATGTACGAGGCGGATTCTGTTGGAAATGTTATCTGGCAATATAATGCTGGAGGTACTCCAAAAGCCTTTAGGTATGAGTGTAATGACTTGGGGATTATAGCATTATTAGATAATCCATGTGATATTAACAATCAGTCGTTAAATGAAGAAGATATAAATCAAGTCGTTATTTCACCAAATCCATCAAGTGGTATTTTTAATATTACTGGAATCCAATCAAAGGAGTTTACAATTACGGTTGTAAATGTTTTTGGTCAAATAATCAAAAAGCTAAATACTACACGTATCGATCTGTCTGATTGTTCTAACGGTCTGTACTTTATTAATATAGTAGATGCAAATGGTGTTTCTACTTTAAACAGTGTCTCTTTAACAAAATAGAGTATGAACTGTAAATCTATAGGTTTACTTTTTTCTATAGTATTCTTAACGAATGCCTTGGCTCAAGAATCATTTTATAAGACCGACGAAATTCGTGAAATAAAAATTTCTTTTTACCAAAGTAATTGGGATGCACTATTGGACAGCCTATACATTGCAGGTGATCGAGAAAGAATACTAGCAAGTGTGCTTATAGATGGACTTTCTTACGACAGTGTAGGTGTGCGTTATAAAGGTTTTAGCTCGGCAAGTATTAATCGGGTTAAAAATCCATTTAATATTAAGTTGAATTATAGTATTGCAGGGCAAAACCACCTTGGTATAGATAAGTTAAAGCTAAGTAATGTTATCCAAGACCCTTCCTTTGTAAGAGAAGTGCTTTCGTATGAGATTGTTAGACAGTATATGCCTGCTTCAGAAGCCAACTATGCCAATCTTTACATTAACGATACACTTATTGGACTTTACTCAAATGTAGAAGCTGTTAATAAAGAGTTTTTAGAAAAACATTTTTCTTCTACCGATAACGTGTTGGTAAAGGGAAACCCAGAAGAGATTGACTTATACGGAGAAAATTCTAATTTGAGTAATAGCCCAGGTTCTGACACACTAAATTATACTAGTTTGTACACCATGAAATCTGATTACGGTTGGGGTGAATTATATGAGCTTATTGACACCTTAAATCTATATGAACACGCTTTAGATCAAGTGTTAAATATTGATCGTGCCTTGTGGATGCATGCCTTAAATTACACCCTTATAAATTTTGATAGTTATATTGGTTATGCTCAGAATTACTATTTATATCAAGATGATAATGGTTTGTTTAATCCTATAGTTTGGGATTTAAATATGTCTTTTGGGAGTTTTCGCTTAGCAGATGCTTCCGTGTATTACGATGGCTTTTCTATCGAACAAGCTAAAACAATAGATCCTTTAAGTCATTATAATGAATACTCGGTTTACCCTAGACCATTACTTCGAAATCTATTTGAAACGAGTAGGTATAGGAAAATGTATATGGCACATATACGAACTATAGTTGAAGAGAATTTTGAAAATGATATTTATAAAAACAGGGCTGAGGAACTCTATTATTTAATTGATGCTAGTGTGTTGGCAGATACCAATAAGTTTTATACTTACACCGGTTTTCAGACTAATTTATATTCTACCGTAAGCGATTTAGTCGATTATCCTGGAATTGTAGATTTAATGGAAGGGCGAATTAACTATTTGTCTTCATATTCGGGTTATCAGGGAGCACCACAAATAGACTCAATTATTTATCAACCTCAGGAACCTATTTCTGGAGACACTATATTAATTACTAGCTATATTGAGGGAGCTTCTGAAGTTGTTTTGGCCTACAGGAATAGCCCAAATAAAGTATTTGAAAAGTTTTTGATGAATGATTCTGGATTGTATGGAGATCAGTTTGCCTCAGATAATTGGTTTACTGGAAAGATTGTTTCTCAAGGTTTAAATCTAGATTATTATATCTACGCTGAGAATGATTCTGCCGGGGTGTTTTCGCCTGCACGTGCAGCCTATGAATACCACACCATAAATGGATCTTTTTCTGTTGGTGATATAGTTATAAATGAGCTTATGGCTTCAAATTCTTCCACAGTAAAAGATGCGAATGATGAATTTGATGATTGGATTGAATTGTATAATACTACAGATAATGATGTTTCTGTATCAGGTTTATTTTTAAGTGATGATGTATTGAATTTAACAAAATGGGCTTTGCCAGAGATGAGTATTCCTGCAAACGATTATTTAATTGTTTGGGCAGATTCCGAAGAATCACAAGCTGGGGTACATTCAAATTTTAAATTATCTTCTTCTGGCGAGCAGCTCTATCTTTCACTTATATCAGAAGCTATTGTGGACTCTATTACTTTTAAGAGTCAATTAGAAGATATTTCTTATGGTAGGTTTCCAAATGGAACAGGTGATTTTACTCTTTTGAGCCCAACTTTTAGTGCAAGTAATAATACAGCATCGATTATTCCAGAAGATGATGCCTTGTTGTTGTATACTTATCCGAATCCAGTTGAAGAAATATTGTATATAAGTATGGAATCTCAAAAAGAGTTTACACTTCAGTTCGTAGATATCTTAGGCAAGGTTTTGTATTCAGAAAATTTCTCTGCAGGGATTATTCAGACAGAATTACCATTAAGTCAATATGTGTCTGGCGTATATCTTATTACTGTAAATTCAGAGGATTCTACATCTACCCAAAAGATTGTTAAACTATAAAGCTTATACTATGAAAACAGTACAACTACTTTTCGTATTCATTTGTTCTGCAAGTCTTTTTGCTCAAGAATACACTCATTATACCGAATCTGAAGGATTGATTAATAACTCAGTAAATTGTGTAGACATAGATAATAATCAGAATGTTTGGTTTGGTACCAACAACGGTGTTTCTAAGTTTGATGGTGTGAATTGGGATTCTTTTACCACAGATATGACTCCTGATTTGGTTGACAATTCTATAACAGCTATTTGTGCTACAAGCACAGGCGATATTTGGTTAGGTAGCGATTTTGGTGTCAGTGTTTTTGATGGGAGTACATGGAGCACGTATACAGAAGAGGATGGACTAGGTGATAACAGAGTTAGTTATATTTCTGAAGATGTTGATGGTGTAATTTGGATTGCAGAAAAAGAGGGTCTGAGTAGATTTGATGGTTCTTCTTGGACTACTTATGGTACAGGAGAAGGACTCCCTTTTGGTGGGCTTAATTATGTTGCTTTTGATTCAAACAATCAACTATGGCTTGCCAATAGTATTTTTGGATTGATTCATTTTGATGGGCTAAATTTTACTACGTATAATACTAATTCGGGTTTAATAAGTAATACTGTACGTGCTATTGCAGTTGATGAAAATGATAATAAATGGGTGGGTACGGCTCAGGGTATATCAGTGTTAAATTCAGTAAATATGATAGAGGAAAACCACACAATGATGTTGCTTCTACCCGAACCCGATACTTTAAATCCGGTTGTAGATCTAGCGCTAGATTCACAAGGGAATGTATGGGCTGGAGTTTATGTAGATTATCTAGTAACCGTAGGTGGTGTAGCGGCTTGGAATGGTGATTCGTGGACTGGTTTTACGAATGATGGTGAACTGGTAGGTCCAGTTGTAAGAGCTTTAGCTATTGATGCAAATGATGCTATTTGGGTAGCTACAAGTACCGGTGTTACCAAAATCACGAACCCTCAATTATCAATGGATCAATTAAAGAATTCTATTTTTTTAAGTGTTTATCCAAATCCTGCTTCATCAAGTTTTGTTATTCAATCTGAATACACAATAGAATCCTACAAAATAATTAATATTCTTGGAAAAACTATAAAGGAGTCAGAGTCTATTAATTTGAATGAAATTCGCATAAATTCAGAAAGCCTATCAGGTGGATTGTATATTGTAGATGTTGTGACTTCAGTAGAGCGTATCAGAGAATTTATAGTAATAGAGTAAGAATGCTTTTGTGTTTTTATAAATTAATATAGAATTTAGTTTCGACCAAAAACACTATTCCTGTTTAACCTTTTGCTTACTTAGGTTTTTTCCCATCGAGGAAATCTTTAAGATAGTATGGCTCGAAGTAGGCAACATCTTCAAATTTTTCATCGAGGTATGCTTTATGAACAGATTCAGCCATCGCTTTAGTGGCTGGGTATATGTCAGGACTAAAAGTTGAATTACCTCTTTTGTATAGTGTTTCCGATTTACCAGAGCCATCACCAAAGAAATGACATTTGTTTGAAGCTAAGACTTTATCGAAAGAATCTTCATGCAGAATTAAAGCTTCAGTAGCTTTTAATTTATTGAATTTAGAGTCGAAAATAGCTGTGTAAACCTCCATTCTCCTGGCATCTAGCATAGGAATCAGAATGTCGTTTTCCTCTACCTTATTCTCTAGACAATAGGTTCTACAAAGGATTTCTAAAGTCTCCAGACTTATGAGTGGTATATCTAATCCATAACAAAGTCCTTTAGCTGAAGAAACGCCTATACGTAAACCTGTGTATGAGCCAGGACCTTTACTAATCGCTACGGCATCAAGGTCTTTTAAGGTCTTATTGGATTTAACTAAAATGTCTTCTATAAAAATGTGTAGCTTTTCTGAGTGAGAGAAATTCCCATTGTTAAAATCAACTGATTCTAGAACTTTGCCATTTTCTGTAAGTGCAACAGAGCAGCTTTTTGTTGCTGTATCGAGTATGAGGATGAGCGGCATTTGCTTGATAGTTGTTGGTTTTCGCTTGATGAATTGAAATACACTGCAAATATAGTAGGAAGAGAATGTAGTTTTAAGTTTTGAGTGATAAGTTTTAAGCTGAATTTAGATAAGTGTAATCGTTCGTTAAATATCTTTTTCAGCTATACACCTAATGTTTACTATAAAACTACACTACATTATAACTCAAAACTTTTTCTTGACCCTTTAAGTTTAGTCTTTCTTATTATCTACAATAACTTTCATTTCGTTGCGAAGTTTTTTAGAAACAACACTGTAAGGTGCTTTGATAATTTCATCACCTTCATTTATGCCAGAAATAATTTCAATGTTTTGATCATCTTGAATTCCAGTCTCTACAGCAACTAATTTTACCACTCCGTTTGAGTGAACAAATACACATTCAAATGCCTCCTGTTCTTTAGAGTCTTTGCTGTATTTTTCTCTAGAGCTTATAGCCACAGTGCTACTATCTTTGCGTGTAGTAACAGATTGTATAGAAAGAAGTCGAATATTGTCTTTGATCTGTGTTCTAATGTCAACAGAAGCCGTCATTCCAGGACGGAAAGGGTGTTTATGATTATCCGTTAATTGTTTGTAAGAAGATTTAAGAATTCTAATTTTAACCTCGAAGTTGGTTACTTGATCAGCAGAAGTTCCAATTAGATTAGCTGAGTTTGCAATTTCTGTAACAAGACCTTCAAATTTATCTTTCATATATGCATCCACATTAACATCTGCAAAGTCGCCTAATTTTACTCGAAGTATATCATTTTCACTTACATCCACTACCACTTCCATATGGTCTAAATCCGCGATGCGTAACAATTCTGTTCCGGTCATTTGAGCCGTACCTACAACTCGTTCACCTTGCTCAACATTTAGGCGCGAAATAGTTCCAGAAATAGGCGCATAGATGGATGTCCTATTTAAGTTGTTTTGGGCTTCTTTTAAAGAGGCTTTAGAGCTCTCAACACTGTATTGAGTAGCTTCAACAGAAAGTTGGGCTAATTCGTAAGAGTTTTGACTGGTTTCATATTCAGCAGAAGAAATAGCTCCTTTTTTGTAGAGGTTGGAATTTCTATTGTGTTTTAATTCTGCATTTTTTAATTGAGCTTTTTGCTGTGCTAGATTCGATTGCATATTATTCAGACTCGCCTCCATACGGTCGAGGTTTGCAGCATACAATTCTGGATTAATACGTAGTAGTAAGTCGCCTTGCTCTACCCAGTCTCCTTCTTGGATATTCAGCTCTGTAATCTCACCTGAAACATCAGGAGAAATTTTCACTTCTACTTCAGGTTGAATTTTCCCATTTGCAGGAACCATTTCTGTAATCGTACCCAGGAATACCTTTTCAGTTTCTACGACTAGTGTATCATCACTTCCGATATATCCATTTTTCTTTGCAATTATAAGTACAGAGAATAGTACAATTGCACCAATTATTAAACCCGTTTTATTTTTCATAGTTCAAATGTTAAGCTGGTGTAGAAGTCGTATAATTTCACTTTAAAAATCAAGTCGTATTTGGCTTGTAATTCATCAGATTCAGCTTTAATCAATTTATTTTTCGATTCATTGAATTCATAACTGTTAACCATCCCAAGCTCATATCGATCGTTTATATATCCGAAAGAAGCCTTGTAAGCAACTACAGCTTTAAGTGCTGCCTGATGTCTTTTATAGGCCGCTAACTGATCTGCATAAGCCTGCTCCATGTTTTTACGCAATTGGTTTTTTGCTAGCCTAGCATTTAAAATCGAATTTTCTATTTGTATTTTACTTTGGTTCACTGCTGTGCGTGTCAACCATCGGTTAAATATCGGGATGTTGAGGCTTAATGCAATTCCAGATTGTTTATTGTTCTCTAACTGATCGTTAAAAGAAATCATATCTGCTGCATTCTCAGAATACAAGGTGCTGTTGCGATATCCTATACTAAGATTAGGATAATAACTAGCTCTAGCAATTTTTAAATCGTACTCAGCGCTTCTTACTTGTAAGTCTGCCGACTTAATAGAACTCTGGTTTTTTATTGCTGTATTAAAGTCGTTGTTGATGTTATCTTTTAGTTGAAAATCTGTGATTACAAGGTCTAGACTTAAAACTTTTAAATTTTGGTGCTTTTCTAATTCTAGAATTTGAGCCAATTGAAGTTTAGATAAATTCAATTGATTTTCAGCCTGAACTAATTGCTGCTCTTCGAGTGCTAATTGAGATTGAATATTCAGTAGTTCACCTTGTGCAAATGAACCAGCTTCGACAAGGGTGTTGATTCTTTCTTCTTGTCCTTTAGTTAATTCAAGTTGTTTATTAGCGGTATTGTAAAGTTCTTCGTTAAATAATATTTGTAAATAGCTTAAAGCTAATGTGCTTATTAAATCATTTTTTGAAGTCTCTAAATCATAGCCGCTTTTTAAGCTCTCGTTTGCAGCTTTTTTTATTTGATTGTAATTTTTAAAGCCATTAAAAAGAGTAGCATTTGCCGAATACGATAGGTTGACCGATGAACTAACTTCCTCAACAAAATCATTTGTAAAGGGATCTATATATCTACCCCGGTTTTCATTAAAAGAGCTTGATGCGTTTAGAGAAGGAAGGACTTGTAGTTTAGATTGTAATAATTGACTCTCTTTTATTCCAATATTTAGTTCAGCCTGTTTTAAAGAAATATTGTTTTTTAAGGCATAATCAATACAGTCTTCTAAGCTCCATACTTGCTGAGCCTGAACAGTCGCAAAAGAGAAAAGGAAAGCAAGGGTGCTTAAAATTTTCATGGATGTACAATTGTTAGATTTTAAGCAAATATAATAATAAGCAGATAATGATATGTTAATAGATGTTAAGACTTGTCTTATGTATGAAAATATTGAATGATTAAACCTGAATACTCAGGTTTAATCATAGTACTCTAAATTAGTTATTGTGTTAATTCTGTTACAAAATTATTGAATTCATTTTTGTTAATAGAATAAATAGTATGTAGGGGATTAATAGGAAGGACGGTAAAGCCATAGTTAGTCCAAAATTTTTTCGTTCCTGTTTGTGATGCATAAAGTAAGCAATGATGTAATAGGCTTTAACCAAAGTTAGAATGATAAATGTCCATTTTAAGATGTCGTAGCTTACGGGCTTGTAGATTCCTAATAATATTTCAACTGTTGTTAAGGCTAAAAGAATCCAAAATACTAACCAAATCTTTTTTGTTCCTCCGTGATTATCGTGTGACATATCTTGTTTGTGTGTTAATCTTGTGATTGTGAATCTTTTAGGTCAAAAATTATACCATATATAAGTAAGTAGATATAAATACCCAATCTAAAACGACAAAATGCAAGTAAAGTTTAACCTTTTCATAGTCTACTCTATTTTGATAGGCACCAAATAATATATTAAATTGAGAATAATAAGGTTAACTAATACTCGTGTAAATGAGTATAATGCATTAATAAAAAAAAGTGTTAGTAGATTGTGGTATACCGTATTCGTTGGCAGCTATGTTTGCACCGTAAAAATGTTCGGCACCTTCTGTAAGTCTTTCAATTAATGTAGAGTATGTAATTAATTTCTTTGCACCTAATCTTAATTAAAGGAAAGACCACATCATAATTTTACCTTAATTTTCGTTAAAAGGCTTATCTTTTGATGAAAATTAATTCAGGTTCTGTTTTTTATATTGATAGACTTGTAAGGTTTTAGTTGATGAGCTTGTTAACTTCATCTTCTATAGCTTTAATTTTAATTAGTTTTTTAACTACAATCGGTGGAGCTACTCGTTCTTCACATTCAGTAAGTCGACATCTTTCACAAGTAGCATTTACTTTTCTTGTAATGATATTAGGATCTTCCAGAAATTGAATTCCCTTTTTGAGTTTATCGTTAATTAATAGGCCTAGCGTTACACTGCTGTTCGCATTGGGTGTAGGGTACATCGATCTGGCAATGGAAATACACAAGTATTCATTTTTAGAATCTATATAAGAGGAGCGTTGAGCTTTAATAATGTTTTTATTTTTCTTAAGGTTTATTTGTTGTTTGCTAAGATCTTTTAAAACATCAATGGTTATCCATCTACGACAATAGTGTTCTTCCAACTTGTTGCCGTGAGGGTTGTGAAGCTTGTTGAGGTGAAGTTCTTTATTGAGGTAAAAGTAATTGCTGTGATTGTCATTATTAAATCGTAGGAAAAATAAGTTTTTGATTCCCATTTTTTGAGGAAGTACATTCGTTAATCTTTGGAAAAGCATTTCCGGAGATACATTGTATTTTTCTAATAATTGTTCAATTTTTTCCGGTTCGAATGTTTGTGATTCGAAGAAACCCTCTAGATCTGTATATAGTTCGTTTTCATTTATAAGTAGTGCTACAGAGAAATACGAAGCTTTAAAGTTGTTTAGAACTTCATCGAAGTTTTTAGCTTTATGATGACTAAAGGTAAGTGGTCTGTTTTCGAGTTTCAAAAAATTGAAGGCGATTTCTCTGCCTAATATGAATAGCATTTGTGAATCCTGTAGCGTAGGATTCGTGTACAAAACGCTTTCTTCTCCGGTTTTTAGAATGGAGCGTAATCCCTTTAGATTAGGAAATTTATTTGTGTCTATATTTTCGAAGGTATATTTGTAATGGTCAATTAAGGTTTTCTTTAATTCATGAATGGTCAATCCTTTTTTGTTTAGGCCAAAGGTTCTTATACACGAGGCTACAATCTCTTCAATCTCTTCAAAATAATTTAAATGTAGTTCTTGGTAAGCTCTGAGTGCGGAATAATAAAAATGCTCCTGATTGAGTTGGTGATCTCTCGCAATCTCTAAGATTGCACTGATAAAAGCGTTTACTCGTGTTGGAGCCTCAGCAAGCAGTCCTACTAGTTTTTTAGAGTCGATTCCGAAAAAGTCTAGTGGAATTTCATTCAAAACGTCACTTTTTATCAAAGTACTGAGTGGAGAAAGACGTTTTTCGAGTTTTAAAGAGACTAATTCATCAAAATTTAGGTCTAAAGCTTCCGATATGGACAGTATTTTGTCGGGTTTTGGATATTTTTTTCCCTTCTCAATTTCGTTTAAATAGGAGATAGAAAGTCCTGAGGATTCAGAGAGTTTCGCTAAGGATAACATTTTCTCTTTTCTTGCCTGCTTTAGCTTCAATCCAAAAATAATCTTGATGTTCTCTTTGTTTACGCTCATATTTCAAATATATAAAAATTATTAGTTTGCGAAAATTCTTAACCAGCGAATAAATATTTAATAGCGAATATTCGCAAATGAGTTGAAATTTATTATAACTTTGTAGGGAACCTAAAATCAGGTAAATGGAAATGGAGACACTTTTGAGTTCTAAAATTAATATTGTACAAAAGGAAAATTACAATTCAGTAATTCTTACGGATGAGGCCTTAGCATTTTTAGAGTCTTTACATCAAAAATTCAATTCAAGACGTATTGCTTTGATTAAAGATCGATCTAAAAGACAGCTAGAGATAGATAAAGGAATTATGCCTTACTTTTTACCTGAAACGAAAATTGTTCGCGATGGAAATTGGAAAGTTGCCGATATACCGCATGATTTACAGGATAGAAGAGTTGAAATTACTGGACCTGTTAGTAGGAAAATGATTATAAACGCATTGAATTCTGGTGCTAAAACTTTTATGGCCGATTTTGAGGATAGCAGTGCACCAACTTGGAATAATGTTATTGATGGACAACAAAATTTAAAAGATGCTGTTGATGGAACTATTAGTTTTCATAAGCAGGGTTCTGATAAGGTATATACCCTTAATGAAGAAACAGCTGTATTGATGGTGCGTCCCAGAGCTTGGCATTTAGATGAGCGTCATATAGAAGTGAATGGAAAGGTAATGAGTGGTGCTTTAGTGGATTTTGGTTTGTACTTCTTCCACAATGTAAAGCTGTTACTAGCTAAAGGTACGGCTCCGTATTTCTATCTACCTAAGATGGAATCACATTTAGAAGCTCGACTATGGAATGATGTTTTTGTGTATTCGCAAGAGTATTTGAAGGTACCACAGCAAACTATACGTTCTACCGTTTTGATTGAAACAATCATGGCGGCTTTTGAGATGGATGAAATTCTTTATGAGTTAAAAGATCATATCGCAGGCTTAAACTGTGGACGTTGGGATTACATATTTTCTTTTATCAAACGATTAAGAATGCATAGCGAATTTCTTCTTTCTGATCGTGATCTTGTTGGAATGTCTATTCCTTTTATGAAGAATTACTCACTGTTATTAATTCAAACTTGTCATAAACGCGGTGCTTCTGCAATTGGAGGAATGGCAGCTCAAATACCAATTAAGGATGATGATAAGGCAAATCGTCAAGCTTTAGATAAGGTAGTGCAGGATAAGATGCGTGAAGTTAAAAATGGCCATGACGGTACCTGGGTGGCTCATCCTGCTTTAGTTTCTGTTGCTCAAAATGTATTTGATGCCATGATGCCTGCTAAAAATCAAATTGAAGTTTTACGAAGTGATGTGAGTATCACAGAGAAAGATTTGTTGGAACTCCCTGAATTAAAAATTACCGAAGCAGGTGTTCGAAAAAATATCAATGTAGGAATCTTATATCTCAATGCCTGGTTGATGGGTAATGGTGCTGCTGCTATTTATCATTTGATGGAGGATGCTGCAACTGCAGAGATTTCAAGAGCTCAAATATGGCAATGGATTAAACACGGCGCTGTATTAACTGATGGTCGAAAGATAGATGAAGAACTTGTACAGATGTTACTTCCAGAAGAACTTGATAAGATTAAAGATTATGTAGGGGATGTGTATTATAAAAATGCTCGATTCCCCGAAGCTATAACATTATTTGATGAACTCGTTTATAGCGATGAGTTTGAAGAATTCTTAACACTAAAAGCTTACCCAAAAATTTAAACAATTATTTCACAACTAGCGTAATGAATAACGCTCTAGATAACTGAAAGCATGAAAACTCTACAACAAAACAATTATAGCTCTGCATTAGAGACTGTAAGAAGTCTAAAGCAAAAGCACGGAAAAACATGGAAGTCAATAAGCCCTGAAAGTGCAGCTAGAATGATTACTCAAAATCGTTTCAGAACTGGTTTAGATATTGCAAAATATACTGCAGCTATAATGAGAAAAGATATGGCAGTATATGATGTGGACTCTTCAAGCTACACACAATCATTGGGTTGCTGGCATGGTTTTGTAGCTCAGCAAAATATGATAGCTGTTAAGAAACACCATAAAACAACGAGTAAACGTTATTTATATCTATCAGGATGGATGGTTGCGGCATTACGTTCGGAATTTGGACCATTGCCTGATCAATCTATGCACGAAAAAACTAGTGTGCCGGCATTAATAAAAGAGATTTATGATTTCTTACGTCAAGCTGATGCAATTGAGTTAAATGATTTATTTAGAAGACTAGATGCAGGAGAGGATGTACAAAGTCAAATTGATAACTTTGAAACACATA
>Ga0187827_10003729_pt1 | contig 19376 bp, 15 predicted proteins | sample ETNtaG_39_FD_167969 | JGI IMG/M metagenome (GOLD analysis project Ga0187827, IMG submission 167969) | Marine microbial and viral communities from oxygen minimum zone, Eastern Pacific Ocean - ETNP2014_SV_150_PacBio MetaG (Illumina Assembly) | ecosystem: Environmental > Aquatic > Marine > Hypoxic... | reverse complement strand
AACCGCGTTCTGATGGTCTTTTCCGTGTTCTCCGATTCTTTGGATCGCATCGTCTGGCAGTACCCCCTTTTCTACACGCAAGTTCACGAGCTTCCGTACGGAATGCCTCGCCGTCAAACGTTATGAAATCCTCTGTTTCAGGGCTAACTATCACTATTTGCCTGCCCTTGCTAGAATCTGCCTTTGGCCGGTTTCCAGAGCGAGGGAGAAGACAGAATGAGCCAGACAATCCTCGGCAAGCCGATGCCGAACATCCCCTGGGAAGATAAGCCGGCGGACAGCACGGACGTTGTCTGGAGACACAGTGGCAACCCATTGATAGGGCGCCGGCCTTTCCCCGGAGCGCAGGGCGTATACAACAGCGCGGTCATCGATTACGAGGGTGAGTTCATTGGAGTGCTCCGCGTCGAACACACGGACTCCATGCCGAGGCTTCACCTCGCTCGAAGCAAAGACGCACTTCACTGGGAGATCGAGCCGGTAAAGATCGAGATTTCCAGCAGCGACCCTGAAATTGGCCGGGGTGCCTATACCTACGATCCCAGGGTCTGCCTGATCGACGACACCTATTACGTAACGTGGTGCAATGATTACCACGGTCCGACAATCGGAGTGGCAAAGACAAAGGACTTCAAAGCCTTCGAACAGTTGGAAAACGCTTTCCTTCCTTTCAATCGCAACGGAGTGCTGTTCCCGCGCAAGTTCGATGGCAACTTCCTGATGTTCAGCCGTCCCAGCGACAACGGCCACACGCCGTTCGGCGATATCTACATCAGCCAGAGCCCGGACATGATTCACTGGGGGAGGCACCGCTTCGTGATGGGGCCGGGCGGGCAGTGGTGGCAGTCCACCAAAGTCGGCGCCGGGCCTATTCCCATCGAGACGACCGAAGGCTGGTTGATGTTCTATCACGGCGTTATCACCAACTGCAACGGCTACGTTTACAGCATGGGCGCGGTCCTGCTGGACATCGATGAGCCCTGGAAGGTCCTCTTTCGCACAAATCGATATCTGCTCCACCCGGAAGCGTCCTATGAAACCACTGGCTTCGTTCCAAACGTCTGCTTCCCATGCGCCTCCCTGGCAGACGCGGAGACCGGACGATTGGCCATCTACTACGGGGCGGCAGATACATACACCTGTCTGTGCTACGCGCAGGTCGATGAAGTCATCGATTTCCTGAAGGCAAATTCACGGCTGTTTTGAAATCACGTCGTGGGTCCCGATTCCGGACCAGACCACGCTGCGACTGACGATTCTCATTCTCTTTACCTTCAGTCCTTAATGCTTCTCCTCTCAATCCTCCTATCTTGCGTGTCTGCTGAGATGGATCCGTTTTCAGACCCCTCTGTTCGAAAGCAAGACGCCGACCTCGTTCAGAAGGTCCAGAACGAGAAACGGAAAGTTGCCAGCGCGGCCTGGTGGGGTTTCGATGAAAAAGATTCGACTCTGGCAATCCAATCGGCCATCGATTCCGGCGCCAAGACAGTTCTCATACCGAACATGGGGAAGGACTGGATAACGGCAAAGCCAGTCAAACTCGCAAGTGACCTGGAGGTCATCTTCGAAAAGGGGACGGTCCTCGCAGCGATGAAGGGGAAGTTCCTGTCGAAGCACGAGTCGCTCCTCGATATCAGAGACTGCAGCAACATCACTCTCCGGGGCTACGGGGCAGTCTGCAGAATGCGCAAGGAAGACTACACCATGCCTCCGTACGAGAAGGCGGAATGGCGGATGGCACTGGCCATACGCGGCAGCACCAACATCAAAGTCTATGGCCTCACCCTAAGGGACAGTGGTGGCGACGGGATTTACATTGGCACTACATCAAAGCAGAGATACTGCAAAGACATCCACATCAAGGATGTCACGTGCGATAACAACCACCGCCAAGGCATCAGCGTCATCAGCGCTGAGAATCTGCTCATCGAGAACACACGCTTGCTGAATACCGGCGGGACGCCCCCGCGGGCCGGCATCGACTTCGAGCCGAATTCTGCCGGTGAGCGACTGGTAAACTGCGTGGTGCGGAAATGTGTCGCTGAAGGAAACGAGGGGGCCGGCATCCTCGTTTATCTGCGGCCACTCTCAGTTGAATCAAAGGACGTTTCCATCCTTTTCGAGAATTGCATCGTACGTAATAACTCCACGGGCATCCTTGTAGGCGCCATCAGAGACGATGGCCCGGGCGGCAAAATAGAATTCCGGGACGTCATCGTCGAGGGTTCGCACGGACATGGCGCCCACATCTACGACAAGTCCAGCGGTCGCGCCTCGGTTCGTTTCGTACGATGTGCCTGGCGGGACAATGCGCAGACCCCGTCATCGTCACCCCTGAGCTTGTTTTTGCGCAGGCCGGAGATGGCGAAGCGCCATGGCGGAGTCGAGTTCATCGACTGTTTCATAGAGGACCATGAGAATCGTCCTTTCCTGACGGCTTTCGGAGGCGAACCTGCCGCGCGGGTCGAGCAAGTCACTGGCAGGTTCATTATCAGAGGCCCTTCGAAACCGTGGGCGGAGATCAGCTCGAAACATGAACGGATCAATCTGCTGGTCCATCATCTCCGTCTCCCGGCTGACGCTGAGGATAAACCGTCGGGCAAAACCCATCTGAATCGGCTTTGGGAAACCGCCTCGTTTGCGGAAGCTCCCACGAAGATGACTTTCGGCGGGGTTCTTCTTTCATCGAAGTACAGGGCCGCAGTTGATGTGGATGTGCCCGCCGAGGCCCTCAAAAAGGCATTCCAGGTCAGGTTCCGGCAGAACTGGGGAGTGCTGCTGAACGCGGGCGAGGAATTGAAGGGTCGAATCGAGTTGAGGCAGGTCAGCGACCGACGCCCTGGCGAGTACATCATCACAGATCCGGATGCAAAGGTGGTTGGGCAAGGACAGCTTCAGGTTGGTAAGGCTGAAGCGATTCGGGTCAAGGCAAAGAAGGATGGCGTTTATGCCGTCTCGCTCCTGACTGGAAACAACAGCGCCCGCGTCTGGTTCGAGAATCGCCACGTCTGTCTGCTGCTGCCAAGAACGCTGTGGTTCATCTACTCACAGCCTGAAGCCTTCTTCCTTCCTATGCCGGATGCCAGAGAGATCGAGATCGGCATCTACACCGCTTCGCCAGGCGAAACGGCAAGGGTTGCGCTGGTTGATCCGGAAGGCAAGGAAGTGGAATCAGTAGAGACCACCAGAACCGCAAAGGCGAAACTGAAGGCCAAGGTCCCGCCGGAACAGGCCAACCTTCCCTGGAGCTTGCGTGTCTCAAAAGCAGCGTCCGGTTTCATGGAAGATGTGCAGGTCACTTTCAAGGGCTGCCAGCCCTTCCTCTCGCCGCATCCGGGCCGGTTGATCGTGGGTGAGAAGTGAGTGCCCCTGACAGGCGCGAATTTGACTGCCGGCCAAGTGGCGTTAGAAGCAAGCAAGTCTTTTCCTGATGGCAGGGCTTCGGCCCTTACTCCTGCTGTGGTCACCAGACAGAAACTTGTCAGAGAGAGCTTCGAATGCATGCAGAAAGCTCTGAGACTGGAGCGCCCCTCACGGATGCCGTGCGGCGATCACGCAATGGTGGAGTACCGTCCGGATGTGTACCACTTGGGGGATCGGGGGCCATTGCCACCACCGGGGAAGATCGGACGCACCAAAGATGGAAAGAGGATGGTCACGCGGGACGGCGGTGTATGGCCAACAGACGCGCGCGAAAATTACAGGGACCACAACGATGTGCTGGATGTCGACCTCAACCGTTTCAAAGTCGAGGAGGTCGGAGAGCCCATGCTGTCTGTGATGGAACGATTACTGAAAGAGCGATCAGAGAAAGCCTATCCTGTCCCGATGCACTACGGGACGCTCATCACAAGGGCGACCATCGAGTTCGGCTGGGAGCCTTTCCTGATGGCGATTGCGCTCGATCCGGAGCGATTTGGGAAAATCCTCGATCGGTTCGGCGAAGCATCCCTGGCCGTCGCAGAAGGATGGGCCCAGACCGACGGGACAGAGGTAATCGTCATCCACGACGATATCGCGGCAACCAGAGGATTGTTCATCCATCCGGAATTCTCTCGCCGGTATGTCCTCCCGTGGTACGACCGGATATTCTCCACGATTCACAAGGCAGGTCGAAAGGTGCTCTTCATCAGTGACGGCAACTACTCTGAAATTCTGGACGACCTGCTGGAGCTTCGTCCTGACGGCCTCTACGTGGAGAGCAGTTCAATGAAGCCGGGAGACTTCATGCGCCGGGCCGGCCGGGACAAACTGTTCCTCATCAAGACGAATTCGTTGACGATAGACTTCGGCAAGCCGGAGGACATCTACAAGGAACTGGCCGCCCTGCGCGACCTGCACCAGGATTTCCCAGGCATGATGATCTATCGAGGAGGCGGTAACCCACGTCCGGGCAACGCTGAAGCGTTCGAGAACTACTTTCGCGAGCTTTTGGTTTACGATTGACACAAAAGCCCTTCCTGATTTACCACTACGACGAAGATCTCAAGGCCTTCCTCCGCTTCCATACCTGCCTCAATAGCCACGCCCTTCAAACGAGTCTCGGCCTTTTTGATGGCATCAACTAAAGTGAGTTTCGCATTCTTGGCAGCGGCCAGAATTCGGCGGTATTCCGCACCATCATCTTCCGCATGTGCCATGGTAAGAAGTGAATTGGCGAGAAGAATGGCCAAGGACAGGGATGCAATTCTGATCGGCGACATAACGCTCCTTTCATAAAGCAGAGGGGTGGGTGCTGGATACTCGATGCTGTCAATTCTCTCCATGCGATTCGATCTGAGACCGAGGTCATAAGCGCATCGGAGCAGGAATCCAGTGTCCAGTATCAGATAGCCCAGATTGGCCGCTCGCCGGTGTCGCCATCCGTGTGATAACGCTATGGGGAGGAGCTTGGATCGGAGCTGATTCTTCCTGGGCCTGCAGTGCTGTTCTGCGAATGTCTGGCTTTTCCCTTCACCGATCAGTTGTTTTGCTTTTTCCCTGTTCGACAGGTTATTAGCCGATAGCGATCAAGCTCGAATCGCTCTCTTCCCCCATGTCCCCCTTTGCAGCGTGCACGACGACGGTGGCAGCGGTCATGACAGGCTGGCCGCAGCGGAGGATTTTGAGCGACTTCCGTCTTCAGTTGAGCTCACGGATGCTTTCCATCGCATCGCCTCCAGTGGATTTTGGCTTCCCTCAGCGATGGCCGGCGAGGGCTTTCGAGGCGGAGCTTGCATTCCTCACAGAAGCGATGGCACCGGTCGGTGGTCATGACTTTGCCACAACCGAGGCATTCGAACTTTTTCCGTTGATGGTCCAGTTCGTACTGGCTCTGCAGTTCCTCACTTTCGAACTTCATATGGATACTGCTCATCTCTACTCTCCTGAAATTAGGGGTAACAGGCACGGACTCATTCCGCTCTTCACTTGTCCGGCCCTTATTAAAGCAAGACGGAGCCGGATGACAGCTTTAGAAGGACCGAAAAAGGGTTTCCCCTATTGAGACGAGGAGAGAGGGAGCGAGGCTGTCGCTGTTGTGAGTGATACTGGATGCTCGATGCTCGATGCTCGATGCCGGTCGTGCCGACATTGTTGTGATGACGGCTGTAAAATCAGAGCATCCAAGAGATATGCGGTAACAAGTTTCCTTGCCCGCTTGGGACGGCCGCTCAAACTTCAAACCGCCTGACCAGCATCCAGCACCAGCATCCAGTATCACTCACAACAGCGACAGAGGAGACAAGGGGATGCTCACTCCTGTGAAAGCCACTTGCTCAATTCGGCCGGCATAGGCCAATCAAGTGCTACGTGTTGCTCGCTTAATGATTGGCGGAGTTCGCAAGATGGAGTTTGGCTAACATCGACACCAGCATCCTTCGCAATCCAGGCCGCGGCCCCCGCGGCCTGGCCGAACTGCACCATGGTCCGTGAGAGCCGGCAGCTCGAAGCAGCGATGGAGCTGAAGCTGGCGGCGCGGCAGGCGATGAGCAGATTTCGAAACCCTTGCGGAATCAGGCAGCGGAACGGAACTCCATAAGGCTCGGCCAACTCACCGCAGCCCTGGCGGCCGGTATCGCGGCCGTGGGTGTCCATCGCGTGATCCGCGATGGCGATGATGTCGGAATGTGTCTGACCGCTCAGACCGGTAAGCAGGTCATGCTGAGTGAGAACGTATTCGCCGATGATGCGGCTGGATTCGCGAACGCCCAGAGCCGGCGCGATCCAACTGATCCGGTAGCTCTGAAATTCATCCATCGCGGTCTGCGCTGCATGCCAATACGCATAGACGCGGCGCAGGCATTCTTCTCTCGCGCTTTCGTAACCGAGCTCTATGAACTCACCGCCTTCCATGGTAGGCAGCATGTTCATGTTACGATCACCGTTCGGGTAATGATTCATGCAGACCCAGGGCATGTGGTCCGTCCACCAGATCTCATCAGGGATGCCGTCAGGCCGAGGGCAGACGCTTGGCGTGTCCTTTTTCGTAATTCGAAAAATCAGGGTGACCCCGTTCACGTGCCGGTTCGCCTCTTCCGGCGCACCGGGCTCGTCGTAGGTGGCATGGGCTTCCTGGCCGAAAACCGTCTTCACACCCGCGGCTTTGCAGACCAGCGCGTCTGCCGTGCCGTCAATGTAAGAATCCGCAGTGATCGTATCGCCGTTGTTGAGCTCGATGGATCGCACCCTCCCTTCGGCGGCATCCACTTTGGCAAATTCTGTGTTGAGCAGCGTTTGACAATTGCCGGTTTCATCAAGCATTTCGAGCATGACCTTCGCCATCATCTCCGGCTCGAACGGAACGCCATGCCAATACTTGCGGCAGAAGGCTTCGTCCTTGCCCATACCTTCACATCCGTGACGGAGAAGCGAGTCGGCATACTTCATACTCGGGTCGATCACCTGTTCGCCGCCGAGAAAGCGGTAACGCTCTTCTTTACTTCGATACCACGAGCCGTGCCGCCCGTATGAGTAAACGCCAATCGAATCGGGAATCTGTTTTACACGCCTGTACAGATCGAAGGGGATGCCCGTGCCGCCGACGCCCATCTCCCAACAGTTGACGCCGCCGCGCACTGCGTTGCCACCGAGCATTTCTCCCTTTTCAATCAGAATGACCGAGAGCCCGAGCCGGGCGCCGGCCAGCGCCGCGCCGAAGCCCCCGCTGCCCCCGCCGATGACGGCAAGATCGTGATGGATCACTGAAGTTCTTCTCTCTCATGCGGATTTTCAAATTCGCGTTTGCCGTCCGCCCGCTGCGGAGGATCGGTGAACCAGTCGTAGAATTCCTTTGTCCATACACCATCGTGGAGCGTGGCCCGCTTTTTATGCGGGGTGTAATTGCCGATGTGCCAGAGCGTGTTCCGGTAGAGCATGAAGTCTCCCGCGGACAGCCACACCTGCTGCGCGCCCGGCATGCTGCGGCAGTACTCGAGGCAGGCCCATTCGGCCTCTTCGGTATTCATTTCCTTCGTATCCACGCCTGGAATGGGGCGGTCAGGGAAACGGGCCGCCTCGGACGGAAGGTCCTTTCTGAGATGGCTGCCAGGGATAACCCACAGACAGTTGTCATCGTAAAAAGGCGCATTGACCTGGTTGAAGAGGCGGATGTTGTTCTGCTGCTCTTCCCATGCTTTCAACGACATGCCGGCCATGTTGTCGCGCCAGTCGCGATGCCAGTGCGTGCAGTACGGCTGCTCGGAGGGCTGAAACAGGATGCCGGCACGGGCCAGTTCCTTGTCTTGATTCGGATAGGCATACCAGGCGTCTTCACCAATGATGGCCTTGACTGCCTTGCCGAGTTCCGGATTTGCCGCGAGCTCGTGGTAGGGCGTAATATCGAGATCGAAATCCTTGATCGGCTGCAGCCGCTGGGCCTGCGGTCCTTTTTTGTCGAAGCAGATTCGCCTGGCCTCTTCAGCCATGCCGCGGAGATCGCTCAACAACGCCGGCGGCATGAGGCCGCGAAAGATGGTGTATCCCAGTCGATGGTAGTCGTCGATGTGCTGGTCAGTGAATTTGAATGACATGGGAGAAAGAGATGGTTGATGACTGGGGGCTTGTATCACGAGTTGAGTGGGGAACTGGGCCTGGAAGAATCCTCTGAAGCTCCTGCCATTCCTCCCCAATCCTGATTCCTAATTGCTTCACCTCCCATTAAGCTCCCAAGCTCAATCAGTGAAGGGAGAATTCATATGCCAATTAACAAAGAAAACCTGCCTGCCACAATCGAAGAGATTGTCGGGGGGCAGCCGGTCACTGACATTCATACGCACCTTTATGCGCCTGCCTTCGGTGAGCTGCTGCTCTGGGGCGTGGATGAGCTTATCACGTATCACTACCTGATCGCCGAGACCTTTCGCAAGGCCGACGTCACTTATGAAGCTTATTGGGCGATGTCCAAATCGGAACAGGCCGATCTGATCTGGCGGACACTGTTCATCGAGAACTCACCCATCAGTGAATCCTGCCGGGGTGTGGCGACTGCCCTGAACGATCTCGGGCTCGACCTCAGCATTCGAGATTTGAATGAGTATCGTCAGTATTTCGCCAACCTGACACCTGAGGAACACATCGACAAGGTCTTCTCGCTGGCAAACGTAAAAGAGGTGGTCATGACGAACGATCCCTTTGATGACCTGGAACGGCCGGTGTGGGAGAACGGGACCGCTTTCGATGAGCGGTTCAAAGCATCCCTGCGCATCGATCCTCTTCTCAATTCATATGCTGAAGCCGGTCGGGAGAAACTGAGCGCGGAAGGCTACAACGTCGATGAAGAACTCTCCGATACGGCCCTTGCAGAAATCCGCCGCTTTCTGTCGGACTGGATTGAGAAGATGAAACCGAAATACATGGCCGTCTCGCTGCCGCCTGATTTTGCATACCCGGCAGCCTCTTCCCGTGGAAAGATTCTTCACGAATGTGTGCTGCCGGTTTCGAGGGATCGCGGCGTGCCCTTCGCCATGATGATCGGCGTGACCCGCGCGGTGAATCCGCAGCTCCAGCTCGCGGGTGACGGCGTGGCCAAAGCAGACATGCGTGCCGTGGAGAACATCTGCTGCGAAAACCCGGACAACAGATTCCTCGTGACCGTTCTGTCCCGTGAAAACCAGCACGAGCTCTGCGTGATTGGACGGAAGTTCCCCAACCTGATGATTTTCGGATGCTGGTGGTTCATGAACAATCCCAGCATCATCGAGGAGATGACTCGCGAGCGAATCGAACTGCTCGGCCTGAGCGTCATTCCGCAGCATTCGGACGCACGAATCCTCGATCAGCTTGTTTACAAGTGGAAGCACTCGAAAGCGATCATCGCAGACGTGCTGACGGATAAGTACAGCGATCTGCTGGATTCAGGATGGCGCCTCGAGCGTGAAGAGATCGAGCGCGATGTGGCCGGCCTGCTCGGCGGGAACTTCGATCGGTTTATCGGGGCTTGAACGTGATTCTCGAAAGAAAAGCAAAAGATTCGCTGACGCCCTTCGAGCTCAATCATGGAGACAAACTTCTGTTTGAGCTGTGCGATGGGAAGGTCACGGAGATCGAGCTCGTCTCCACGTCGGCCCGTGTGGTTGATCGCAATTACGCTACGTACGGTTACCTCAACCACGGCGATATTTCAGTTTACGCGTTCGATTGCGAACTGCTGGTAAACGGTGTGGAGGCGCGCATCGAGCGCTTTGTCGGCTCGCAGGAGAGCTTTTACGAACCTTTTGAAAGGGACGGAATACGGCTATGGTTCGACGCGGCCTCTGACATTTTTATCGAGGACGGCGGCTTCATGGATGAGAAGGACTGGCGAAACGGCATGATCTGTAAGCCGTACAGAAAGGCCCGTTTCGCAGTTCAGGATTCAACACTTCCCATTTGCCCGGAACCGATTGCCATGTGGTGCGATCTCCCTGATGGCCGGGTCAACATGAAGGATTGCTACAACGGAGAGGACTGTTGGATGGGACCTTATGCAGGAGCGCACGCCCACTGCGGGCTTGACATCAATCACCCGGCCGGTACCGAGCTCTATGCGCCCATCTCATTTGATGATCACTATTACTACCATTCGGTCGCAGCCGGTTTCAATAACAATCGCTGGCGGGGGATCCGCCGCTGGCCGGACGGCTCGGAATGGTGGCTGCAATCCCACCACCTGATCGAATTGCTCGTGCCTGAACGCCAGCCACTCGAACGGGGTACGGCGTACGCAACGACCGCGGGGGTCTGGACTGGCGCGCACGATCACACGCATTTTCTTTTCAGGGTCCTGGATCAGGGCGGGGAATATTTTCTGGATCCCTGGATTCTCTTTCGCGAGATGCTGGCCGGATAGCTGGTTCAGTCTGCTGACAGTTGCAGAGCCACGACCCGCTGGATGCCGGCATAGTCTCTGGTGACTGCATGGGCCCGGTAACTGCCGGAGTGATCGGCTAACTCCACAATCTTCTCTGCCTGACCTTCACCAGCTTCCAGCATGAGCCAGCCGCCTGGCTTCAGCCATGCGGGCGATTCATCGACCAGGCGGCGATAGAAACCCAGACCGTCCGTCCCGGCAACCAGAGCCTGGCTCGGCTCAAACTCGCGGACTTCCGGCATCAAACCTTCATAATCCGATTCTCTGATATACGGCGGGTTGGAGACGATGAAATCGAAATTGTGCTGAAGCGATTCCTCGAATCCGGAAAACAGATCCGACTCGATCCATTCGACGGCCGAAGCCGGTTGCATCGTCTCGCAGTTAAATCGCGCTGCTGCCAGCGCTTCTCCGCTGATATCCGATGCCCAGACACGGCAGCCGGGAATCTCTTCTGCGAGCGTGATGGCGATGCAGCCGCTTCCGGTTCCGATATCCGCGATGGAGAGATAGCTGAATGTCTGAGCTTTTTCTGTTTTATCTTCCGCCTCGAGATCAGGCGAGTCACCGTCCTCAAGGGCAGCCTCTGCCTCGTCAGATTGGCTCTCATCCTCATCGGGAACTTCCGGCACCACTGGCTCGAAGTATTCCACCACTTCTTCACCCGATGGCTCTGCCTGCTCGGCCGGGGCATTCACGAGGTCGATGACTCGTTCGACGAGCAGTTCCGTTTCAGGCCGCGGGATGAGAACGTGTTCGTTTACCTTGAAAGTGCGCGAATAGAATTCACGTTCGCCCAGTATGTAATGCACAGGCATCCGGCCGGCTCGTTTGCGGACAATCTCCCGGTATTTGTCAAGCTCGGTCGCTTCCAGAGGCCTGTCAAATTGCGTGTAGAGCTCGATGCGCCGGCATCCGTAAACGTGCGCGAGCAGGAGCTCGGCATCCAGGCGCGGTGAATCAATGCCGCGCTCTCGGAAGTATTTCTCGGTGGTCTGCAGGAGTTCGAGGACGGTCCAGGTTCTTCCTTCTTTCACGCCGCGGATTTAACTTTAAGACGCGTTTACCAGCGAATCGAAGTTCTGCAGCTTTTCGATGCGTTCGTTCTCCATCATGGCCGTGCAGATCTCATCGATCTCGCCCATCAGAATCTTAGGGATACCAAAGAAGTTCTGGCCAATGCGATGATCGGTCACACGATCCTGCGGAAAATTATAGGTGCGAACTTTTCCGCTGCGGTCCCCGGAACCGACCATTGATTTACGTGATGCATCCCGCTCATTCTGGCGTTGCTGCTGCTCGAGATCGAAGAGCTTGGCTCGAAGGACGCGCATGGCTTTGGCTTTGTTCTTGTGCTGCGAACGTTCGTCCTGGCAGCTCACCACGAGTCCCGTCGGGAGATGGGTAAGCCGTACGGCCGAGGTGGTCTTGTTGACGCTCTGTCCGCCTGGCCCAGAGGCGCAGAAAAGGTCGATTCGGAGATCTTCATCTCTGATTTCCACTTCCACATCTTCCGCTTCAGGCAACACGGCAACAGTTGCGAGCGAGGTGTGAATGCGGCCGCTCGATTCCGTGGTGGGCACACGCTGGACCCGGTGGCCGCCGCTTTCGTGCTTCAGGAATCGGTATACTTCCTCGCCCTGAACACAGAAGACCACCTGGCTGACGCCGCCGGCCTCATTGGCGGAGATATCCATCTCCTCCACCTTCCACTTTCTTCGCTCTGCAAAACGGCTGTACATCTTGAGAAGATCCATCGCGAACAATCCGGCTTCATCACCGCCCGTGCCGGCACGGATTTCCACGATGGCGTTCCGCGAGTCGGTACCGTCATCCTGGAGCAGAAGGTCCTGGATCGACAGGCAGATCTCTTCCTGCTTCTGCTGGAGGTCTTCAATTTCTGCCGCTGCCAACTCGGCCATTTCTTCGTCGTCACCATCCAGTAAAGTCTGCGAATCTTCCAGCTCCGACATGACCCTTCTGAGCTGCTGGATGAGTACCACTCGTTTGCTCAATGCTCCCTGCTCACGGGTGACAGTCCTGTACAGACTCTGATTGGCGATGACATCGGGGTCTGCCATCTGTTGCAGCAATTCCTCTTGGCGCTGCGTCAATTCATCCAGCTTCTTGAGGACTGCCGGGTTCAGGATGGTCTCGGATGCGGAATCAGACATTTGAAGAGATGGGTGAAGAAATGGTTGATGGTTGATGGAGCAGGGATGGTAAATCGTTCGGCGATGCTATTCATCAACCATCAGCCATTGACCACAAAAAAAGTGCCACGAATGGCTCGCAACACTGATTCAATTATGTGTTACGACCCGTCCGTGGCACGAAATATTTTCGCTGACAGACAGCCCAGGCTGTGAGAGCTAGCTTTCCGCGGGGGCGGCGGCGGCGGCGGCTTCTGCTTCCTGTGGCGGTTCTTCTTCTTCTTTGCCCTCGAGTTTGGCCTTGCGGGCTGCCCAGTTGTAACGCTGCTGGAATTTCTCGACGCGGCCGGCAGTATCAACAAATTTCTGTTTGCCGGTGTAAAACGGGTGCGAATAGGAAGTAATGTCACATTTGACAACGAAGTGCTCTACGCCTTCGATTTCGCGCGTCTCGCCACTCTTCATGGTCGAACGGCCGACGACTTCATCTCCCGTGGAGATATCAACAAAGACCACAGGGTGGTATTCAGGATGGATGCCTGATTTCATAGTTCTGACCTCAGATTTCTGATGCTTCCTGTAAGGGCGGCGGATTATAGCGGCGCGGGGTAAGCACGCAACGGAGGACGGATCGTGGAGGCGGGAAGGGAAGAATGGAGTCGAGGAATGGAACGATGGTCGATGCTCGGATCATCATGCGGAATGATGGAATATTGGAGTGTTGGGCAGATGCCGGCGGGTGACGTTTTCACCTTGCTTTGAAGCTGGGCAAAGCCGCCAGGAGATTATCCCGCACCTCTACCCAGACTTTGCTGGGGATGCCGAAATACTGCTTGTCGCGAAGGTGTGAGCAGTCACGGCACAGATCCAATTGCATGCCATCGCCGTCGGCCAGTTTTCTTCGAAGTGACTGCATTCGATCGCCGTTGAAGAGCTCCATCAGCGTGCTGTCTACCGCGTTGCCGAGTGGATACTGGGCCGCGGTATCCAGGCAGCAAGGCACTGCGGTCCCGTCCCAGAGGATGGCCATCATCGTCCAGGGCGCAGGGCAGACGGTGTAGTTTGCCGAGGCAGGCTTCTGAGGGCCGACCTCGATCTGTACGAATTCGTTTACCTGGCCGGCCCAGTTATGTGCCGGCGAGACTTCGAACTGGTCAATCCCCGCATCAAAGAGTCTCTTCTTAAAAGCATCCTTCACTTCCTGAGGCATGGCGGCCAGCTCGGGCAATTCGACCAGGCTGAGGTAGGTGTGTGGTGTGCGCTGTTTACGTTCCTTTCGAAAACGAAGGAATCGTTCCATGTTTGCGGTGACCTCGTCAAATTTGCCCCGCACACGAATGCGTTCGTAACTTTCCCTGTCGTAACCGTCGAAAGAAAAACCAAGCCAGTCGAGCCTGGAATCGAGGATCTGATGGCATTTCTCATCATCGAGAAAAGTTGCGTTCGTGTAGATGCAGGTGGCCGCATTGCAGTTGGCCGCGTAATCGATCATCTCAAAAATCTGTTTATGCATGAAGGACTCACCGGACATATACAGATTCACGATCGGAAAGCTCGACCTGGCCTCGTTCAGAATTTTTTTGAAGAGGTCGAAATCCATGAACCCTTTGTCGCGCACGCCGGGCCGCTGGGTGGGGCACATTACGCAACGCAGATTGCACAGGTCGGTCGGATCCACCCAGAGATGCAGCGGCGAATAGCCCACGGTCGAAGCCCCTCGCTTATAAGCGAAGAATGCTCTTGCCATCAGTGGTACTCTTTTGATCAGATGAAACATCTCGGGGCGCTGTAGCGCAGGCAGGCGTAACGAGCATACGAAGACTACCTGAATCCAGGCGGCCTCAAAATCTTGAGGCCCCAGCTTGTCGAGGAGCGCCAAGACCACTTTTTCTGTGTGGATGAAACCAAACAGGAAATCAGGTAAGCCTTCAAGTTCCACATCAGCTTTTCAAACCGAAAGGAATCAAGCATGGCAAGATGGTCGCTTTTACTTATCTGTCTGTTTCTGAGCGATACTGCTCAAGCCCTGATGAAAGTTGGTGTCGACAAGATTGGGGGGGGGCAGCCTGAAGCCCGCGACAATCATCCAGCAGATCATCAAGATTCTGTCGTCCGGCCATATCATGGTCGGATTTATGTTCTATGGCATCGGCATGCTGATGTGGCTGAAGGTGCTTGGAGACTATCGCGATTTCATGCAATCTATGATTTACAGCAAGATTCATTACCTCTTTCTTCTTGGAATCTCGGTCTTTTATTTCAAGGAGAAATTCACCATGTTCCGCGGTGTGGGAGTTGTGGTGATTTTCGTCGGCGTCATCCTTTTCACCCTGGGAGACCCGCAGCTTGAAACTGTGCATACTGGCGAATGACTTCAAAGAGCCATGGGACGAGGGCGGAAAGAACAACATGCGCGCCATGCTTGCCCGATGGAGCAAAGAACACGACCTCTTTGTCATCGGCCTCGGCAACTCGGATGCACGCCACGACAGTGAAGGCTATCCCGTTCACCTCATCCGCTCCCCGCTTTACACCACTCGATTTGTGCGGCTCTTCTATTTGGTGGGCTACCTGCGGCTGGCACTGAAAGCCAGAAGGATCATTAAGCAGGAAAAACCGGACCTGTTTCTCTGTTATTTTGAAACGGCAAGCACGGGCTTCTTCGGATGGCTCGCAAAGTGGTGGTCGGGAAGCAAGGCACCCTTAACGCATGCTGTCTGGTCGGACTGGTATGAAATCTCGGCTGCACCCATCGGCATCTGGCTGACCGAACATCTCCCACACCTGCTACTGAACAACAGGCTTGCATCGTGGTTTTCGCTTCTTTTCATGGACAAGATCATTACCACCAGTAAACACCTTGAGGAGCGAGTGAAACGCATCGGTTTCAGAAACGTAGAATTCACGCCAACGGGTGTAGATACAGATCGTTTCTATCCACGCAAAGACCTGAGAGAACAATTCAAGGAGAGGCTTGTGATTGGTTATCTTGGACACCTGAGCCATGCGAAGGGCGTCTCACTGTTACTGGACGCGCTCCTCCCCATCCTGGAAGAACTGGATGCCCGCTTGCTGTTCGCGACCACAGAGGGTGCGGAAGAGGACTCACTTATCGCCTCTTTGGATCATCCCCGAGTCACGAAATTCAAACTGGTCGATCCCTGCGAGTTCTTTGGTACCTGCGATTTGTCGGTTCTGCCACGCAGGCGATCATCAGGAACGGTTTCGTATCCAAATGTACTTTTGGAATCCATGGCCTGTGGTGTCCCTGTGCTTACGAGTGATCTGCCGGCCATCCGTGAGGTCATCGATCCTGGGAAAAACGGTTTTCTATTCGAGCCGAATAACCAGGATGACCTGCAAGCAAAAACTCGAGACCTTGCCGGTAATACTGAACTGGTCGCCAATGCCGGCAGAAAAGCACGCGCGTTTGTAGAAGAAAACATGAATTGGGACTTACAATCTCAGAGGGCTGCTGAAGCAGTAATTGGTGGAGATTGAAGATCAGAGCAACCGGAAATGAACGCACAACGATTATTAATCTGTCTGTGCTTCGGCATTACCTTCGCCGAAGATTTGAAGATCGAACTTCAGGTTAAGTGGCCTCAGAATTCACAGACGATGATATGGCCCGTAAGCGTTGGCGTTCCGTTCGGCGAAGGTGTCATTTCTGATGCGGACAAGTTGACGGTAATTCATGGTGACGGCACGCATGTGCCAAATCAGGTTAAGTCTCTTGCCACCTGGAAGGGCGATGGCCTCAGATGGTGCATGGTGGATTTTGTCGCTGAAAAAGGACGAAAGTACTTCCTGACAAAGGCGGACGAGCCTAAGAAGAAACACGACGATGATCTCCAGGTGTCTTCAGAAGGATCCGAGGTCATTTTCAGGAACGGCACCTTCCGATGGCGGCTCAACACCGGCAATTGTGTCCTGCCTGAATTACATGTGGATCTTGATAAGGATGGCGAATTCACAGAAGAGGAAGCCCTGATTGCCCCTGCCAGTTCGAATTATTCTGTAGTCGATTCGAAGGGCAGGACAGGTCTGCTGAAGGCCAGGGAATTGAAGACTGAGCTAATGGGAAGTCGGCATACCGTGTTATCCATCACGGGCGATTACTTGGATTCCAGAGACGTCCGCCTGGCGGCAACCAGGATCTATTATCACTTCTATGCAGGCGTCCCACAGATAAAGATAAGCCATAAGTTTATCGTTACGGAAGACACGAACGAACTGTGGTTTCGGGACATAGGGATGAGAATCGGGTTCGGAACAAAGGTATCCACTGCCACAGCCACTTTGAATGATGGTCCGGAGCAATCTTCAGTGACTGGGCGCGAGATATCCGCGAATGAAGAGGTCGTTTCCGTCCAATCCGAATTTCCACACTTCGGATCGAGCGAATCCCAGTTCAAAATAATAGATGCTGCAAATCCTGAAAGAGCTTTAGAAACTGGTGAAGTTGCTGGAGACTGGTGTGACCTGTCCAGTAAAAGCATGGGTCTGGCCGTGCAACTGCCAGGATTCGCCCAGCAGTTTCCCAAGGCGTTCCGGTTATCCAGTGATGCCATTCAGATTAAGTTCTGGGCATCGGAATCGAAGAAGGAACTCGATTACCGTACGCGACAGATTGTGAAAAACTATTTTGGTCATGACTGGATACCCGAAAATCATGCGTCTCTTGCTCACAAGAATAATGCACAGGGAACTGCGAAGATTCACGATGTCTGGCTCTACCCGCATGTTGGGGCCTTTAGCCAGGAAATCAGAAGGAACATTGGCGGGTCACTGAATGCGATTTACGCGGCCGCCGATCCGGAGTGGACGGCAGCCACCGGCGCATTTGGGCCAATCCATCACAAAGACACAAAGAATTTCGCCAAAGCGGAAGGGGCCATCGAAGATTACTTCGACCGAACGGTTCTCGCGCCGACTCAGGTTTTCCCACAGACAGGCTATCTCTACTGGGGGATGTATCCCTACACCAGTTGGGAATTCAGGAAGACGGGCGAGTGGTACCCCCATTCGCACAGGCTTTCTCGATTCCTGGAGTACAATCTCCGGCGCAGCATGTGGGTCCTATATGCGAGATCGGGGAATCGCAAATATCGTGACTATGCAAAGCGTTATACACGCTGCCTCGGTGGTCTCGGCATGTCGAACTGGGATTCGACGCTAAAGCCGGCTGGATGGTTTGTTATGGGCGAATGGCATTCGCCTATTAACTGGGGGCACTTTCATGAGTCTGCATGGATTGCGGGAAGGCCCGAATTTCGCAGCCCTGTATCAAATCTGAGCTGGGCTTCGTGCACGGATGTTATTCAATTCGTTCATGACTACTTTCTGACCGGCGATTTCCATTCTCGCGATATGGCACGCCTCTGGATTGATGCTATGTCCAGGGAGTTGGCGTGGGACATAGACAAGGCCCTCGTATTCTACCGATTGGAAGCATTCTTGAGGATTCTGGGCTCGGCCTACGAATTAGAACAGGACCAACAGATTTATGACTTTGCTGACAAGCTGCTTCGTCAATTGGTGCGGCTGGATGACGAATACATCCTTAATCCCGATATCAGCCTGAACTATTCCAAATGGGGAGACTTGTTTTCTGCTTTCTACTATTTCTATGTTTCGACGAAACATCCGCTGGCAAAAAAAGTGTTAGTCCGTTTAGCAGAGCACCGTTATCGGACCGGTAAACTGGAATTTGTCAGCCGCTCAAACCCAATGCTTCAGGCTTGCGCGCTGGCTTACGAAGAGACCAAAGATGAACGGTATGCGCAATACTTGAAACAGGCGGTGAAACAGTTCTGCGAAGACTATCAAACACTCGAGATCGATAATCTGCCCCTTGAAGCCATCACCCGGTCGACTGCGAAGTGGCAGCCGCAAATCCTGACCACGCAGAGCGCGATCAACATCGGGCTTCCAACGGCAATGAAAGTCGCCTCAGAACTAAAAACCACCTCATCTGTGCCAGTGGCCATTAAGCCCTTCCCTACTGCTGAGACCTGGTTGTTGTTCTATAAGCAGGATGGAGAACCCTGTGTTTTCGATGTGGCCATTAATAACGACGCAGATCCTAGACTGATACCGAAAGTTGAAGATCTGAAAGGTAATGAGCAGGAACTTGAAACTATACAGAAGTATTCGAAACGGCTCGATACCCCGGATTTCTCAACACCACTTCACCACAGCATCTGGTATATGCACTTAGGTGAATTTGTCTTTTATCGATTAAGACTCTCTGCGAACGTTCCTGCCGGCATCTATCGATTGCGCGCCGGGAAGCAGGTGAGCTACAAACTACTGCATTCGAATGTGGAAAAGGTCGTTCAGGTGGCGCCAAAGGGCCTCGTTCTAATGCGAAACCACCGTTACTACTTTCGATTGCCAGAACAGAAAGTGACCCATCTCTTCGCCAGCCGGAAAGTGGATGTTTTTGATGAAACAGGAAAACAGGTTGATTTGAAGGAGTCCGGAAAAGGCTGGTATTCGATTCAGTCAAATGGAAATGGCGGAATCTGGTCTATGAAGCCTGCGGATGACGGGTTTTCTTGGGCACGCGGTCAGCGTACGGATCCTTTTGTTCGTCTGAAGGATCTTCCCCTCATTGTTGGGCTAAACAGGCAGGAAGTTTTCTTTGATATTCCGTCTGACGAATTACGTGTTCCTGTTGCTGATGGGACACCTGCAGAAAAAACCTATGTTGCAGCCAAGTTCGGCCAAGGCATGCAGATGTACTTCAAATTTGTTGAGATGCCTCTAGCAGGCCCGAATGCTGCTGACGCACTTGATGACAAGGAAGAGGATCCAGTAGCTCTGCCGATTCAGCGAGGGACAGTTGAGTTCTGGATGAAACCGCTCTGGTCCTCCACGGATTTTGATCG
>Ga0187827_10003728_pt1 | contig 19388 bp, 15 predicted proteins | sample ETNtaG_39_FD_167969 | JGI IMG/M metagenome (GOLD analysis project Ga0187827, IMG submission 167969) | Marine microbial and viral communities from oxygen minimum zone, Eastern Pacific Ocean - ETNP2014_SV_150_PacBio MetaG (Illumina Assembly) | ecosystem: Environmental > Aquatic > Marine > Hypoxic... | reverse complement strand
TCAACGCGCGGTTTGGGTAATGCGAATGTTAAGATGAAAGCGAGGAGGCCGAGACAGCAAGCACTAGAATAAGGTCCCTGAGAAAAAAATGCAAAGATAGTTGCCATGCGTAGCATCCCTAGGCTGTTTTCTCGCCAACCCAACCAAGTAGCACCTAAGGCAATTACTGCTAATCCTGAAAATCCCACGCCCACCATAACATACATTCCAGCGGCAGATTCGTCATAAAGTTGTGAATTGTTCTCCGCCTCTGATGCCACATAACTAACGAAGGTCCCGTCACCAGAATTGTTGAATTCTTCGTCTGCTGGAAAAACTAACTTCAGTGTAGTGAACCCATATGGCTCAAAAGCAAATGGGGGTGGGGCGCTCAATAATATCTCATGTTCAACCAACTGTGCCGTCCCTCTCGAATCGTTGGCCATAATCAGAATCTGAAGCCCTGGATCTAAATCATTGATACGGAAATTACCATTTTCATCGGTAGTATTGTACTTTTCAAAAATTGAGCCGTCATCGCCCCTCACTGTAACTTTTACAGTATGGTTGTAGGCTGGTGTGCCGTCTTCATAGACCACTTGGCCAAGCAGGACTGCAGTGCCGGGAGCTGCTCGCTCTGCATCTCGATAAATGAAGTTGCGATGGTTAATTATGCCAGAATCACCATCAACATAATCTGCACCGTTGACAAAACCAAGGAGTGATGTAATGACTAGCAGTAATACAAGCCAGAACACCATTGGGTGACGCTTTTGATCGGATGACAGCAAGATAGATGCTCCGGAAGATGTGAAGAGGGTTGCTTCATCATCGACTTCTGGCAACCCAGTGAGAATCTTATCATTCCCGGGGGAATTTATTGACTGCCCCGATTCCACTTCCTCAAGTGCCATGTTAGGCCGACATAGGCTGCACTTTATCCAATTTTATAACCGGAGATAAGAAGTGTGAACTACCTGTCCAGTAAACTATGGGGATGCATACAGTAGTTATTTGGAAAGGCTGTGAAGATGATGCTGAAGCGCTGTTACAAGCAATTACTCCTGATGATGGATCCGCATTCACTGCTGAAATTCACAAAGAAGAAGATATTGCTTCGCTACAAATCGTGGTTGAAGCAGATTCCCTACGAAGTATGCGAGCCACTATTGATGACATCCTAGCTTGTCTTTCAGCGGCAGAATCTGCTTTACAGGTGGCTTCAGTACAACATTTGGAGTGATTATTGGTGTATTCTTATGGCATCAAATCCTTCAAACATGGTGATGATTTCGACAAAATGATAGAGGTCATCTGATGCACCACCTAAATCTCCCTCATGACCGCAGTTCTGAGTTGTGGGTTGATCACTTGCCTACTGAAAAATTAGAGGCTAGTATCAAGAGATGGGTTACGACATTGATGCATGATGAGGGGATTACGACCCCCCTCGCTAGGGATGAAGATACCGCCAATGCTACAATATTCACCAATGGAGAGGGGGTTGTTGCTGGAATTACTGCTGCTAACCACCTACTCAAAGAATGGCTTCCAAATACCAAATGGAAGTGGACTATTGGTGATGGTGGTAAAGTAAACTCTGGCAAAGTGTTACTTACACTAGAAGGCGGGAAAGAGCAACTTTTAGCTGCTGAAAGAGTGATACTCAACATTATTGGCAGACTTTCAGGAATTGCCACTAATACAGCCGAATGGGTTCAACGTGCTCGGCCAGTAAAAGTGGCTTCAACAAGAAAAGTGCATTGGGGATTGCTCGATAAATGGGCGGTCTCTCTTGGTGGGGGTTTAACTCATAGACTCACGCGGAAAGATGCTAAGATGATTAAGGAAAACGATCTAGCTTCCATGGTAATGAAAGATGAGAAGAGGCCCCGCGCGGTTTCAAGAATTATCAATGAATTAGATATTGAATCTCTAGGTGCATTTGGTGTCATAGAAGTCAAGACCATTGATGAAGCAATTGCAGCTGCTGAAACGTGGGATGAGAGAATGAGGGTCGAAGGAGTCGATGAACGATTGACTGTTATGCTAGACAATATGTCTCCTGAAAAGGCAAAAGAAGTTATTCTTGATTTAGATTCTAGAAATTTCCGTAGTCATGTAATTATTGAAGCAAGTGGAGGAATTACCTTTGATAAACTACCAGTATGGAGTGAGTTGGGAGTAGATGTCATCTCATCGAGTGCCCTCCATCGCGGCGTTAAACCACTGGATATCACAATGCTCTTTGATGGGGCTTAGGTGATTATTGATGGGTGAAGTACCCCGTAGCCATCCACGCTATAACTCACTAATGGGAAGGGAATTGTTGACTGATGCTGCCACAGAGGGGTTGCTTGCTGAATCTGCATTGATTGCTCATGGGCGTGGAGAAGCATTCAACTATCTCTTAGGTGAAGCAACTTCTGATAGCGCTTTAATGGCAATCAAACATGCTGCAGCAGTGATGAATTCTGCGAATAATTGTGTAATTTCTGTTAATGGCAATGCAGTGGCTCTTGCTGCAGCAGATCTGATCCGCTGTGCTGCTGTGTTACAGTGCCCCGTTGAAATCAATATTTACTACCGTACACCCGAGAGAATGGTTGCACTATATTCCAAACTCGAGACCGTAAAAGCAGAAGTGATGCTATCTAAACCACCAGTTGGGTGGCAAGGGGATTGGAAGGTGGCTGTAAATTCAGTACCCATACTTGGGGCTGAGCCAAACGGGCGCATACCTAATTTAGAGGGACCGCGTGCTAATTGCTGCAAAGAAGGTATTCTTGAGGCCGATGTCATATTCGTACCTTTAGAAGATGGAGACCGTTGTGAGGCGTTGATAGATATGGGTAAAACTGTCATCGTAGTTGACTTGAATCCACTCTCTAGAACAGCAAAGATGGCTACTATCACAATCGTTGATGAACTAATGAGAATGACTCCTCTTCTACTATCTCATCTAGTAAATTCATCAGATGGTAAGCCAAATATTGAATGGGATAATCAAATGATATTAGATTCTGCTTTACGCGTTATGCTTTCACGACTAGAAGAATGAATATTATTAGTACTTAGGAGAAGAACCTTTTTCAGTTAGCGCAGTGCAACCGATTTTGACTAGAAATGGACCGAGATGATAAGAACTTAGCCGAGGGTGATGATTTCTTCACGTCTCAAATGAGTTTCGATTTGGAATCTGGAACAAAACCTAAGAGGCGGAGAAGGAGGAAGAAAGGAGAAAAACCTCGGGCACAACCTGTCCAATTGAAAAGTGCTGAATTGAAAAAAGATATAAGTAAATCAACTAAATTAGAGCACGAAGAAATACCTGTTCAAAAGGATGAAATAGGCCTATGTCCTGGTTGTGGGTCTGAAGTCAATGAAGGAGAATTTGTTGATACTATCATCTCTTTCGTGACTGGGTCTGCTGATTATCTTGCAGGTAATCCTGTTAGGACTCAGGCAATTCAAAATCTAAAGCAACAAGCTCAAGCGCTTGATATGCCTGAACCTTATGAAGATTGGTTGCTCGAAGTATGTACTAGAATTGAAGCGCAAAATCAGCGAAGTTTGGATCTACAGAAAGAAGGAATACAGAATCAAATGGAAGAAGATTTGCGCCGCGAATTAATTGGCGAGTTATACGAGCATATTCAGAATGAAATTGGGGCGCGCATTCGCCGAGAAGTAGAAAACGAAATGTGGGAACAATTCGAAGAAATGTACCGCGAAAGAAAGGATCACGTTGAGTGAATATGTGTATTTTGAAGCAGTGTTTCAAGTCTTGCCGTCACGCCTGAACCCACTTCTGAGGTACTTGCTGTGCCTCCTAAATCATAAGTTAAACAAGTGCCATCTGAGATATGCTCAGAAATTGCTTGTTCAATAATACGAGAAATCTTGAGTGCTTCTGTATCATCGTGGCGCAAACCAAGCCATTCAACCATCATTTGTACTGAATTCAGTGTCGCAATTGGGTTGACTTCGTCCCTTCCTGCGTGTTTGGGAGATGAACCATGTACTGGTTCAAACAGTGCGTGATTATCGCCAATGTTAGCGCTAGATGCCATACCCATACCACCTTGTAGGACACTGCCCAAATCAGTTAGAATATCGCCAAACATGTTGCTCGTGACAACTACATCAAACCACTCGGGATTTCGCACCATCCACATAGTGAATGCGTCAATGTACGCTTCATCCCGCTTGATGTCAAGATACTCCTCACCAATTTCATGGAATACTCGCCTAAATAATTGGCAACCACGAGTAACATTGCTCTTATCCACGCATGTAACACCAGACACGCCATCATGGGGGGAGCCACCTCTACGACGGGCATACTCAAAACCCAGACGAATTAACTTCGCTGTCCCATTTTTAGATATTGGACGGACGTCCCATGCCACTTCTCCCTCTATTCCATCAAAGGTCATCCCATTGGCTTCGGGCATCTCTTTTCCTTGAGCACGTAGAGCAGAGCGGCGAAGTAAACTATGATAGAGTCCTTCAGTGTTCTCCCGGATAACCAACATATCGACTTTCTCGGGATCCCATACTTGCGAAAATTCACTATGAATCTTATGTTTAACACCAGGAAAAAGTTTGATTGGGCGGACATTGGCATATAGGTTCAGGCCACTTCGCAATCCTAGAATAACTTGGCCACCAGCCAAATCACCATTAGGTAGATTAGCGCCAGGCCAACCAATAGCTCCGAGCAATATTGCATCAGAATGATCGCGACAATGTTCGAACGAACCTGGCGGCCATTCATCTCCCGTATCGAGCCAATACTGCCCGCCACACGGTATAGTAGTTCTTTCAAACTTCAAACCACTGTGGTTTTCGATGCAATCCAGCAGTTTTTCTGCCTCTCTGATGACCTCCGGCCCTGTTCCGTCACCAGGCAATATAGTCAGCCGGTAGGTAGCCATACATCGGCCAAAGGCTCTAACTACATGAACGCCACCATTAACACATTTGATTGGCATTAGAAGGGATTACTTCATCAACCGTCACGATAGGCAACCCTGTAGTGACTGCCCGCGGCCCGTACGATACCGATGAAAGCGCCAAGATTGACGCAAGTACACTTCCAGTGGAAGTTCGTGACCTATGGGAATCTATGTTGAGGCTGAATCCCAATTGGCGGATTGAAGATTGGATGGCAAATAGAGCAAAAGAAGAGTTGAAAATAATAGAGGTAAACCTTGCTAAAGAGCGTATGCGCCTTGAACAGCGACTAGGTCGAGTCAATGCTTTGAGTGAATTGATGCGAAAGAAAGGTATCAATGTTGATGAAATTAAATGGAACGACCCACACCAAAGAAATCTATTCGATATATTTTCATCAGAAGCCGAAGCCATTGATGAAGGTGCTTCCAATGAAGAAGAAATGGTTGAAGATAACCATCCTGCAACTATGCTGATTGATTATTTACCTAGTGATGGAGGAGATGATCCTCTTATGGCGATCGTTGCACAATTAATTCTCCTCGAAATGGATGAAGCGGCAGCCGAGGAAACATTACCCATCAGTCTTGAAGAGATTGGAGAGGGACTTGAGGGACGTGGAATTCATCCTGACGAAGTGATTGAAGCACTAGAATGGCTCCTTGAAAAGAGTGACATTATTGAAATTGATGAGGATCAATTCACCCTTAATTAATGGTAAAATATGGGGGTTTACAGGAAACCGTCAATAAGTACGCGGGACAAAATATCACTATTGGGATGCCGCGATTAAGGGCAATAGTAGGTGGAGCGCTACTTGCAGTGTGGTTGTATAACATAATTGGATTGGAAGTTGAATTTTCAATAGCGGGTGGAATAATTGCTTCCATTCTTTACGATGCACCATATAATTCTCGTGAGAAGAAAAGATTTGCGAAATTAGCCTCGGAACAAGCCATAAGAATATCCTATGGTGAACAACAATTCATGACACTTGTCAAACAATGTGATCAATTTCAAGTCATGCTTCACAGTCGTGATTCACAATTGCGCACTGCCCTTACAGAAATAGAACGAAGAGACTCTGTTGGGGCCCCCGAAGCAAGAAAGTTGATTGAAGAACAGCGAGAAGCTTTGATGGCTCAGAAAAAATCTATGGGAGAAGCAAAACAACTCATACGCTCACAACAAAAAATATTGGATAAGTTGGAAAATCAAACTAACTCTGGTTACGACCGTTGGGAAGAAACCCTTTCAACTTTAGAAAGAATATTAGCCACTCAAGCAAGCCATAGCAATACAACAGAACAACACCTTCTAGAAGAAGTTACTAATGGAAATCGTGAATTACAGAGAACTATGACTGACCTTCTACAACAACTAGCAATGGAGCCACGCACCTCCCATGTAAATGTACAAGATTCTGTTGTTATGAAAAATGGCCCTGCTGAAGACATGCAATATGGTCAAAAGCGGAGAACACCAAAAACCCCCATAGTAGAGGCTATACCTATTGGCAAACCCCAGAGAACCACTGAAGTGGAGTGGTTGAAAACACTACCCAAAGATTTGACTTGAGGTGGTTGAATGGTTTTAGACCTACATAGCGAAATGCGTGTTGCTGTTTTCAAAAACGAAATGATAGGTGCGATGCTACCACGAATGATTTTGTTTGCTACCTTAATTGTATTATGGAATGTAATCGAGCCTTACGGAATCCAACTTACTCCGTTTAGTTGGTTTGCTATTTTTTCACTATTTGTGCTTATTCTAATATGGAATGCACATAAACGCACTCAATCAATAATGGGAAAAATAGATGAAATTATAGATGGGAAAATGGATGCTACTGAACTTCTTGAACTGTATTCCGAAAGGTCGCTTCCTTTGGTGGGTTCACTATTCAATCCCGCTGGTACAAATGAAAAATTGGAATTATTGTTGACCATGCGTAGCGAAGATAATGAATATGCAAAAGATATTGACTGGAAGGGCGGGGAAGTTTACAAAACCCGAGGAAAAGATTCCCGTGGTCCGGCAGAAGGAAAGGGCGCTGATACCTTTGGTGATGAAGTCAGTAGAATTGATGCAATGTCTGAACGATTGGAATTTGAAGATTTGGAAGGTCCGTTGACCAAAGCTGAAAAACTGGTCGCTGAAGCCGATGATATTGCTGCTGAAAAGGCACTTAAAGAATGGGAGATAGTTGAATCTACTGATCCAGAATTAATTGAGGCGGGAGTCAAAAAATTGGGAGATTTAGTTGCAACAGGGCACTTTAAAGGGCCGATTAATCACATAGATGATGATTTGAAAGATAATACAAATTAATTTACATCGATAGTCCATAATCCACTGTTATCTTGTTTAATTATGACGTTCTTTAACTGTTCAAAGGTGTGCAACTCTAAGCTGGAATTACCTCTTGATAAATCTCCATTAATTGATGTTGGATTATCAGATGTACTCCAAAGAGATGCTGAAGTAAATCCCACCCCCGTTGTGGTCTGCTGAATTACCGGCGCAGGGATCATTGATTCGTAACCATCAGCAAACCAACCTTGCAACGGTTCATTTTGGCCAACGATGATTTCTTGGGCAAGATTTCTTGATGAAAGTGTGTGGAGTTGGGCCATTTGGCCTTGTTGATTATCAGTAATGATGTATCCTGTTTCACCTACTTCAATTTGAAGATCTGGCGCAAGATGCCACAGCAAGTCAAATCGATGGCTAGAAGTTGCCTCCATTTCATCATAAACTAGTAACATCTCGTTCCCAATACTAATTACGGCCCTAGTCCAATGCCAATCATCAATGTATATTGACGAAATTATTGCGCCCCAATCATCCTTTTCAAAAATCCATGTATCTCCTATTTCATAATTTTCGGGTTGATTTTTCTGATCGACTAATATTACATTATGTGATGATGTACCATGAAAATAATCACGTTTGGCCCCCGACTCATAACTGTATAAGCCAGGATCAATTAATATTGGTTCACCTTTGTACCAAGTAAACCCAAAGTGATCATAATCGGAATGGCCAGTCCTATATGGTCCTGAATCAATTACTGCATGACTGATATTAATTGTATCATTAGACCATGATGAACGTAATATTGCATGGCCTGATTCTGGATAATACGCTGTGTGAAATAAATTGGGATCATCAACACCGGGCCAACCACGCTCCCCAGAACTACGAATCCAAGACAATCGGGCGTGAAGGGATTCATAAGAGGCAAATGAATTGGAATTTAATCCTAATCCGGGGATACTAGCACCAATCAAAGGAAGTGATAAATCCGGATAAGCAACATCAGTTGCATAGTCAAGCATCATTGGAAATTTAGTAGATAGACTGTTTGGTAAAGGGATGTTGTTTACTTCACCCCATCGAATTATTTCCCCTATTTTTAACAGAATGTAATTATGATAATATGGGCTACTTTCAATCATTACGCCATTAGAATCTACCGCTTCTTCCATCATTTGATTAAGTCGAACTCTAGCAGTTATGTCCCAGTCTAAACTATCTTCTAACCATGGGTGGTTTGTTGATAACACCAATAATCCTGCTGCTTGATTGAATCCATGATTGTATCCTGATTCAAAATTTTCTGACTGCATTAAATAGGTGCCTGTATGATGAATTAATGATTCTAATATCATTACTTCTTCAGAATTGATTGCATCATCGTGTTCTAGCGCCCACCTAATTTCTGTCAGAACCATTGCTCTAAATGCAGCGCCATGTTTATCTGCATGATGTTCGTAAATCCAGGGACTAGAATCATCAGAAACAGAAAAGCTATGAATAAGTGCGATTAGATGGTCGCGGTATGATTCATTTCCTGTTAATTCCCAAGCATATAACAGATTACTCAATGGCCTGAGACTGTAAAACACAAATCGCCAATAATTCTCATCAAAAGGGTCTTCATTCCAGGTTGGGTAATCTCCTTCAAAACAAACTTCTTCAAATCTAGGTAATGTCCAACAATTTTCTAACATACGGTTTGCAATTTCTATATCCCCTCCCCTCAAATACGAATACATGTCTTCCAATCCTTCTTGATGCGAGGGGGTTGTTAAATCACTAATTGTGGCCAATTTCATACCTAATGATTTAGCTAATTCTACGAAGAAGAACAGGTCCGCTGGCTCTGTTGTATGGTATGGGTTATCATTTGAATCAAGCCTATGCCCATAAGTTACTAACGCCATACCTGATTCTGCAGCTGCAACTATATCCGATTCTATTTCACTACGTGGATTATATTCTCTATCCATTGATTTAGCAGAAATTACATCATTACCATATTCTGAAATTATGGGGGGCAGATTATTATTTCCCACCCACCTATTTGTGCCGCGTAATATGTTGAAGTGCTTCAATAATACTTCATCAAATTCACTTGTTCTGTGGCCATATGGGTAAGCAAAGGCCGTAGGGAATATCCCATGGCTATGAAAAGCCTCTATTTCTGGAACAATTTGTTCTGATACATAACTATCAATAGAATCACCTGATTCAAGATGATGAATGACGCTCAGATGATCTTTTGAATGAACTCCTATTTCATGACCATCTAAATGAAAAGTTTCTAGCCAAAACCATTCTGTTTCATTAAGATGATATGTTCTATCGATGAATAGTGTTAATTTAATTTCTTCATCAATAAATTGTTGTCTATGTAACCACCAAGAAGGAAGGTGCGATTGATCGTCTAGTGTAATTACTAACGTCCCATTTGATTGCGGCGCACACCCAACTGAGGTACTTGGAAGCCACTCGTTATTATAATCCCCTAGAATATCATATTCTCCGATATAATTATTATTACAGGCTGCTAATATTGATGAATTTGCAGGGGAATTAACCGTTGATGGAGTTATATCATGGTACCAATTAAAGTTAACTAATGCTGCAGAACATATTAACAAAATAATAACTAGGGCAGGGGCCTTAGTACTATTCATATAGGGGGCATGATAAGTATCATGATTAGTTTGTTGTATTCTTGAAGTCAACTGAAATATCATAATTAATTGAAATATATATTCTATTTGCTAACATCAACCGATAAAAAGGGGAAGGGCCGCCGCCAAGTCAGGGATGCCAATGGAAATGAAGGCTGTTCTTGTTGCAGGGGGTCATGGGACGCGTCTGTTACCATTCACTAGATACACACATAAAACTCTACTTCCACTTCATCGCCGGCCGGTGATTGACTACGCTTTGGCAACAATTAGGAGAGCTGGAATCAAAGATATCACGATTATCGGAAATCGGTTTATTGGACAAATTGCACAACATGTAGGAACTGGCCTTGAAGGTGAGAACATTCACTATGTGATAGAAGAAGAGCCGCGAGGAGTTCACCATGCACTTAATCTTGCTCGGCCCCATGTTGAAGGTAGTAGAATTCTTGTATATTTCTCAGACAATATCGTTACTTACGAATTAAACGATGATGTTGATCATTGGAGAAATTCTAATGACCCACCTGGGTGTCTTCTGCTGGGTAGAACAGTCACTGATCCAGACAGGTTCGGCGTTGCTGTTTTTGATGAAGGTGGCAAAATTGTTGGCATCGAAGAAAAACCTGAAAATCCTAGTTCAAAAGTTGCAATTGGCGGAATTTATCTCTTCGATGAAAATTTTTGGGACATATTAGATGATGAATTAAAAATCAAGGGCGATGATTTTACCATCACAGATGTAAATTGTAATTATCTTAATAATGATTTAGTAGTGTTACGTAATATCGATGAATATCAATGGTTGGATTGTGGGACTCCTGACGCTCTGTTAGAAGCGTCAAAATTAGCAGCTAAAGGTATGTTGTCTCCAAAACCATGTAATGTACGGGATGGAGAGCAATCCTACCAATGAGGAGTAATTAATTAGTAATCAAGAAAATTGTATTAAACCAAATGAGAGTTTGATAAAGTAAACATTAGAGGGAACTCCGTGTCAGTAGAGGACGAATCGCCCAACTTATCAATCGTGGGTGAAAGGTCGCCTGTGTGGAAAGCCCCCATCTCACATATTGGTGATATAATATCAAATAGTTTTCTAGTACGAAACTTGGTTCGTAGTCAAATAAGGGGTAAATTTAGGAACGCCATGCTTGGATATGCTTGGTCTGTAATCGAGCCAACGTTATTGTCAGTTGTTTACTATTTCTTATTCAGTATGTTAGCAGGTAATCCAGACCAATATTATGCTGTATGGGTACTAATTGGTGTAATAATTTGGGGTTGTTTTGGAAAGTCACTGATGGCATCAGTAACATCACTTTCCGGAAATTCACGAATGATTCACTTGGTGTTTTTTCCTAGAATCATCTTCCCCACCACCGCTGTGTGTGCCAACATTGTATTAACAGCAATGAGTTCTTTAGTTGTTATTCCAATTATTTTATATTATGATTTTACACTAAGCATTCATATTATCTTAATTCCGATTAGTATCCTCATGGCGGGGTTCTTAGGTATTGGATTAGGATTAATTTTTGCTCCAATGAATTGTGTTCAAAAAGATGTAGAGCATTTATTTCGGTTTATCGTGCGTGCTGGATTTTTCGTGTCGCCTGTTATGTGGACATATGAAATGGCTCTAGAGCGAGGGGTTGGGCAGGTTGTTCTATGGAATCCAATGGTTGCTCCAATAACAATAGCTCGTCATGGCCTTTCAGGAAAATGGCCCGATCTTCCCTTTGAGGCTTTATTGTGGAGTTTTGGTTTTGCCTTATTGATGTGGATTATCGGTAGTATTGTATTTCACAAATATGAATCGGCGGCGGTGAAACATCTATGAGTTCTGAAGTAATTGTGGTTGAAGGTGTTGTGCTTCGTTTCCCGAGGCAACGAAATATTATCTCAATAATTGCAGATTTTATTAGAAAAAGAAAACGTAATTTTACTGCCCTAAATGGAATAAATTTGAGCATTAATAAAGGTGAAATAATTGGAATTATAGGCACCAATGGATGCGGCAAATCTACACTACTCCGTATTATTTCTGGGATTTATATCCCTGATAAAGGAGTATGTAAAGTTGCAGGTAATATATCACTCCTAGCAGGATTGGGTGCTGGTTTTTCTTCCCACCAAACTGGACGGGAAAATGCAATATTGTATGGGAGTGTACTAGGATATGGCGAAGAAAAAATTAAAGAAAAATTACCTGAAATAATTTCATTTAGTGAGTTAGATGAATTTATTGATGAGCCTATTAGAACATATTCCGCGGGAATGAAAGCCCGGTTGGGTTTGGCAGTAGCCAGCGCTATCCAACCTGATATTCTGTTAATCGATGAAGTATTAGGAGTGGGTGATCCTACCTTCAAGAAGAAATCGACCGATCGTATCATTGAAATGGTTGAAGACGCTGGAACAGTGGTTATTGTTAGCCATAGTTTTGGTATGTTATCAAATATTTGCAATCGGCTAATATTAATTGATAACGGAAAAATTGTAGCTGAAGGGGAACCATCATCAGTAATACGAGAATATCACGACCGTGCTGCTGCTAGAAAAGGGGATAATAAATGAAACCTCTTCCATTTCCTCTTTTCCGAGCGGTTCAAGGACTCCTATATCCGCACAGAGGCAATATATTGGTTAAAGGTGATTGGCATTCTCACGATTGGCGGACGACACATGCTATTCAAGATTCGTTAAATTCTGATGTTGATGTAGTAATCACGCCAATAAATATGTTGGAACTCCCAGCCCTGCTAGAAAAATATAATGACAAAAACTTTCATTTTCATTTGGTACTCCATACATTTAATGAAGGGGATTTTGATGATCTTTTTAATAAAATAGATGATTTTTTTATTTTACCATGCTCGATTGGAGTAATTGGGATTGGAATTAATCCGTTAGGGAAAAAATCATTTTTGGGTGATAAATTACTAGCAAATGATGTTGTTGATATAGATGATGAACAATTATTTCTTCCACATTTTTCCCGCATTAAATGGCGGCAAGAAGGAATAAATGTTTTCTTCGAAGCACCAGAGGAAACAATCTTGTTCAAAGTTCCTGTCGACTTTTCACTTAGGAGAACCTCTTCTGATCTCCTATGGGCAGTAGAACATGTTCTTCTCTACCCTTGGCATGATGTGCGCAAAGAAGCATGGGTTCCGACACGGAGGCCTGGACTAAATCCTGGTCTATCTTTCTCTGGAGGATTAGATTCCACAGCAGCAATGTGTCTAATGCCAGATGACACTATACTTTTCTATATGCAACGGAATTTCAAAAGCATGCTTCATCATGAAAACGCATTGCGGTTTATCCAACATCTTAGAGAATTGGAGCGCAAAGTAATTATTGTTAAATCGAACCATGAAAAGATAAGAACTCATTATGGAAAAAATCCCGGCTTTTCTACAGACTATGCTTGTATGGCTCATTTAATATTATTAGCAGACTATTTTGATTTGGATTCTGCAGGAACTGGGATGCCTCTTGAAAACGCCTACTTTTTCCATGGATCGCGGGTTCGTAATTTTGAAGAAAGTGGGTTTTGGAAAATAAACTCTCCTATTTTTGCATATCTTGGTATACCTCTTTATCAACCAGTTGCCGGATGTTCTGAAGTATTGAATAATCACATTGTTCAATCTTATGGATTTGGAGAATACGCCACCTCCTGTCTTCGCTCTACAGAAACTGGAGAAACATGTAACAAGTGTTGGAAGTGCTTTAGGAAAAATACCTTCAATCAAATGCCTTGGGAGATGAGTTCCGAAATTCAACAATTTCTCGGTAAACGCCCACTAAAGCAAGGTGTTGCAACACTTTATGCCATTCAAATGATAAAAAATGAAGGGGGTCCGATACCAGAAGAAGTGATGGATTTGGAAGCAATATTGGATGTGGATTTAAACTTCATGGATAATTATTGGCAGCCTTCACTTAATCTACTGCCAGACAAATATAGGGAATATACCAAACATAATCTAAATGAAATGACTACGCCTATGAAAATAAATTTGTATGAGATTAACCAAGAAATTGAACAGTATTTAAGGGGTGAAATTATATGAAATTGCACCCTTTTAATCTACGCCGAAGATACATGTCTTGGAGTTACAGACGAAAAGATTTTACTTCTGTAAAACGATTGGCTGATCGATTCTTATCAAAAAATCCTGATGATTTGTTTGTCCTTGAATTACGTGCACGAGCTGCAGTATCTTTACGTGAATGGGGTGAGGCTTTGCCACTATACCGCCACATTTTCATGATTGATCCATCATATCTAGATTGTAGTAAACAACTTTCTAGATGTGCCATTTATACAAAACAATGGGATGCACTTGATTTAGTAGCAAATAATAATGATGGCGCCCTTAAATCACCTGAAATTCAAAAGGCATTTGCAAAGAAAGTTGAAAGTTTAGTTACTAGAAATTTTATTGAGATGGTCCAGTTTTCGAATATTATTCAATCACTTCCACATTCTTCGCTAGAACGTTGGGCCAACCTTCCATTTTCAGAACGTCCCAAACATATGATGGCAATTGATCGGTACTGTTTGGATGAAAGAATAGGTGGCGATTATCTTGGGCATATGCTTGGGATAATTATCAATCGCTCAGTAAGTGAAGCGCGCATCACGATTGAATATTTTGCTGAAATTCATTCAATCCCAACAATATCTCGATGGATAAGTATTGGTCTAGCAACAAAACCTGATGAGATGAAGCCAGTTATAGATTGGGTCTTAAGCATGATTTCGCCAGCGGAAATGGGTATAACAACCTTAGAATCCATCTGTGTTAGTGAAGTACTACCCGAAGCATTGGACTCAATTGTAAAAGAATTTTTGAAAGAATGTGAGCCGGATATGATTCATGAGGCGATAAGAGCTATTGGGAGAAGAAGTGATCCCAGCCGTTATATCGATGAAGATACTTTAGAGAACATGATTGAATCTGGATCTGTAATCCGAACTTGGATGGTAGAACATGCTTTGAGAGTTAAGAAGGATAATCTAATTCAGCGTATTGTGGAGGAAGGTGCTCGAGGAACGGCAGATGCAATCATCAATACCATGCTAAATCTACTAATAAATAGATCAGATGAACGGCTTATCACATTATTAAACGAGGTGGTGCACTCATCCTATCTATTAACTAATCAGGGAATCCGTCATGTAATCTGCAAAACTCTGTTAAAAATAGCTGAACCTATCGTTGCTCACTCATTTGCCATGGAATGCATCCAAATAGAACCTCAAGATGCCATCAGTGGACTTATTGCTATCCAATCCGCTATAGCAACTGGTTCGCCTTCCCTCATTTTAGAAACAGCAGATGTAATCTTTGCTATGCGAAGCCGCTCTAGTAATATAGACTATGCGTCAATAGCTATTGCTGCAATTAGAGAAGGAAGTACATGGTATGCAGAGGAAATCTTAACCGAAAATCGCTTGAATATGGATGTGAGAGCTCATCGGATTAGAGTTGGTATTCCATTTCATGTTCATGAAGATTATCTGAAAACGCTTGAAGAAGTAAATAGAACACCTGACAAACACCGAAGCGACCCAACAATATGCCACTATCACGCTCTAACTTTAAGCCATCTTGGAAAATATGAAGAAGCCTTGGAAATAGCAAACTTAAGAGTGAACGATAGAATTGAGAAAGGTCTACTTATTCACACTATTATAAGAATGTCTGGCGATAACAGAATGGCTGGTAAATCACTTCAATCTATGATGGATGAATTAAGTCCTCCTGATTCATTCCAAAGTATTCAACGCCTTCCTGAATCATGGATTGAAGGAAACTATGAATTTTCTCTATTAGAAAATCCACCATACGAAGATGAAATGAAAAATGATGAATCTCAACCTTTAGTGAGTGTGATTATGACAACACACAGATGGAATGATGCATTCTCAGTTGCAGTGAATTCTATTCTAAATCAGACTTATGCAAACATCGAATTGATAGTCGTTGATGATTATTCACCTAAATCAGATGTTAAGAAGTATGACAAACTTCTATCTGATTCGAGAGTAGTTCGAATTAGAATGAAAAAGAATGTGGGTACATATGCATGTAGGAATCGCGGAATTGAATCTGCAACGGGGAAATTTATTACCTTCGCTGATAGTGACGATTGGAATCATCAAGACCGAATTCGTTATGCAGTTTCAAGGATGAATGAAAAAGATCTTGATGTAGTACTAGGTCGATTTGCAAGGGTGTCTCAAACAGGAATGATCCAATTTAATGGAAGCCGTCTTTCCCAATTCTGTCTCGTTGGAATGATGATTAGAACATCTGTACTTGATGATTTGGACATGATTTTCGATGGAGAGGCTTATTTCAGTGCTGATTCTGAATTCTATGAACGCCTGCTGATCCATCTAGGCCCCAACCGCGTGGAGAGATACCAACGCCTAGATCTTATCGCCCTCCACCACGAACGTTCTATGACTGGCGGGGGCGCGCAAGCAATAGATTGGATGGGTCCTGGTGAAACGAGGCTTAGGTATGTTTCAGGATATAGAAGATACCATAATTATCTTCAAAAAGGCAATCCACAGAAGGAGAGGGGATTTGCCCCCCCATCAAGTGAAATTCTGACATTAGCACCCACTGTTGATGAACTACAAATTCGTAAAATATTTGAAGTAATTGAGTGTAATAATGAAAAGCAACACGATATTGATTTAAATAAAAATCATTCTACAAATGGTGATGAAATTAATGTATTCATGGCAACATACCCCGGGGGTTTCCGCACCGTAGGGAAGGCAATTAAAAAACTCCTGAAACAATCATTAACAATTAATAATATAATTCTCCATGTGAATGGTAATCTGTCACCTCCTAACCTCCCTACTGATAAGCGTTTGACTGTAATTCAATCAGATAAGAATCTCGCTGACAACGGTAAATTTCGTCATATGTCGCAGTATTCCGGATATTTCTTAACTGTTGATGATGATATCAACTATCCTCACGATTATGTTGAAAAAATGATTGAATATGTAGATGAATTTAATCGTAAGGCAATGGTAGGATTCCATGCTGCTGATTTACCATTTGGACCCCCTACCACCCGTTGGTCTCATTATAAGGAAATGCGGAGAACTCACATATTCGGATCAAATCAGTCTACATTCACTCCGATTAACGTCATTGGAACTGGAACACTAGCATTCCATTCAGACATCGGAATTCCTGATTGGAAAAAGATGGATACTTTGAAAATGGTTGACCTTCATGTAGCTGTCTGGGCAAATCAAAATAACATTGGAATGTATACTTGTCCTAGAAAAAAGGGGTGGATGAAAGAGTTTGAAAATATCGGTGATGATCATATTTGGTCACAAGCAAATGTGGATAGGGAACTGCAACATCAGATGATAGGGGTGCTCAAAAAGGTGTCAATTTGGGATAGATTGAAAAATGGACTCCTTAAATTAGAACATGGACCAATTTCACAACTACGCGGGTGGAGACATAGAGAAATACCACCCTATATGGAACTAAATAAACTAATGGATTGGCCTGATTTACCAGATAACCCCAAGGTTACCATTTACATCCCCGCATACAATACATCAAAATATATCATAAAGTGCGTTGAATCTGCACTTTCTCAAACTTACTCTAATTTTGAAGTGTCGATTCACGATGATGGCTCTTCGGATGATACATTATTAATCCTACAATCCCAATATGGAGATAATTCTCAAGTTATTCTCAGTACAGCACCCAACCAAGGCATTGGATGCGCTACTAATCAAGCAATACGTAATGGAACTGGTGAACTAATACTTCAATTAGATTCTGATGATATAATTGAATCAGATACCCTTGAAATATTAGTAGATGCCATCGGGAAAAAGCATGTATGTGCATATGGAAATTTCCGGAAAATTGATTCAAATGGAACCATGATTGATGAGGGTTGGGAAGAACCTGTATATAGCCGGGAGCGGTTGATGCGAGATATGATTATTCATCCCCCACGATTGTTTCGACGTGATGCCTGGGAATATGTAGGGTGTCATGATGAAAAATTGATAAATGCTGAAGACTTTGATTTATTTCTGAGACTTTCAGAGATTGGAGCATTTAATCATGCTAGAAAAATATTGTACTCTTATCGACATTTAGACTCATCTTCATCTAATGCGAATAGCGATATTATGACTACCAACACTCATACGGTTCTTAATAGGGTACTCATTCGAAACAAATTGAATGAGTATCGTTTGTACGTTCCTAATCTAAATCTCCCTAGAAGTGTTGAGTACCAACACGTAGCGTTTGGCCCGGCTGAATCGGAAATAATTGGAGAATACCCATAACTTGATTCTAATATTGATTATAATTCTGAATGCATTATTTTTCTAGTGTAGTTATTGAAGCCCACGAACGTTCTGAACCGTCATCAAATATTGAATGGTGGATTGTAGGTTCAATACCATACCAAGTTGCAATTCGGGACAGTAAATCTTGTTCAGATGGGCGATGCACATCATCGATTATGAAGAATACTGTTTGAGGTAAGGCATGGAGTATACTGAGAACCCCATGTCTACCAATTATTCCCGGAGGACCATCAATCAAAACAATATCAATTTCTGGCTTAATTACATTCAACACAATATCAGTGTCGTACCACCCAGACTGACCAAAATTAGTTGAGATATCATTAGCAACAATACTAGCAAGGTGACATTGAGACGAGACCTTTTCTACCCATTCAGGGTCATGTTCTATGGAAATAACTTCAAAATGTTCCATTAAGCGGGCGGTCCCATCACCACTACCAAATTCAAGAATAAGTCCACCATTGGGAAATATTTCAATAAGATAATCATGAATCTCATCTGGAATCATCCACAATGGATCACCCGCCATAACTATTGATTAAAGGGGGCTGTAAATGGATTTTTACCAATTTAGTATCTTGATTTCGCTATTATCTAAGAATTATGAATCTGTGGCTACTACATATCTTGAATAATAAATTCTGCAACTTTGACTGAGCCACTATCACAATCTAATGGACTTGAACGCTGTAGAGAAAATAATTTTGGTATTGTAGTTTTTATTTCTTCAGATGTTCTTTTCTCAAGTACAATACCCCATCCCTCCTCAACAGCTACATTACAACGCGCGAGTTGATCGTCCATCCCTGTTTCCATATTTGGGAAAAAAAGAGTCGGCATTCCAATATTCCTCATTTCATGGAAGGAATTGTAACCACCTGCTTGCACAGAGAAATCAAATGCATTAAAGAAAAGAGAATTGGGGTAATCACGAAGCACATGTAGACGTTCCATCGTAATATTCATTCGCTCACCAAGCATTGACTCACCGAGGACAACATGTACATCATCAAATGAAAGAAGGGTGTCCAATACCCAACGTACCTCTGATTCAATGTCAT
>Ga0187827_10003726_pt1 | contig 19404 bp, 20 predicted proteins | sample ETNtaG_39_FD_167969 | JGI IMG/M metagenome (GOLD analysis project Ga0187827, IMG submission 167969) | Marine microbial and viral communities from oxygen minimum zone, Eastern Pacific Ocean - ETNP2014_SV_150_PacBio MetaG (Illumina Assembly) | ecosystem: Environmental > Aquatic > Marine > Hypoxic... | reverse complement strand
CCATCAAAGATTTTACATGACAATCAACGCTTTCTTTAAGAGCATTTAAGTCATAACCACCTTCTAGGATAGAGACTACTTTTCCATTGCAAAGATTTTTTGCAAGATCTAATATTCTCTTTGTAAGAGTGTAATAATCTTTGGATTTCAGATTGATTTGAGCCAAAGGATCATCTTTGTGGGCATCAAATCCAGCAGATAATAAAATAAATTCAGGTTTAAATTCTTTAAGCTTTTTAAAAATACTTTCATAGGCATTTAAAAATTCATGAGACTGTGTACCGGCATTTAGAGGTACATTGAGTATATTGTCTTTGTTGCCTTTTTCGTTTGCAGCTCCAGTACCTGGATAATAAGGATATTGGTGCGAAGAAATATAGAGAACTTTTTCATTATCGTAAAAGATATCCTGTGTTCCGTTCCCATGGTGGACATCAAAATCAATAATGGCAACTTTTTTTAAATTATATTTTTCCAGTAAATAATAAGCGCCAACAGCGATGTTATTGTATACACAAAATCCCATGGCCTTTTGTTTTTCAGCATGATGACCAGGAGGCCTGACGGCACAAAAAGCATTATTGAAATCTTTTTTCATTACCCCATCAACAGCCGTTAAAATTGATCCAACGGCATCCCGTGTTGCTTCCTTACTGCCAGAAGAGACAATGGTATCTCCATCCAAGAAATTTAAACCTTGCTTTGGAAAAGAGTCTTTTACATTATCCAAGTAGTTTTTATCGTGTGCCAATGTCAAATATTTAAGATCAAATTTTATAGGTTTTTTCCAAATTAAATCTTTAGATTTAACCTTTTTTAAATAATCAATAACAACGGTTACACGGTCTGCTCTTTCAGGATGTCCTTGGCCCGTATCATGATTTAGATAAGTATCTGTGGTTATAATTCCTGTTTTCATTTTAACAAATCCATTTAATAGATCCTATAACTTGATTTGCGGAGTTTTTAATGGGTCTTTTTTTAATTTTTTCATTATTGATTATTTTAAGCTCTGATAGTAATCCCGCAATAGCCACTTCAGCTGCTCTTCTAGTGCCGTCAATAATTTTGACCACTAATGCTGATTTTATTTCAGGTATTATCGCTACAAAAACTCCTTCAGCTCCATTCTTAATAAATGCTTTCCCTTTTGAGAACTTGGTTAAAATAGAATTTATGCTTTTACTACCCCCGGTAATTTCGGGAAATTTTACGCAAGAATCGAAAATTCTCTTAGCTATAGCTGAATGTTCACCTAGTTTTTTATAATCAGCTAGTTGAGCTGCTGCTAATGCAAATTTTTTTAAGGGAATTAATGGATTAGGCAAAGTACATCCATCAACACCTATATTTTTTATTTTATATTTTGATAGATCTTCTATCAATTTAATCAATTCCGTTTGAATTGGATGATCTTTATGTTGGTAGTTTTTAATTGGTAAATTTCTATATTTGCTTACAGCTAAATGACCGCAGTGTTTTCCAGAGCAATTGTGAAAAATTTTTCTTTTAACTTTATATTTTGCATGAGCCTTAAATTGATCTTTTGTATTCCACGGCCAACTAGGCCCGCAAGAAAGATGTTTTTCTTTTAGGTTAATTTTTTTTAGCCAATTGTTAATCATTTTTTGATGAACATTTTCTGCGTGATGTGAGGCTGTGGTTAAAGCTATAAAATCATCCGGTAAATTTAAACCTTCTGCAACCCCATCCTTATAAAGATTAAGTGATTGAATGGGCTTTAATGCTGATCTTGGATAAATTAATGTACTTGAATTACCCCATTCCCTTAATACTTCTCCGTTTGAATTAATTAGTACTGCGACACCATGATGTATACTTTCCGTGAAATTACTCCTAGTAACCTCAACCATTTTAACGCTATTCATAAGAATAAATTATTTTATTGAGCCTATTTAGCAACTAAAATAATTTTGTAAAATATTTAGGTATATTTTTTTAAGTTTTTTCATATCGGAAACTGAGACCATTTCATCGACCTTATGTGCAGTTTTTCCGACCAATCCAAATTCTACGCATGGAGATATTTTTCTGATAAATCTTGCATCTGATGTTCCACCAGTTGTTGATAATTTTGGTTTTACCTTAGTTATTTTTTTAATGATTTTTTGAATCATATAAGTTGTTTTATTGGGTGTAGTTAAAAATGCCTCTCCCGATATCATGTAAGAAATTTTAAAGGAGGAGCCGTTTTTTCTACAGATATTATGAAAAACTTTATTTAGTTTCTTTTTTAAAGAAGTTGATGAATGCTTATTATTAAATCTGATATTAAAAGTTGCCTTAGCTTCTGCCGGAATTACATTATCAGCGTTATTTTCAATATTAATTTTAACTACCTCAAGATTTGAAGGTTGAAAGTTTTTTGTCCCACTATCAAGTTTCATATTATTAATCTGATTTAGTATTTTTGTTATAACAGAGGCAGGGTTATTTGCTTGATGCGGGTAGGCAACATGACCTTGAGTTCCATAAACTGTTAGATACCCGGTAATACTTCCTCTTCTGCCAATCTTCATCATCTGGCCAAGTTTTGTTAAATTTGTTGGCTCGCCTACCAAACAATAATTTATCTTTTCTTTTCTTTTTTTTAATTTCTCAACAACTTTTTTCGTTCCATTAATTGCAATAGTTTCTTCATCCCCAGTAATTAACAGACTAATTGAACCCTTAAACTTTGGCCTTACTTTTTTAAACTGACTTAAAGCAGCTATAAAACAAGCTATTGATCCTTTCATATCGCTTGCGCCGCGCCCTATTAATTTATTGTTTTTTACTACGCCTGAGAAAGGGTTTACCGACCAAGACTTTAAATCCCCCACAGGCACAACATCAGTATGTCCAGCAAAACAAAAATTAGGAGAAGATTTTCCAAGTCTTGCATATAAGTTTTTAATATTTTTAAAATTCATCAATTGGCATCTAAAACCGAGTAAACGCAATTTTTTTGCTAGAATGTTTATTGCACCAGCATCTTTTGGAGTAATACTTGGATGGCGAATCAATTCCTTTGCCAATTTTATTTCACTTATAAGCATGAACTTATTAATCTCTTAATAAATCGTTAATTGAAGTTTTGCTTCTTGTTTTTTCGTCCACTTTTTTTACAATAACTACGCAATACAAAGAAGGACCATCAGGATTGGTTTTGCTTGGTGCTGTGCCAGGAACTACAACTGAATAAGCAGGAACTTTTCCATAAACGATTTTACCCGTTGTTCTATCAACAATTTTTGTTGAAGCTCCAATATAAACACCCATAGATAAAACGGAACCCCTTTCAACAATTACACCTTCTGCTATTTCAGCTCTTGCTCCAACAAAACAATTATCTTCAATAATTACAGGGTTCGCCTGAAGAGGTTCAAGCACTCCACCTATTCCTGCTCCTCCAGATATATGACAGTTCTTTCCAACTTGCGCACATGATCCAACAGATGCCCATGTGTCGATCATCGTGCCTTCATCAACATAGGCGCCCAAGTTTACAAAAGAAGGCATTAGCACAACATTTTTTGCTATAAACGAACCTTTTCGTATCATGCCGTTTGGAACGTTTCTAAATCCAGATTTTGCAAATTTTTCTCTATTCCATCCGGCTGTTTTTCCTTTTACTTTATCAAACCAAGTTGCATAAGGACCACTAAGCATTTCCATTTCATTAGTTCTGAAACTCAAAAGTATAGCTTTCTTTATCCATTGATTTACTTTCCATTGTTCATTTTTCTTTTCTGCAACCCTGATCTTTCCGTTATCTAAAAGTTCTATCGTTTCAGAAATTGCATTAATAATTTTTTTGTCTGACTGTTGGTTTATCTGTTCTTTATTTTCCCAAGCGTCGTTAATTATTTTTTCAAAAGATTCAAAATTCATTGGTAGCTTTTAATAAATTAATTTGTTTTAGGAATTCAGGTAAGTTATTTGTTTTATAATTAACAAAATCACTATCTGAAAATTTCCTAGCCCATGGCTCATCGTTTTCGATCCAAATTGTTTTCATACCCATTTCATATGCTGGTTTTAAATTTCTTGCAATATCCTCAATGAATACACATAATTTTGGGTCAATTTTATGTTTTTCTACTAACTTTTTATAGGAAACAATGTCAGGTTTAGGCACAAATTCAGAATCAACAATATCAAAAATATCATCAAAATGTTGGTCAATTCCAATTTTCCTAATTACGTTCATAGCATGTTTTCTAGAACTGTTGGTAAATATAATTTTTTTTCCATCAAGCTTCATTAATTCTTCATTAAGCAATGAGTCTTTTTTGAGAAAATCAATATTAACGTCATGAACAAATTCTAGAAATTCATTTGCATCAATTTTATGATTATTAATCATTCCGTTCAAAGTGGTGTTGTATTCATAAAAATAATTTTTTTGAATTTCTTTTGCTTCGACCATGTTCACATTAAGTTTTTCAGATATGTATTTTGACATCTTTTTGTCAACTTGTTCAAAAACTCTAGTTTTTCCAGAATACAAAGTATTATCGAGATCAAATATCCAACATTTGATTGTTTGTAATTTTTTCATTTTCTTATAAGAGTTCCTGCACCCTGATCTGAAAATATTTCAAAAAGAATGGAGTGTGGTTTTCTACCATCAATTATTACCACACCTCTAACTCCATTATTTACAGCATCAATACATGTTCTCACTTTTGGTATCATCCCACCGTGAATTGTTTGCTGATTAATTAGTTTTTCTGCTTCCGTTGGTTTAATTTCAGAAATTAATTTTTCATTTTCATCTAAAACTCCATCAACATCTGTTGCTAACAATAATCTTCTTGATTTAAGGCTTCTCGCTAAAGCACCTGCGGCTGTATCAGCATTGATGTTATATGCTTGTCCTTCTTGATCTAATCCCATTGGTGTTATTATTGGAATAAACTCTTTCAGAAGTATATCGTTCAGTAAGTTAGTATTTACTTTTATTGGCTTTCCAACGTACCCCAATTCTTTATTTTCTTGTTCAACATGAATTATATTGTTTTCCTTAACTGTTATAGATTTTGCTTTACAAGATTTTTTTTCAAAGGCTTTAATAATTTCTTTGTTAAACTCAATCATTACCTCTTCAACAATTTTTATCATTTTTTTATCAGTTACTCTTAGTCCCATGATAAACTTACTTTCAATATTTAATTCATCTAATTTTTTCTTTATACCAAGTCCACCTCCATGTACTAGAATGGGGGTTAAGCCCAGTTTTCTCAAAATAGCTATATCTCCAATCATGTCATCTAATAGAACAGGATCTAGAAGAACTTTTCCCCCACATTTTATAACTATTTTTTCATTCTGATATTTTTTTAAATACTTAGAAACTTCCTTTGTTGAGGGGCCATTGTCAGGCCATAGTTGTTCTATTTGATTTTCTAAATTTTCAGGTGATAACATTAATTAAACAGTTTTAACTTTAGTTCTTCTTATTATTATCCATTGTTGAGCCATGGTTAGAATATTATTTATGGTCCAATAAACAACTAGGCCAGAAGGAAATGGAGCTAAAACGATCGTTAAAAACAATGGAAAGAACATAAAAATTTTTGCTTGTATTGGATCGGGAGGAGTTGGATTTAATTTTTGTTGAATGTACATTGTAATGCCCATCATAATTGGCCAAGCTCCGATCATTAAGAAAGTTGGAGGATCCCAAGGAATTAATCCGAATAAATTAAACACTGAAGTGGGATCCCTCGCAGAAAGATCTTGTATCCATCCAAAAAAAGGTTGCTGCCTCATCTCGATTGTTACAAACAACATTTTGTAAATTGCAAAGAAAAACGGAATCTGTATCATAACTGGAAGACAACCTGATATGGGATTGACCTTTTCTCTTTTATATAAAGCCATCATTTCTTGTTGAAGTTTCGCCTTGTCGTCTTTGTGTAGTTCCTTTAATCTTACCATTTCTGGCTGTAGAACCTTCATTTTTGCCATTGATTTAAATGAATAATTTGCTAGAGGGAAAAATATGAGCCTTATACAAGCAGTTATTAAAATAATTGCAATTCCAAAATTTCCAGTCAGTTTGAAGAAATAATCTGCAATAAAAAATAAAGGTTTGGTAAAAAAATAAAACCATCCCCAATCTATTGTTAAATCAAATTTTTGTATATTTTGATTTTTTGCGTACGAATCAATAACCGTTACTTCTTTAGCTGCAGTAAAAATTCTTATTTCACTTGAAATTGTTTGATTTGGGGAACTTTGAATCGGTTCAGTTTGTATAAAGTTGGCTCTATAATTTTTATCAAAAATAAATTCTGACTTAAAATTCTTGTTTTTTTCAGGAACAATAGCAGTAATCCAATATTTATCAGTTATACCTAGCCAACCGGAAGAAGAATTCGCGGTAAATTTTTTTTCTTCTATATCTTTATAATCTTCTTCTTTAAGTTCTTCATCGAATACACCAATGAAGCCCTCATGAAGTATATAGTATCCTAATACTTCGGGTTTCTTATTTCTTACAATTTGTGCATATGGATAAAAATCGTAATTATTATTTCCATTATTTTTAATTTGTTGATTAATCTTGAATAAAAAATTTTCATCTAATTTAATAGTTTTTAGAAATGTAATTTGTTTATTATTTGTCCATTTAAGAGTAACCGGATTATTTGGAGTTAGCTTGGAATTACCAACTATAGACCACTCTGTTTTACTGTTTGGTAAATCCACATCTTTGTAAGTAGAAGCCCAGCCAGTTTCAATATAGTAGCCTTCTTCCAAACCATCAGGATTCAATAAAACTACTTTTTTTTCTGAATTTAAATTTTGGTTATAATTTTTAAAAATTATATCATCTATAATTCCGCCTATTAAAGAAATGGATCCAGATAAACTTTCATTTTCAACAGAAATTCTTTTTGTTGTTTTTAAAGATTCTACCCTGGATACAGCTTTTATCTTTTTTGTAGTTTCTAAAGAAGGGGAAAATATATCGTTTTCTTTCTGGGTTTTTTCTATTTTATTTTGTTCCTTATCAATTGTTGGAGGTGGTGGGGCAAAAAATATTGACCACATTATCAATACTAATGCAGATAAAGAAATTGCTAAAATAAGATTTTTACCTTCCATATTATTTTTCTTCTCTCTTTGTGTTTAAATTTGGCGCAGGGTCAAATCCATCATTTCCGCCTAAAAATTTAATTGGATGGCATCTTAAAATTCTCTTTATTCCCAGAACACATCCTTCAAATGTACCGTTCAATTTTATGCAATCTATAAAATAATCAGAACATGTTGGCAAATATCTGCAGTTCGAGCCAATATGGGGTGATATAAAATATTTATAAAATTTTATTATTGAAATTAAAAATAAATTAACGAACTTCATTTTGATTGCTTATTTGATTGATTTTAAAAAAAGTTTTATCCAATGCATCAGAAATAATCGAATATTTTTCAGTAAAAGTTTTTGATTTTCCAAATATTATATAAGAATAATTAATATCTATGAATTTTTTATCTTTCAATCTTTTTTGAATAGCTGATCGCAATCTTCTTTTAATTTTATTTCTAATTACAGAACTACCTATCTTTTTTTTCATCACAAAGCTAATATTCAGTTTGTTGTTATTTTCTGTTGATAAATTTTTGCCAAAATAAATCGAAAAATAATCAGTAATAATCTTTTTTTGAGTCAACAATTTTTTGAATTGAAAATCTGACTCTAGGTTTTTCAATTTAATCATTAAAACTACGTGGATAATATTTTTCTACCTTTCGATCTTCTTCTGGAAAGTACTTTTTTTCCACCTTTTTTTCTCATTCTACTCCTAAAACCATGTCTTCTTTTTCTAACAATACGACTTGGCTGATATGTTCTTTTCATAAAATTTGTATAGTTCTTTGTGAAATTTTTGATACTTATAGGTAATAAGACTTATCATGTACAGTGCTAAAATAGATTTATGAACTCAAAATTATCAATCATTAAATGGTTAATAGCATTAATATATTTATCACTGATAATAATAGGGGTTATGTTTCTAATAAAAAACTACAATATTTCGGATTTTTTCAGTTATGATTTTATCAGAATAAATAAAAATACTATTCTGGATTATAAGAATGAAAATTTTTTGATCTTAACAGTTATATTTTTTATTTTTTCTATACTTTATACATTATTGCTTGGGTTTGCTATGCCGTTGTTGGTATTTTCAGGTTTTGTTTTTGGCAAATGGTGGGGAATATTATTAGTGCTCACTTCTACAACAATAGGGGCATCGTTATTATATTTGCTAACCGGTTTGTTTTTTCGGGATATAATTCAAAAAAAGTTTGCTCCGAGATTTTCAAAATTAAAAAAATTTTTTAATCAAAACGAACTTGTTTATTTCATGTTTTTTAGATTTGTAGGTGGCGGAGGAACTCCTTATCCAATACAAAACATTTTACCAATTTTATTTAACATGTCATTTAAAAATTACGTTATTGCTACATTTCTAGGAAGTATGCCTTCTATGTTTGTTACAGTATCTATAGGGAGTGGTATAGAAAATGTTATTGATCAGAATGCAGCCCTAGGAGTTACCGATGTTATTTTTTCTCCTGAAATTTACATTCCGATAGTTTGTTTTTTTATTCTTTTATTAATAGGATTTATAATTAAGAAAAATTACTTTAAAGAGTAAATATACCTCACAGATTCCAACTATTTAAATTGATTATTTAATTATTATTAATTTTTTGGTACAAAATCTTTACTGTTTTGTAGGGTATTCTATATCCTGGAAAAGAAGACACGTCTCCCCTCAAAGAGGTTTGTGGAGTCCATCCAAAGGCATATAGAATGAAACATATAACAAGTAAGGATTTTTTACTTTGAATAAAAGATATTTTTTTTGCAATTTTTTCTGAATTAATTTCCAACAAATTATTTTGGAGCAAATAAAAGTAAAAAAGTACTGTAAATGTATAGCTAATGTTAACCCATCTACCCCAGTCCCCACCCATAGCGAATAGAAATAAAACTGGAGTTAATAATAACAAAATTGGATAAAATAAATTATTAAAATTTTTGAAAAACAAAACTTCTATTTTTAATTTTGAGTTAAGGCTCAATAAAAAAATTGGTCCAAATCCGATTAATATAATAAGAGGATATCTTATTATACTTTCAAAGATGACTGATTCATAGTTTTGTACAAATTGTGAAATAATTGATGATCTGGACAGCAACATACCACATGACATATAACAATCTTCACCAAAATTCTCCTTCAATGAACTTTCCATAATCGAATGATTTTCAGGAGTAATTGGGTTAGTTGCGATTATCATTGCCACTATTAATGCAGGAATAAAACATATTGTTATTTTGCTCAAAATTGTTGTGGTTTGATTATGTCTCAGTCTAATTACCAAAACTGAAGCTAAGAACGGAAAAAAAAATACCACTGGTTCCCAAATTAAACAAATAATGGGTAAAACGAAAAAAACGTAATAAAGGGGAAGATTGTTTGAATAATTAAAATTTGAAATATTTAAGAATAATATAAGACCAATAAATACAAATGTTTCTTTTCTTGCCAAAACCTCAATTTCAGCAATGGGATATAATAGAAAAATAGGCGTAAAAATTGATAATATAATAATTAAATTTGTGGGTATATTTCTGAAAAATCTATAAATCAGAATCAGAAAAATTGAGTATATAAGAGATTGAAATAAAAATATTACAAATCTAAGACTTAAATCAAAATGTATTGCAATTTGAAAGCATATTTCTCCTATCAAACCTCTTTTCGTAAAACCACCCTGATAGTTTATTAACCACTCCGAAATAGTCGAATCATTTCCAACAAGATGTTTTATATATAACCAAAAAATTCCAAAAAGGAATAATATGGACAAATATATAAAGAAATAATTATCAAATTTTTTTACTTTCATAAACAACTTTAATTTTCATTCTTATTTAAGAATTTTATTAATAACTAATGAAATATAATCAATGCCTTTTTTTAGTTTAAGATATGAAGGTAAACATAATTCATTATACTAATAATTACTAATGTTACAGAATTCACATTTATAAGTTTGTAGATTATACTAGATATAATAAAGATAAATATTATCAACATTGCTTGGTTTTTGTGGATAAAAATAAAGAAAAATAACTTTTATGAAAATTGGAATATTATTCGAAGGCAATCCTAGAAACCCAGGAGGTTTTAATCAAAGTTTGGTTTCAGCTCTTATTTTAAAAGAAATTATTGAATATAGAGATAATTTTACTTTTATTACTTTGGATGAAGACTGTAACAATTTACTTTTAAAAAAGAATTTAAAAACCATTATTTACAAAAATAGTTTTTTCTCAAAAATTTTAAATAAACTTTATTCAATTAAATTTTTGAAAAAATTATTTAATAAATTTAATATAATGCATTCATTCACAAAGTTTTTAAAAAAAAATAATTTTGAAATAATAATATTTTTAAGTCCTCACCAATTAAGCCTTTATTGTTCTGATGTTAACTTTGTTATTAATATATGGGATATAGATCATAAAAAGAATAGTCCATACCCAGAATATAATATTAATAATACCTTTGAAAAAAGGGAAAATTTTATGAATTATGTTTTATCTAAATCTTTTAAAATAATAGTAGCTCACGAACAAATAAAAAACAATTTAATTAATTTATATAAATGTAATTCTGAAAAAATTTTAGTTCAAAGTTTTATTTCTTATTTACCTTTTTTAATAAATGATGAAAAAAAACAATATGATATTAAGACATTAAATTATCAAATACCTTTCCACAAAAAAATTTTATTTTATCCTGCTTCTTTTTGGCCACATAAAAATCATATCTATGTTGTAGATACAGCAATTATTTTAAAAAAAAAATCGATCAATAATTTTCATTTTTTGTTTTGTGGTTCAGATAAAGGAAATTTTAATTTCATTAAAAATGAAATTATAAAAAAAAAATTAGGTGAATTTTTTACTATGATTCAATTTGCCTCAAATGAAGAAGTTATTTATTTCTATCAAAATGCATTTGGTGTTGTAATGCCAACAACTGGCGGACCAACAAATTTGCCTCTTTATGAGTCTTTTTTCTTTAAAAAACCTATTTTTTACACAAAAGGTCTATTGAATGATGAAAATTTAAAAAAAGCAATCATAGAAATAGATATTAAAGATCCAGGAGATTTTGCTAATAAGTTGTTAAACATAAACAATATCAATTTAGAAAAAATTAAATCTTATGCTTATGACTACTATTTTAAAGTTTGCGATAAAGAAATTTACAAAAAAAATTATATGACAACACTTAATGAATTTAAATTAGCTAAATCGAAATGATAACTAAATCTTCTATTTCAAGATAGAAGTTAATTCAAATTTATTTAATTATCTCGTTTATTTGTTTAACTATATAAATTTGCTCTTTTTTTGTAATACCTAATCCTGAAGGAATATAAAAGCCATTGTTAGCTAAATATTCAGCTGATGGGTATTTTTCTTTTCTAAATAATCCCATTTTATTATAGATAAATTGTTTATTCATGGGCCAAAAAAAAGGTCTAGTTTCAATATTTTTGTTTTTCAATTTTTCTCGGATTTCATTTAATTTATACTTTGTGTTGGTTTTTAACAAAATTCCAAATACCCAATAAATATTTTCTGCATAATTAAGTTTTTTGGGTTGTATAATAATTTTATCATTATTTATTAAATTGTCGTAATAAAATTGACCTATTTGTATTTTTTTTTTTACTATTTGCTTTATTCTATTTAATTGACTTAGACCAAGTGCAGCTTGCAAATTTGTAAACCTGTAATTCCAGCCTATATCATCATGATTAAATCTATTTTTTTTTCCAAAACTTAAGTTTTTTAATTTATTTATTTTATTATGAATTTTTTTATTGTTTGTAACTATCATACCACCTTCTCCGGTAGTGATATGTTTATTCGCATAAAAACTAAAAGTACTAACATCTCCAAAACTACCACAAATTTTTTTTTTATATTTTTGACCTATCATCTCGGATGCATCCTCAATTAGGTATAGCTTGTGTAATCTACAAATTTTTTGAATTTTATCCATATCATTTGGAAATCCATAAATATGGGGCAGCATTAAAGCTTTTGTTTTTGAAGAAATTTTTTTTTTCAATTGTTTGATATCGATATTCCATGTGTCTAGGTCTGTGTCGACCAAAATTGGTTTAGCTAAATTTTTAATTATCGCGTTTGAGTTAGAAATAATCGAAAACGCTGGTGTTATGACCTCATCACCATAGCCAATATTTAGACTTTTTATAGCAATTTCGAGTGCAGCAGAACCACTTGATACACAACTCGCATATTTTTTATTTGTATAATTGGCAAACCGCTTTTCGAATTCAGCTATCTTTGATCCCGAAGATATCCATCCTGATTTAACAGTTAAAGAAACTGAGCTTACATCATTTTCATTTAACAGAGGCCTATTTACGGGAATGAAATATTTAAATTTTTTCACTGAATCATTATCTTGTCGTTTTTTATACTTACATACGGTCCTTGTTTTATTTCTATAATTTCTGCATTTTTCAAAACTTGAAAACCATGACCTCCTTGAACCAAAATAATTATATCTCCTCTTTTTAAAAGAATGTCTTTATTAATTGTTTTGTTATTAAAATCATAAAATATTACTTTTATTTCACCACTTCTTATAATCAAAACTTCAGTGCTTATAGGAATTTTTCTGATCATTTTTTTATGCTGATGGGGCATTATTATGTGATTTTTTTTATGTTTTAAAAAACCTAATTGCAAATACTCATGTTTCTTAGTTACAAAAATAGCTCCTTTTTTTTTAAACTGATTTTTTTTTCTTACGACAATTGCAAAAGTAACTTTTTTATGAATTATTTTGTTAATCAAGTAAGACATAAAAATAATATATAATATCCCTATTAAAAAAACATTTTTTGCTATTATTTAAGCTTATACAAAATACTAACAAAATTTGATAATCTCAAATCTAATTCTCTTTCACTACACAAGAAAATTCAATTTAATTTGGTGTCCACATTCCGGATCGAACGGAAGGCCTCTTCCTTGCCATGTAAGAGATCACGGTAGCATAGTTAAAGAATCCTGTACAGGAATTATACAAAATATTTGGCAATTAAATTAAAATTTAAGTAATAATTATGCCAGCAATTATATTCTTAACCCTTCACTTTAACAACTCAAAAAAAGATTCATTTCCGCGGTTTATTTTGAATCCATTTTTTGCATTTTAAAATCTCTAGACGCATGATTTATTTCTTATGACACATCAAATGACAGATGACATACTAGAATTCAAATTTAGACTCATCTACGGACTCTCTAGGGCCATTATTGAAAACATATGGAACTTGGCTCGGACTTCGTTCTCGCCTCGTCCGAATCTCAAAGAAGATTTAAAATCATTTCTAAAATTCAAACAAACCTAAAGTGCCAATCCTCTTAAATTTAAAAGAGGCCTCACTGCTTTCTACTAAAGTCTTTGATCGAGACAGTATAGCCGTTAAAAACATTTTGAAAATTTAAGTACCTAACCTTCAAAAATTTTAATAATTCTGAAACAGCTTCAATAATTCTAGCAAAAAGTTTCGTACAAGCCAGCTTAGTATAATCATAGAATTTAAAGGGATTAATCTTGAATGATACTTGAACAAAACGACATAAATTAATATTGTATATACTCAAAGATTAAATAAATTAAAATGTTTTTGTCAAACAGAAGTAATATTCTTTTAATTTCTATATTATTTATTTTAATTGGAATTTTTCTAAGATTTTATCAATTAAATTTCGAAAATTATTGGTTGGACGAAATGATTTCATTTTGGGTAGCGGATCCAAATATTTCTTTAAAAGATACTTTTTCAAGACATGCACACATCGCTCAAGCACCTCCATTATTTAATTTATTTTTAAAAAAATATTTAGATTTATTTAGTTATGATCCAGAAATAGGAAGACACGTGCCCTTCTTTTTTGGTGTGCTATCAATTCCATTTTTAGGCATTCTTTCTTATCAAGTTACAAAAAATAACTCTTTTTTACTAACGATTTTATTAGTCAGCACAAACATATATTTAATTAAGTATTCTCAAGAAACAAGACCATATACTCTTGTTTTTTTATTGAGCACGATAAATCTAATTTTTTATTATAAAATAATATCTCTAAATTTAATTGGTTTTAAAAAAATAATTATTTTTTTTCTATTTGTTATTTTTTCAGTTTTAAGTTTGTCCTCACATCCTTTCGTACTTATTATTTTATTTTCACAAATAGCTTATTCTGTTTACTCTTTTTTCATATTTAGAAATAAAAGTTGTTTATTTCTTTTATCAATTCCATTTATCTTAATTATATATCTAATAATAAATTATAATTATCTAATTTCTCAACTTGCCTACGATGAATATTTTTTAGAACATGAAAATTGGAAATTCTATTATAATTATTATTTTTCAAGATTTTTTGGATCGAAAATCATGGGGTTAATTTATTTATCTACATTAATTTTTTTAATAATTCGTTTTAGAAAAAAAATATTATTTACTTCTAATAATTATTTGCCACTTGTATTTATTTTATTATTTTCTTATATAATTCCTTTATTATACGGACTAATCAAAGTTCCAGTTCTTCACGATCGATATATTATATTTGTTTTAATATCAATTTTGATAATAATTTCAGTTTTAATTTTTGAGATTAATAACAGAAAATTAAGAGTATACTTACTTATATTTATATTAGTTCCAACTACTATAAATAATTATATTGAAATACAATTGAGAAAAAACACAAAGCCCGAATTTACTAAATTTCTTAACGACATAAAAAATAAAGAAATAAAGAATTTAACTTTATATGGACCGAATAGAGAATTAAAATTAGTTGAAAATTATATTACTTCACTAAAGGAATTTAAAAATAATAATTTCAAAACTTTCAATATTGATAATATTCCATCTAACGAAAAAATGATTTGGGTTATATGTTATGAGCCACTTTTGGGTTTTAATTGTGCTATTCCAAGTGATAAAAAAAATGGTTGGAATTTAATAGGTACTAAAAACACATATTTAGTAAGTTCTAAACTTTTTAAAATAAATTAGTAATTTTCAAGATTTTTTATTTAGAAAGATATTTGATTATTTTAAAGTTAATTATTTTTATTTTCATTAAGAAAAAAATAATAGTTTCAAAAAAAAATCTTACAGCATATATAATATGAAGTTGAGATCTTTCATCAGCATATCTCGTATCTATTGAAATTTCTGAAATCTTTTGTTTTTTATAAATATATTGAAATCTTAATTGTTGATCAAAATTAAATCCGTCTGTTGTTAAAGCATACAATTTATCTTTAAAATTTTTTATCCTGTATGCCCAGAATCCTGTATGTGCATCAGTAAAATTTGTTCTTAGCAACAAATTTTGAAATTTTGTTAAAACTATATTACCCATGAATTTATATAAAGGCATGCCTTTTTTTGTGATATTTCGTAAACTTTTAAGTAATCTTGATCCGGTAACAGCTTGAGTTAATTTGTCTTTTTCAAACATTTTTATCATAACCGGAATATATTTTGGATTATACTGATTATCGCCATGTATCATTACCGCATAGTCAAATTTATTCTTTAAAGCATAATTTAAACAAATTTTAATATTTCCACCATAACCACGATTTTTTTTATTAAAATTTAGTTTAATATTTTTATTTTTTGAATAAATTTTGTGAGCGTATTTAATTGTATCATCTCTAGAATCGTCATCACTAATTAATATATTAATTTTATATTTTTTTAATTTTTTAAATGGAATATTGTTATAAACATCAAGTAATCTAAATGATGCTTTGTAAGTAATTATAAATATTAGTATCTTTTTTTTCACTTATTGAGCTAAACAAATTTTTTTGTGTATAAATTTACCGTAAACATATAAAATTATTCTATCAATTCTTATTCTTTTTTGCACGCCATATGCTTTCTTCAACTTTGCTCACGTTACTGGCGGTTACCTAATATTTTTCTTTGATAATCTCAAATCTAATTCTCATTCGCTACACAAGGAAACTCAATCTTTGTTGGTGCCCACAGTGTGAATCGAACACACGACCTCTTCCTTACCATGGAAGTGCTCTACCAACTGAGCTATGTGGGCTCAAGATTGATTTAGAAATAAAAAAGCATCTGTAATAGCTATAAAACAGCCATAATCGTATAGTAACTTGAAAAGCATCTTTTAACAAAGTAAACATATTAAAAATATGGAAAAGTTTTTATGGGCATTCATTACGATTATAAATCAAAAAGAGGTGAAAGAGCCGTGTTGAAGCAAGCCAAGAGAGAGGCGCGTTTGGCAAAAAAAAAGGCAAAAAGAAAAAATGCGGTGGAAGAACAAATTGGCGCACCGATAATGCACGATATCCTAAAGCCCATTACTTTAGAGGATTTAACTAGTCCAGATAACAAAAAATAAATTTTTGGGTAAATGGAGAAGGATGGGATTTACTTTCAAAAGCTCGAAAGAGCATTAAAAAAAAATCTTAAAAAAAGAAAAAAATTTCAAAAAAAATACAAAAATAAGAAGAAAAAATGACAGTTTTATCGGATAAATGGATAAAAGAAATGGTGAGAACTAATAATATGATCAGCCCTTTCGAAAATAGGCAAGTAAGAGACAACAAGATTTCCTATGGCCTTTCTTCTTTTGGGTATGATGCACGTGTTTCAAATGAATTTAAAATATTCACAAATGTAAATTCTGAGACAGTAGATCCTAAAAATTTTAAGCTAAACAACTTTATTTCTAAAAAAGGAGATGAATGTATTATTCCACCAAACTCTTTTGTTCTATCGAGTACAGTCGAATATTTTAGAATACCAAATGATGTAATGGTAATATGTTTAGGAAAATCTACTTATGCCAGATGCGGAATAATTGTAAACGTTACTCCTTTAGAACCCAGCTGGGAGGGCAATGTGACACTGGAGTTTTCTAATACCACTCCTCTTCCGGCAAAAATATATGCGAACGAAGGAGCTGCGCAATTTATTTTTCTAAAAGGGAATGAAAAGCCCGATATTACATATGCTGATAGAAACGGAAAGTATATGAAGCAGTCTGGGGTAACACTTCCCAAAGTTTAATAGATGCAAAAATTAACAATTGTTGGGGGAAAAAGACTCAACGGTTCAATTACTATATCGGGATCGAAAAATGCAACTTTGCCTATTTTAGCCGCATCAATACTCAGTAAAAACAAAATTATAATTCAAAATATTCCTTTGGTCAAAGATGTAGAGACAATGATTGACTTGCTTTCACTCTTGGGCTCAAAAGTTAAATTAACTAAAAAGAAAAAAAAAATAGAAATACTCAATAATAATAAACTTAGTACTTTTGTGCCTTATAAATTAGTTAAAACGATGAGGGCAGGAGTTTTGGTCCTAGGACCACTTTTGGCAAGATATAATAAAGCCAAAGTTTCTCTACCAGGAGGATGTGCCATTGGTTCAAGACCCGTGAATCTTCACCTTGGAGCCCTTAAAAAAATGGGAGTAAATTTTAAAATTAAAGATGGATATATTGATGCAATTTCTAAAAATGGGTTAGTTGGAAATAAAATTACCTTCCCCAAAATTTCAGTTGGAGCAACGGAAAATGCCATGATGGCAGCCTGTCTTGCTAAAGGTAAAACTATACTCAATAACTGTGCGTGCGAACCTGAAATAAAAGATTTAAGTAAATTTTTAATCAAAATGGGATGTAAAATTAAATGGCTTAAAAAAAGAAAAATTGAAATTAATGGTGTCACAAGCCTTAGGACATTAAACCATAGAGTAATGTTTGATAGAATTGAAGCAGGCACATACATGATTGCATCTGCTGTAACAGATGGTCGAATTAAAATAAAAAATATTAATCCAAAAATAATTAAAAATGAAATTTTAGTGTTAAAAAAAATGGGCGTAATAATAACCATAAAATCAAAAGAAATAACAGTTCGTAACTCAAGGTGTATTAAAAAAATAAATCTTAAAACCTCTCCCTACCCAGGTTTTCCCACCGATCTTCAGGCTCAAATCATGGTTTTAATGTGTAGGGCCAATGGAATTTCTAAAATAACAGAAAATATTTTTGAAAATAGATTTATGCATATACCAGAATTAAATAGGATGGGAGCTAAAATAAAAATTAAAGGTAACCAAGCAATCATACAGGGTAAAAAAAAATTAAACGCTGCGGAATTGATGGCAACTGATCTTAGAGCTTCAGTTTCATTGGTTTTAGCAGCTTTATCATCAAAATCAAAAACAACCATTAATAGAGTTTATCATTTGGATAGAGGTTATGAAAATATAGAAAAAAAATTATCTAATTGTGGAGCTCAGATAAAAAGAATTAAATGATAAAAGGTATCAATCGATTAAAACTTATTGGCAAGAATATTGAAGATTTAAAAACTATCTCAGCATATAGTCAGGACTCAATAGTTAAAATTAAGGATATTGTATATTTAAAAGAAAATAAAATATTTATCGTAATGTTAAGTAGGTTTATGTGGGAGGATCTTGAAAAAGGTGTATTCAGAAATTATAAAAGAATCAAAAGTGTATTAAAATTTAATTTTATAGAAAATGTTTTAGCGAAAAATATAAATCAACAGCAAAAAAATAGAAATCTCGAGTTGCTAGCAATTAAAAGCAACTATACCCAAAATAATTTATATGACACAAGCTTAATCTTTTCTGGAAATAATATTATATTGCTAAAATCTGAAGAATTAGACGTAATGCTTGATGATCAAGAGTATTTTTGGGAAGTAAAACATTCTCCGAAACATAGAATATAAAATATTAGGATTATTGAACTAAAAAAATAGAAGTTTCTTAAAAAAAAAGTATTGAAACCCCTGAATCGTTAGTTATAACATTGGCAGATTTTTGAGATTTAAAAGATCAATCAAAATCTAAAAATGTTGGATTGAATAAGAAAGGTTGAAACATTGGCGAAACAAGATTTACTTGAATTCAAAGGCAAAGTTACCGAACTACTGCCCAATGCAATGTTTAGAGTAAAACTTGAAAATAACCATGAAATTCTTGCACATACAGCTGGAAAACTAAGAAAGAACAGAATTAGAGTTTTGACTGGAGATCAAGTGATGGTCGAAGTTACTCCTTATGATCTGACTAAAGGAAGAATTATTTTTAGATACTAACTAACGGCCAGGTAGCTCAGTCGGTAGAGCAGAGCCCTGAAAAGGCTTGTGTCGGCGGTTCGATTCCGTCCCTGGCCACCACATTCTACGCGGATAATTTTAG
>Ga0187827_10003722_pt1 | contig 19413 bp, 18 predicted proteins | sample ETNtaG_39_FD_167969 | JGI IMG/M metagenome (GOLD analysis project Ga0187827, IMG submission 167969) | Marine microbial and viral communities from oxygen minimum zone, Eastern Pacific Ocean - ETNP2014_SV_150_PacBio MetaG (Illumina Assembly) | ecosystem: Environmental > Aquatic > Marine > Hypoxic... | reverse complement strand
AGATGGAGTCAATGTTTGAAATGAAAGGTACATTAAACATAATGGTTCTAATAATTTTGCAATCTGACGGGTCCTATCATTCGTAACTTTTGATGTAAGCAACTTAAGGACAGCTGGATATTTATATATATCATGTGAATATCTTAAATACTTGGCAACTTCCAGATCACTACTCAATATACCGAAATTATCATCTGCAAAACGTAAAGACTTACTTGTTGAGTGACATCTTATATAATCAATTTCAGCCTTCATTCTTTCAAATGAGAAATTTCTGAACTTAGAGGACTGCCTACCTGAAACACAAAAGCCACATTTAAAAGGACACCCCCTGATACTCTGAACAATTGGCATTAACTGCGAATCGTTTAAAAATTGATCCAGAAATCCGGACAGGTAAGGTGAAGGTATAACACTTAAGTCCTCAACAGTATTAAAAGGTTCCCCCATCACAATGCCTTTCCCATTCAAAGTTCTCACACCATCAATTGGCATTGATTTAACTATATTTATACAATCTGCCTTATCATGATACTTAATCATCAATTGAACAATGGTAGAAAAAGCAAGTTCACCATCGCCAAAAATCAGAAAATCTATGAATGGGTTTTCCTGTAAAAAAGCCCTATTACTTTCCTGATCATACTCAATACTAGCTCCACCAAGAACAATCACACATCTTGGAAATCTTTCTTTAATTAAAGCGGCTGCTTTCCTGGAGAGGTTATAGTTCCAATCATAACACCCAATACCCACAATATCAGGTTGCTCTCCATCTTCTATCTTATTGAGAAGAGGCTTAAGCAGGCGAAAAACACTTATATTCACACCGTCATTGAATTGTTGTTTACAATAAGCACCAACGTATCCTATACCCAAAGGAATTGTTTTTATATTAATCTCCACGAAATCATTGGCAGGCTCTATTAAATAAATATTGAGTTTTGAATTGTGTCTCATAAGTTCTCCGTTTATAAAATAATTTCCATCAAAAACATTTTATAGGGATAGTTATATGTCTCTCGTTACCTTTACAAACTGAACTATAGTAGTTTTACCGTTTGAAGCTGGCTCAACCAACCAGAGTATAAATTTGCTTTTATTGTTTCCGTCCAGTAATTGCTGTTAGATGGACTCACTTCTTTTCATTTATTTTTGAACAATATATTTGTTATATTATTTAACTCTATTTCTAAATTATAATCAGTCAATGATCTCACACCAGAAAACACTATTAACCGGCGGAGTAACCTTAATGCTTTTGGCAAGTGTCTTTGCTTCCTTAAGTCCGGTTTTGATCCGAATAGCATTTAATTTGGGAGTCTCCCCTACAGAACTCATGGTTTTACGACTCCTGATTGCGTTTCCCTGCTTCTTTCTTACTGGAATATTTCTTGGTCCAATCGAAAAAATGAAGGTTACAAAACGCGAAACTGTTCTTCTGGCAGTAGTAGGTATACTGGGAATGGGTGGATCGACTTTATGTATGCTTTACGCAGTGCTTCATCTAGGAGCATCAATGGCAAGACTTGTTTATTCCGTTTTTCCAATATTTACCACGCTACTTGCTTTCTTTATCATGCACCAGCCGATTACCATATTCAAAAGAATAAGTATTGCAATCTCAATATTGGGAGTGCTTTTGGTAATCTCCCCGATCTCAATCTTTCAGACACATCAGATTATTACGGTAATCCCCTTTATCGGAATCGTACTTGGCCTGACCGCTGCATTTTGCTGGTCTTTTTCATCGATTGCAATCGAGATGCTCTTAAAAAACAATTCTCCTCTTGTTACATCAACATACAGCATCGGATTCATGCTATTATTTTATTCCATTTTTTTTGGAGTACCATCTTTTCATTTGAATTTACATACCTGGACGGTTGTCATTCTTTTCGCAGTTGTAACTTATTACATTCCGTTCCTATTAATTAACTATGCTATAAAAGACATAGGTGCATCGTATACAACTATTATGCAGAGTATTGGACCTGCATTTACAGTAATTAGTGCCTGGATATTGCTTAATGAAAAACTTACCTTAATACAGATCGCCGGTATGGCATTACTTATAATTTCCGTCTATTTAATTAATCGCGAAACAAAGATGAAACATAACTAATTTTGTCCACTTTCCTGACTTCCTTTTCTTTTTCAAACATATCAATTATTACAGTTTGCAATCCATGCTTTTTCTGTCCAGGATTTATACACTCGACACCATTTATAATATCCTTATACGAGCCTGATACTTCAGGAGATTCATGTATATGACCATGAAGCGAGAGTCTTAAATATCCATCCCCACCATGCTTTTCAATAAACCTTCTCACCGCCATGCTTCCAACATGAAAACCAGCATAAACAACATCAAGCTTTGTGTTGTAAGGTGGAGAGTGGGTTACAAGTATGAATTCTCTCTTAATATTTTCCGATAATGCCTCAAGATCGTCTTCCATGTAACCTGCACTGTGGTCAATGGCAATGTCTCTTTTTTCCCCACCAGCAGTTGAATATCCCTCTAAATTTACTTTTACACCAGTCTGATATAAAAATTCCCTGCAATCAAATAGCTCCCAATCTTTCATATGAAACGGAGTTACAGGTACGTTCATATATCCAATCAGGTCGAGATCTTCAGAAATCGGCACTTTACAATTATGAATAAGATAAAAAAGGCTACCATTATGTTTTTCCAATAATGGCCTATTCTTTATCACGTCATCATTTGCCATATCCAGAAAGATTTTTATGTCCGGATACTCACTCTTAAATTTACTAAGTACAGGAAGAAATTCACAACAAATATAATCAGCCTGGTTACCTATATTATTATGTCTTGGTGCAATATCGCCTCCAATGATAACCACTTCAGCCCTTTCTTCCGCTGCCGTGTTTAACAAACAGAATAGATGTTCCTGATTTACATGCAAATCCGAAGCAAACAATATTCGCATTGGTTTAGATTATACCCTAATCAATTACAGAAAATGTATAAATTACATTCACTTTATAACATACCAGTTCTTCAAACTGCTCCATAAGTCTGGATCATACACTCCTTACATGTAGGGATATCGTCCCATTCACCATTTTTAAGCTGCCAACGCAATAGTTTCATTTTGTCTGAATTCCAGATGTCTGATATGGAACTCTCAAATATACTTCCTACTCGAGGTCCGTATACCATAGAACAGCATGCATGAACGTCACCATTTCCACGAATATAAAGTCTTTCAAAAGGTTGGCTACATTTAACATTTTCAATAACTTGTTCACCTGCTCCCATTTTTCCACGCTTGCACTCCTGCGTAAACTCATGTGGTTTATAACGTTGTATCGAAACGTAATCAACATGGGGCTTCCAGTATGTAATGAAATCTTGTATCTCTTTGTCATTTTCTGAAAGATGTACACAGCTTACTCGCACAATAGGAAATCTGGACCCCATCTCATTACGTATCCTGATAAAATTAAGGATATTACTCTTTACTCTATGAAAGTTGGCTCCTATTCTTATCTTCTCGTAGGTTTCTGCTGTAGCCCCATCAAATCCTATTCTTATTCTTGTTAAACCACTTTTAATTAGTTTACGGCTCACATTTTCTGCCAGTAAAGTCGCATTGGTGTTTATCATGGTATCCATAAAACCAGAGTTCACAGCAAGTGCCAGCATATCAGGCAATCTTACATCCAGGAGAGGCTCGCTGGTACCACCAATGGTTAGTGAAGGACAGTAACGGCCTGAACATTCTTTCATAATACGTCCGAATACCTCAGTTGGAAGCATTCCATCATAATCGTAAGCTGATTTATTTTGGTTTGAGTGATAGCACATTATGCATTTGAGATTACACTTGAACATTGTTTCAAAAACCAGAAAGACAGGAAAATCAAATTCTCTTTCCATAGAGGAAGCAGCTTTCCACCTCTTACGGTATTCACAAAACTCTTCACCTTTCAAACTGCAAAGATAATCATCTACATTCCCATGCCTGGAATAGTTAAAAACCTTTGACTTATCTGTTGTTATTATCTGATTCAATATACAACCTTTCCCAAATATAGCTGAGTAATGACCTTCCCCTTTCTTATAAATTAGTTACCCTATGCCTTAAGTCCCATTTCCCATTTTCTTTCTTCCATAGATGAGGTGATCTCGCTTTATCTGCTCTCTCCCAGAATTGGCTTTCAGTAATCTCAATATAGTCCAGAAAATCCTGGAAATAATCACTGGGAAACTCACCATCATAACGGTTTCGGCCTCTTCTCTTGTAATATGACCATTTCTGACCTCTTGAGAAGCATCCATCGTAGCCTTTCCTATCCCGAACTTAATCCAATACGTATAAAAATGTATCCAGTCCATCTTGGCATCTATGCTCTTGTACTTGGTATAACTTCCCTGCACTCGTTTAGGATTCGGTTCAAAACCAGTGTTCTCTACAGCATAATAATAGGACTCCTGTGGGGTCCATCTCAAATAATAACCAAGACAATGGAATTCAACTCCTCTTTTTACCAATTCACTTCTTTCAATCGGCAAAAAAGGGTTTACATCACGCATGGAGAGGTTGTGTTTCTTTATTAGTTCTTTTATAGACAAACCGGATAAGAAGAGTTTGTCTAAATCCAGTCTTTCTGCCGAGTAAAATCCCGGCTGCTTATACGGAACCTCATTGTCACTTTTCTTGTTTCCATATTCAGCAATGTTTTCACCGTACATAACAAGTTTCACATTTTGCTTCAAGGCCATGCGAGGACCAATATACTTGTGACCGTATATAAAAGGTTGAAGTGGATTAAATAAATTAAGAAATGCTTCCCTGGTAAACAATCTGTACATGCTCCCATTAGGATTAAAAAGATAATTATCAAATCCACCAACCGTTATCCAATTCATCAAGTTCCTCCAACCAATCTCTGTATACATCTGCGGAGACCAGGTCACCGTAAGGGGATTCATACCATATTTATATTTGAGGGTATGTGCCTGTACACCACTGTCTTTGCCACCACTACCAGGGACGATTACATCGTAAGATCCATCTTTACTTCGATATTTATCACAAAGCCTTGATAACATCCTCTCCCTTTCATCCCAATCGATATCCTCTTTCTTCATTTCCGCGTATTGGCAAGCTTCACAGATACCATCTTCGGTAAAGCTCATTGTTTCTTTCTTCTCATTCTTGAAATTTATAGTAAACTCCCTTGCCCCCCTGGGCCTTTGGTTGGAAACCACACACTTTTTGCAAAATTTTACTTCTTCAGGCAATCCGTAGTATGCCTCTAACTCTTCTACCATTTCTTCACCATTCATTTATTTTTATTTTATATTGCAAAACGATTTCAATAGTTTAAGCCCCACTTTTCCACTCTTCTCAGGGTGAAATTGGTATCCCATTACATTATCTCTATGGTTTATGGCACAAAATCTTAATCCACCATGCGTTGTCGTAGCTGCAATATGATTCTCGTCGTCCGGGCAAACATAGTAGGAATGCAAAAAATAAACCTCCACCCCATTTCGAGAATTAAGCATTTTGGCTATCTTTTGAAAGGAGAACTCAATGTTGTTCCAACCTATATGCGGGATTTTATAAACTTTAGGATCATATCCGTCGGCAATTATAAGTGGCTTAACTTTCCCTGGAATTAGATCAAGTCCATTACAGGGCCCAAATTCATCACTCTGTGTCATAAGCAACTGCATCCCCAGGCAAACACCGAGTAAGGGTTTGCCGCTTTTTACATACTCCTTGATAGCAGAATCTAATCCTCTTTCTCTTAAGACTTTTACTCCTGCGTTGAATGCACCTACTCCAGGTAATATCAGATGGTGTGCTAGTCCCACCTCCTCTGGCGTACTCACAATATTTGGTTCCATCCCCACTGCTTTAATAGAATTACAGATTGAGTAGAGATTTCCAATCCCGTAATCAATTATGGATATTTCTTTCAGATTATGAATCATAGCTTTGCCTTACTTTTACATTATTTGATACCAAGCCTTCTTTTATCTCTTTAACAGTCTTCTTGTTATAATGCAGGATGTGAGCTGTAGCAAGCGCATCCACCTTGCACATGTTGACACATTCAACAAAATCCTCTATTCCTCCCGCTCCACCAGAAGCAACTACCGGGACAGAAACTGTGTCAGCCACCTTACGAATAAGATCGATATCAAAGCCTTTTGCTGTACCCTCTTTGTCTACAGACGTAAGAAGAATTTCACCTGCGCCCAAGCCTACTGCTCTTTCAGCCCATTCCACGACATCAAGACCGGTTTCATTTCGGCCATTATCAGTGTAAGCTTCCCATCTATCACTTGCACTCTTTTTCGCTTCTATGGAAACAACAATACATTGGGAACCATATTTCTTTGCTCCTTCTGTTATCAGGTTTGGGTTTTCAATTGAAGCCGTATTTATTGCCAACTTATCTGCACCAACCCTAAGAAGGTTCTCCATATCCTGCAGCGAACGAATACCACCTCCCACTGTCATGGGGATAAATATGTGTTTGGCCGCCTCTTCAACAATATCCAGAAGGTTATTTCGCTGATAAAGACTGGCAACTATATCCATATACAAGAGTTCGTCCACACCATCTTCGTAATACTTCCAGGCAAGTTCTATTGGCTGACCTATGATGCGAAGGCATTCAAGATGAACTCCCTTTATTACATTAGGGCCTTTAACATCCAGCCTCGCAATTAAGCGTATATTTTTCACTATACAAACAAAAGAGGCAAACAAAACATGAGTTACCGCACACCACGAAAGTTTACATCATTTTCCAAATATAGCCTGTGGAGGCCTTCAACTTGTGCCTCCGCTTTTCTCCTATGATACTCTTCTACAAGATCTTTGTTGGCGGCAAACATTATTTCATAAGCCTCTCTATCGGGTACATTGCTAAAATTAACCGTAAACCTATCAGAATTCAGATGTAATCTTTCATAGAAATCTTCAACATCTTTAATCAACCCCTCCTTTATAGCGTAATTGTAAAGAGGAGTCCCGGGAAATGGAGTAACAGGCTTTATAGTCCTGTTCTGACAAAAGGTATCGTACTTCAAAAGAAGCTCATGGTTCTTCTTGAAAGTCTCCCTGGTATCACCGATATTGCCGAAAAGAAGATTCACACCAGGCTCTATACCTGCATCTATAGTCGATTGAAGACCTTTATTAATCTGTTCCAAGGTAAGCCGTTTATCCATATTCCTGAGAACCACTTCGTCTGCAGACTCTATACCATAGTTAATAAAGCGGCATCCTACCTCCTTTAGCCTCTTCAGCATATCAGTGGTTACAATATTCAATCTTCCATTAAGGTAAAACTCTATTTTGAAACCGTTTTTCTCGATTCCATCACATATCTCAGAAATCCTCGAACGGCTCACCATCAGAAGCTCATCCTGAAACTGAAAGTAGTTGATATTATATTTATCTATCATCATTCCCATTTCTTCCATAACATTTTCCACAGATCTGAAACGTATTCCTTCCTCCATTCTGTAACAAAAGTTACACAAATAAGGACACCCACGACTGGTTGTCACAACTCCGAATCTATCCATCGGCTTACTAGGTTCAGCATGATTAACTATATAAGCTTCCATAGGAAAAAGATCCCATGCGGGAAAGGGGATAGTGTCAAGATCCTCTACCGGATCTAATTTCTTATTATTTATAACTTCATCTCCTACCCTACAGGCAAATCCATCAATCCTTGTAGTGTCTTCTCCTTTTTCAATAGCTTCAATAAGCCTTGGAAGAGTTTTTTCCGCCTCGCCCAGAGAAACAAATTCAGTCTTGTGTTTTATAAGGAAAAAATCCGGTACCGGGGCCGGCCCGTGTCCACCGAGAATGATTGGAGGTCTCTGGGAAATAGTGTTTAATGCTCTAAGAATTAGTTTAATCTGCTTATACGTATAATACCCACTGATAAAACTGATGCAGATTGCACCGAACTCTTCTTTCTTAAAATACGCTAACATCTGGTCTATTGTCCAATGATAAACAGCCATATTATAAATTTCTACCTCATGCCCACATTCTCTGAGTACTCTTGCCAGATAGGCAGTCCCCATCGGGTAAGAGTTTCTGTTTTGGTGGTAATCATGAATAATAAATGAAATCCTCATTTTAATACTATTATAACCACAACAAGCTCTGTTTTATTATTTTCCATATATAATTATTGGAGAGCCTATTCCCTCAGACCTACTAATTGCTTTTGAGAAATCCCTAGCAGTCTCTATAAAATCACCATCTGGATAGTTTTTCATATACCACAGAAAAGCTGGTCTTGCCTCTCTGGAAATTTTGTGCGGGATTTCCATTATGAAATCTTCCCCAAAACCTGCAGCTTCTCCATTGGTAATTGAATTATATTTTCTTCTGCATATGGTCATCAGTGGTTTAATGAAATTCTGCACGAAGCCCTCTTTCTTCTCAAATTCTTTGCTACTAACAAGAAATTCACAAATATCATCCATATAATAGGCAGTAGGTTTCTCTGCTTTCCATGTTGAATCTTTAACACTAAAATACAACTCATTCATGCAGTTAATTTTCTCTAAATTTAATACCTGATCTTTTTCTTAAAATCTCATGTACTTTTTTACTAATAAAGAAGTAATCCAGTATTTCATCATTAGCTAATTCATCAGTCTCCAGAAAATACTTCCTGACCAGTTCCAAGGAAATATCTTCTTCATTGACTAATAAGTTATACCTCTTCAACCATTCTATTGACTGCTTTTCCTCTTCAGTATATGAAGTCAATCCCTTGAGATCGAAATCTTTGTTTACCATTTTATAGTCAAAATAATCCATCTCTGCACCGCAGAGATACTCAACTATGCCTACACTTTCATCAGGAAGCACCTCTTTCCACTTTTCAAGTGATTCCTTAGAGAAACCTTTACCTGCATCAAAATTTGTATTTTGTCTCCAGTGATTTCCAATACCGTTTTTGTATCTCTCCGGATGAACAAGATTTTCGTGGTAAGGAACTCCCAGATGTGCACATATCTTCCGAAACCATTCCTCAGGTGATTTGATAACCTGTTCATACTTAACGACTAAATAGTCCGGATTATCCCTGTTAACAATTGAATAGGCAACCGACTTCCTCCAGTGCCTTATAAGAAAAAGGATCGGATATTTTCCACCATATTTTTCAGGATTTTTTCCAAAATTCCTTGAAGCAATAATCTGTCTCGGATCTCTCATACAGTGAACCACTTTATGATTTCTTTCCTTTAGTGACAGAATTGGTTCTATGAAGTTATCCACCCATGCCTCTGTAAAACCTATATACTTTAAACCTTCTTTATGATATCCCTTTAAAAGGATGTCATAAAGCTGATTAAACACGTCTTTCGTTTTACCAGGTTTCAAATTACCCAAGAAGGGGGTAATGCGGGGTGCCCGTTCACTACCGGCTGACTCCTGTTGCCATATCGTCCGTTTCTTTAATTCAACTATGTCCTCACTACCAAACACAAAATTTTCGAAATAATCATTGAACCCCTTCTTTTGTTCTGGTTTCATACAAAAATCGGATTCTATAGGCTGACTAAAATCATAATCATCCTTAAGAACATCCCTGTGGTATATGTCTCTGCACATTTTAAAAAAGAAGAAAAATGGCTCCTGCTGAACACTAACCAAGGGATGAGAATTTATTGCACGACCGATAAGGGTCTTGCCTGATCTGATAGGTCCAAAAACAATAACTTTTGAAAGTTCTTTTAACAAAACTTTCGACTACTCCTCTACTGGTTGAGCTAGGGTACCTGGATCCCAACCTGACCAATCCTTTTCAAACTGTTCATTAAAATTCACATCCACCTTATAGCTGCACCGTGAACAAGCAAAATATTCGTTACTCCTGTTTTCAAGCTGGGCTTTTCTAAGTTCTTCCATTTCTTTTCCTTTCCAGATCTCAGCAAGGGTCTCCTCTCTGGAATCACCTATATAAAGACGTTCTATACTATTGGAACAGGGTTGCACCCTTCCATCACTACCAACGAAAAGTCTTTCCCAGGGATACTGACAAATATAGTCTTGCTTGAACCTGGTTTCAGCAGTAACTCTATAATCTTTTACCGGGTTGGAGACAATCTTGTCTACCAGAGGTATCATCACTTTGAAATACTCATCTGGGTCTTGAGCTACGGCAGGCCATAAAGAAGATACCCTAATCTGTGGTCTGTCCTTTCCCGCTTTGTCACGGACTGCCTTAAGCATGCATATGGAATTGTATACCATTTCAAATTTTAGAGGAGCACGTATCATATTATACACGTCACCTATCCCGTCTACTGAAAAGGAAACATAATCTATTCCCGCCTCTACTATGTTTTCTGCAATTTCCTCCGTCATTTTACGCCCGTTTGTCAGGAAAGACACATTAGGTATTTTCACTATCTTCTTTATATAATATATAAATTCTGAAAAGTGGGGATGAGTGAGTGATTCTCCTCTCCAGCTGAGCCTTGCAGAAAAAAGCTTGTATTCAGCGCATTCATCCACAATTTTTCTGAAAAGGTCAATATCCATATGTGTATACTCCGTAACATCAGCATGTCTGCGAGGACACATGGGACACTCCAAATCACATACTGCCGAGACTTCTATATCTACGTGCAGTGGAAATTCACAAACTTTAGACATTTTTGGATAGTAGTACCATTGGTGCCGATTGTGTAAAAATTTTATCAGATTCCCCTGTTTTTCTATAAAACTCCAGTTCCTGTCAGGATCATCTATCTCCTGCTGAAACCAGTTAATACTAACTCTTTTTGCAGTCTTCATATAATTATAGACCTACTATTTCCAAAGCTGGCTTTAATGTATAATTTTGCCTGAATCTTTTATAGTTTGAAGATGCGAAAGAATTTAAAAGAGAAATGTTGTTTAGATATTCCTTTAACTTTTCACGTACCCAACCCTCTTTCAATTTTGTTCTGGATCCTATACTTCCACACGCCCCTAAGGATTGAAAATATCTAATTGTTAATTCTTCATGCGGTTCATTAGCAAATGCCAATGGAGGCAACCCCATAGTTGATACTTCAAATAGTGTAATTCCACCACCGCAAATTACAACATTCATTGTATTCAGCTCCTCATGAATATCTTTTACCATATGTTTTATCTCTACTCTATGCCTGCATTTTTTCACCATTTTTTCAAGCTCTAGCATATGCTCGAAATGAGGGCCTGTGAATACTGTTATCTTGTTAACTCCAATATTAATAACATCCAGGGTCTCTATCATTGAAACTGTAACTCCATAAGTATCGCTTCCTCCCATGGTAATACCTATAGATAAAGGGTTACCCGACCTTATTATTCTTTCTTTCCTTAGTTCAAATACACACGGATTAAGTACTGCATATTCTGCTCCTTCCAATAGTCTTGCTCTAGTTGAAGATGGATTATAATTCCCCCACGAATGAACGATGGGATTTATAACAACATCTGCTTCCTTGATACCTCCCTTTTCATCGTCAAAGGCCACAACTTTGATATTCTTCTCCTTTATACTTCTTATCCAGGATATTTCAGTATTAAGAATATCATATATCCAGATGCTTGGAAAATTCTTAGTTTTCTTTAAAATATTCTGAATTATTTCCAGTTCACCGGTATTACTCGGATACGCCGTGTAAGAAACTTCTTTTTCACCAAGTATTCGCTCTGATATCTCATCTTCTCTTATCACAAAAAAAGACTCTACATCCATTGAGGCAAATATATCAGAAAGAGTAAGCATCCTGAAAAGATGTCCCATTCCTCTCTTACGGTTAGCATCCACCCTGATAAAAACAAGTTTTTTATTCACAAGATTAATCTGTTTTTCTCCACCACTTAATAATATCGAAAGTAGAAAGATCCATTAGATTGCCAAGGTCATCTCCTATTTTTTCCACAAACTGAAACTCTTCCAGCGTATCCACGGTAAGACTTAATTGAGGACAGCTATTTTCAGCCAGGCATTCCAGATTAAAGCAACTGAAAGTACTCGGATTGTCAAAAAAATAACTGTTTATATGCTCCCGATGCTCTGGTTCTGTGCCGTTATACCAGGCATGCTCCAACGCTCCAAAAGAGAAGGCCTCCACTCCGACTCCTTCCGGGAATTTTTTTCATTTACTTCACAAAATCCTGTAACGTAGTGGTAGTTTCCGTACTCGATGGCATCCACCACTCGTTCTGCTTCCACTGGATCCACCAAAGGATTATCCCCTGTTGCACGTATTATTATTTTTGCTTCGTATTTTTTTGCCGCTTTGTAAAAGCGGTCCAACACGTCCTTCTCCGGCCCCCTGAAACATGGCGTCTTTTCCCTTTTAGCCAGTTCTTCTATGGCATCATCTTGAATCAAATCTGAAGTAGCAACTACCACGCGCATGTCCTTAGCAACCTTCTTTAAACGGCGTATACTATGTGAAAGCATTGGAATGCCTTGCAACTCTTTTAATACTTCCCCGGAAGACGCTCAGAAGCTGCTCTTGTCTGCAGGATAACAATAGTACCATTTGTTGCTGATTCAGAAACTGCCATTAAAAAGCGTCAAAAGGAATAATTTCATTTTCTCTGATATCCTTTTTTAAAGTACGACCAACCAATAGATTCAGATCCCGCACATGGAATCCGGTACCTGGTCGCATTATTTTAATATCTTTTCTTTGAATTTTCTCACCTGTTTTCATACTCCTTGCGGAGATGAGACTTTTACGCCCATTACGTCTCCACTTTCTCTCCGGTTCGCTTATACTCTTTACTCCGGATCCTTTTAGTATCGGTATCATCCTGATCTGTTCTATCATTGCTTTAAGTTCTTCCGGTTCAAAAGCCACCTGATAATCCTGCCTCTTTAGCATTCTATCAAGGGTAAAATGAACTTCAACCACACTGGCCCCAAGGGTGACAGCAATAACAGGAGCAAAGATATTGTCAATGTGATTTGAATAACCTACTGGAAAATCAAAAGATTGCTTCAGAGTCTCTATTACATTCAAATTTGCAAACTCCAGCTTTGGAGGATAGGAAACAGTACAATGAAGAAGGACAAGTTGATCGTTCCCCGTACTCATTATTGTACCAACAGCTTCTTCTACCTCACCCAGAGTACACATACCAGTTGATACGATCATCGGTTTTTTTTTCTTTGCGATATATTCAAGAAACGGATAATTGGTGAGATCGTCAGAACCGGTCTTATAAGCTGGGACTTCAAGCTCCTCAAGAAAATCTACGTCGGCATAATCACTTGGAGTGGAAAAGAATATTGTATCCAACTCTTTTGCGAAGAGCATTAGTTCCCTGTGACCATCCTCTGATATCTCATATTTTTTAAAGAACTCAAGCTGTGACATTCTGCTACCATCTTCAAACTCAAATTCTGCATCAGGATGTGCTATCGTTTCCGCTTTGTAGGTCTGGATCTTCACGGCATCTGCCCCGGCATCTACTGAGGCTTTAATCATTTTTTTCATGCCATCCATATCTTCATACATTGCTCCAATTTCTGAAATGACGATACAGGGCTGGCCTTCACCAATTGATTTTGAGCCTATCTTAACAGTTTTATACATTTAGTTTCTTTCGAAAACGGAATCAGAATTTGTTACATAAAGGTTTTTTAAAGCCGATGAAATATCATCATGCATAATATATTCAGGGATAGATTCTTTCTTAGTCAGAAATTCCCTGATCTGTGTCCCACTTATTTCCTTGATACTATCCCCAGAATGCAAACAGTTGAATGTCATATCCTTACATTCTGCACAATAATATGCTTTGTCAAAAGTTAAAATCTCTATGCCTGCGTCCACTTTATCAAACAATCTTTGTGATGCATCCGGAGAATAATAATTTCCAACACCGGTATGGTCTCTTCCGACAATAAAATGGCTACAACCAAAATTCTTCCTACAGATTGCAGTAAAAACTGCCTCTCGCGGACCGCTATAACGCGGATAAGTATTGAAGGTTCCAAGCAACACCCCGTAAGGTCTATAGTATCCGTTTTTTATCATTGCTTGATAGCACGTTATAATAGCTTCCAGAGAAAAATCACCTTTCTTTTTTTTACCTGCAATCGGAGAGACAAAGATAGCCTCCGCATTAATGTTCTCCAGCGCCTTCATCTGGATAAATTCATGACCTTTATGTATAACGTTCCTTGTATGAAAACCGACTATTCTATGCCAATCAAAGTCATTAAATATATTTCTTGTCTGAGAAGGTGTTAAACTATAATTGCCTCCAAAAAACAGAGGTTTCTCAAAAAGAAAAACCTTGCCGCTTATAAACCACTCTCCTCGTTTAAAGAATTGTAAGACACCAGGATGATTCCTATCAGTCGTTCCAAACCATTCATTAGCAATTTTGTCCTGTGAGTTCATTTTTGTCTTATCGGAAACTTCCATAATCGCATAATACTTATGATCTGATTTGCTCCTGATACCAATAGTCCCTCTATAAGGTAAATTCTTTGCTATATCGTCCTCTATCTGTAACAGTATGGGAAGAGTCCAGGATGTTCCATCTGGCATTTGATATTTATAAAGAACAGATTCAAGTTCTTCTTGGGTCATAAACCCCTTAATTGGAGAGAAAGTGCCTTCCGCAATTTGCACGACATCTGACAGAATTTCATCATCAACCTCAATAAAAGGTACATCCTTCAATAACCTTCTATCAAAACTTCTTAAATAATTCTGGATTAGTTCACCACCGTGTGGCTCAATAATCCTATCTGTTGGAAGCGAACACAAATAGTTTAAATCACCGGAATGCTCTCTATTCCTAACTTCATTAATCATCCTGACAATCATTCTTACGCTTTCAACAGGATAATTTCCTATAGTCGTCTCTGCCGCAAGCACAAGACCGTCCGCTCCGGAAAAAAGTGTATATGCAATATCATTTATCTCCGCCCTTGTGGGTTTATAGTTTCTGACCATACTTTCCAGAAGATTTGTTGCGACATATACCGGAGTTTTCATCTCTTTTGCCTTCTTCTGAATATATTGCTGGGCAAAAGGAATTTTCTCTATTGTCACATCTCTGGAAAGATCGCCACGGTCAATCAAGATCGCATCACTTTCTTTACAGATGTCATCAACATTACTAAGTCCAATAGCACTTTCAATCTTACTGATTACCACGACATTTCCATCAAAATATCCTCTTAAATCCACCACATCTCTGGCTGAGGAAGCAAATGATAACGCAACCGTATTAATCCCCACTCTTTTAGCTATTTTAAAAGCATGAAGATCTTTAGAGGTAAATGCCGGTAAGTGAACATCCAGATCATGACCGACTCCCTTGTTAGACTTTACAATACCTCCCTCTAGAATCCTGCCTGTTACCTTTCTTCCTTCTACTTTAATAACTTGCAGTATGACAGGGTTAAAATCAATCTTTAACACACTTCCGGGCAGTAAGATGTTCCAGGGTTCTTCCAGGGTTAAAGGTATATGTGATTTATCACCAATAGTTCCAGCGTCAACTAACTCAACAACTTCATGGGCATCAACCTTAACGTTGTTATCCCTAATGGTTCCTGTTCGGATCTGAGCCCCTTCTGTATCAATACAAATAGTTTTTTCAGTCCACTCTTTAAGCTGATTGACAATCCCTTCAAGGTCATCAATACACGTATGTGAAAGATTAACACGTAATATATCCACTCCTGCCAAATCCATCTTATTAATAATTGACTTGTTGTAGGACGAAGGTCCAACTGTAGCTATTATTTTAACCTCTTTTTGTTTCATGTTCTTAGCTTGTGACAAAAACTGACGTTTGCGGCAATTATATACTGCACCTAATTTTCATTTATTTTTTTTTGGCCATGCATGTAAAATATACCGCATTGAATCTAAAGAGAAACCTGTACGTCGATATAATTTTCGAGCGTTTTTGTTCAATGATTGAGTTTCTACGAAAATTTCATATTTGTCACCATATTCTTTGGTAATCCTTGACATCAGAGAACTGCCTAAACCATGTCCCCGAAAAGGTTTCAACACTCCAATAATGTGCAAAGTAATATTTTCATTATTAACAAAGTTAATGGTGGCCATACCTGCAGGTTGCGTTTGTAAATACACAACAGCAATTTTGTCTGCGCGTCCCATACAATGATTCCTGACAGAATCAGACCAAAGTTTTCGTGCTTTTTCCAGTGGAATATTATCGTCCATATAAAATCTGCTAAATATCATTTCATCGGCCAAGGGAATAAAAATGTCAGGATCAAAGGAATCAAAAAAGGCTACATCATGTTGATTTTTAACATCTAAAATGTGATCAAATTTGTAAATGAACTCTGTATCAACAAACCGAACCGATTTCTTTAACAAACAGTCTAAAACTACTGGCAAATCACCTGGTAACTTTATTGTGATAAAGTCTACATCCTGGTTTTCACTAATAATCTGTGCGAGATTATCCGCCAATTTGTATTGATTTATATCCGAAGAAATATCTCGAAAATCAATTAGTCCACATTGTAAATCAAGCTGCTTCGAATCCCACTCTAACTGTTCATAGAATACTGTTTTCATTATTTAATTGCAATGTCGCCGACATCTCGCATTATCAGAAGATCAAGTGCAGAAAGCATTTTTTCAAACCCGCCGTAAAGTTGTTTATAAACAGGATGTTCAAATTTCTGCCAACAAACATTAATGCCCGCTTCTTTAAATAGTGTTTCATTCAGGTAATCTCTGGAGCCACTGCCTGTCAGGTACTCTTTCCCCTCTACAGACTTAACCAAATCTACTAATCTCTGGCTGCCAGAACTTTTAACGTTAAATGCTGAAGCGAAAACAACAGGGGTACTAATTCCAAACATCTCTGAACAAAACCTCAGCAAGTCCATATTAAAGCTTATCAATAAATCATGATTCCTGTTATATATCTCACTTAATTTACTATAAACGAGATCAAAATTAGGGGCTTTTCCATAGGAAGCCTGAATGGTTTTCAAGTGTTTATAACGCCAGTTTTCTTCATTGTTAATCTCCACTTCTTTAATGGTCTGGTGATAGCGGCTCTTTTTCAGAACAGGTACCGTTAACCATTTAATTCCGTTCTGTGTCTTAATTTTATCCCTGTGATGCCATCCACGGCGTAAAAACTGTACATCATCCAAAACAATATAGGTATCGCTTTTCTGCCATCGATCAAAAAACCCAAGCCAGGGGAGAAAATCAGGTTGATGTATCGTTACAACCATTTCCATTTTATAACAATAGCTTCACGAGAAAGAGCATTCAAAGTAAATACCTCACGACTTCGAAACATTCCGCATATTTAACCCCGATTTTTTGTCCGTCATTAGCATTTTGATTCATGAAGAACTTTATCCATTCATAATCCATTCTTTTCAACTCTGACTCAAACACCTTGATTACCTCTATCTTTGCTTCCATTTCATCTGTGATGTCCGAATAATAATTCCCCTGAAAAACCTTTTCAGAATCATAATAATTACTCCTGTACATTAAAAATCTTGGAACTCGGCGACCGGCCATTAATGTGTTTTTGGCAACATAGTGATGATCTCTATGTAAATCATGGACCCAGTGAGTGTAAACTATATCTATTTTAAGTTGGTCAATATATCGGTTAATAATACCTGTCAAACCTTCATTGAATGGAACTAGAAACGTGTCAATATTCAAACATTCCAATCTTGCTCCTATTATCTCTGCTGCTTTCTTTCCTTCCTCATATGCAACTTCTGGTTTTCTAATGATTTTACCATCAGGATCATTATATGATGATTTCGTAACAACAAGCATCGTAACGTTATCCCCCCCTTTAACATGTTTGATTAGGGTTCCACCACATCCCAATTCAAGATCGTCAAAATGAGCCCCTATTCCCAAAACATTCATGGTATCACTTCCTTTTCTCGAAATATTTCACAATAACATCGCTAACACGATGAACATCTTTATCTCTCATGGATGGGTATAAAGGAAGCGTTATCTCCCTTTCGGCCACTTCCTCCGTAATGGATAACATTCCTTTATGATTACCAAAATTGCGGCAGTAATAATCAAATAGATGTATAGGTGGATAGTGTATGCTGGATTGTATACCATTGTTTTTTAGAAACTCCATAAATTCCTGCCTATTAACCTTTTTATCTAACAAAACTGGAAAGATATGATGTGATGAAGAGCCGTCTTTCGTCTTAAATGGAACTTCAACACAACGAACGTCAGCAAGCCTTTCTCTATACATTTGATCTAATTCACGACGCCTTAAATTGTCGTCTTCTAATTTTTCCAGCTGGACTATTCCAATTGCCGACCGTATCTCATCAATACGATAGTTATAACCAAGCGCCACTACGTCATAACTGAAAGCACGACCTTTGTGTCTGTCTAAAGTCATTACAGTCATACCATGTGATCTCATTAATTTAATCTGTTTGGCCAGACCATCATTATTTGTTGTTATCATTCCGCCTTCCGCCGTAGTCATATTTTTATTTGAAAAAAAGCTGAAACAACCAATATCACCAATTGTCCCACACTTTCGACCGTTATATTCACTTCCCGGAGCATGAGCACAATCTTCAATTACATAAACACCATATTTATCAGCTATTCCCATAATTTGATCCATATTGCAAGGGTTGCCTGCATAATGAACTATTTGAATTGCTTTTGTTCTTGCACTAATCTTTTTTTCAATATCTACAGGTGAAATATTAAAATCACTTAAATCTGTAATATCAGCAAATACAGGGTTTGCCCCGGTATAAACAATTGAATTTGATCCGGCAACAAACGACAGGGATGGGCAAATCACCTCATCATTCTCTCCTATATTAAGCGATAAATTTGCTAAATGAAGAGCCGCTGTACAGTTTGAAACAGCGATTGCATGCTTAACATTTATGAAATTTGCAAATTCTCTCTCAAACATTTCAGTTTGTTCACCCATTGTCAACCAACCGGAAGAAAGGACTTTCTGCACTGCTATCATCTCTTTTTCATTAAACCCTATATCAAACAATGGTATTCCCCACATGGCTTATCTTCTCGATTCAGAAGCCATCTTTTGGCAAGAAATCATATTTAGATTCTTCAAAAACTTTTTGCGCCTTTACATAATCTTCGTGGTTTCCTATATCCAGCCAAAGATCGCTACAAGGATAACCCACGACCTTTTCTCCGCTTTCTAATAATCGTGTTACAAGGTTCGGGAAATCTAAATAGACACCTGGCTCTATATATTCTAGAACTTCCGGTTCATAGACATAGACTCCCATACTTACTTTATACTCTGTCTCAGGTTTCTCTTTATAAGAAGTTAAACAATCATTATTGTCTGTCTCGATGACACCCAA
>Ga0187827_10003718_pt1 | contig 19427 bp, 16 predicted proteins | sample ETNtaG_39_FD_167969 | JGI IMG/M metagenome (GOLD analysis project Ga0187827, IMG submission 167969) | Marine microbial and viral communities from oxygen minimum zone, Eastern Pacific Ocean - ETNP2014_SV_150_PacBio MetaG (Illumina Assembly) | ecosystem: Environmental > Aquatic > Marine > Hypoxic... | reverse complement strand
CCACGCCCCGCCGTCTCCGCCGCCGCGCCAAAGGCTCTTCCCTGCCAGTGGGAATCCCCCATTTCATCCCGCTTTACCAAAAGGGGATTGGAGGGCTGTTTCTCCCCCCTTTCGTAAAGGGGGGTTGGGGGGATTTCCCGCCGATGGTACCCCCGGAGAGGGTCGAACTCTCGTCTCTGGCTCCGGAGGCCAGCACTCTATCCACTGAGCTACGGGGGCTTGCAACAGGAAAAGAATATCACGCTTGGGTCGGGGCAACAAGGCTGCGGGCGCCAGGACCCCAAGGCCGCCACGCTGGACAAACTCCACAGGCGGTACTAGACTGCATGGTGCCAAGCACCGGCCTTAGCTCGCCCGGCCGTGACGCCCGGCGGCGGAAGGCGAATCCACGGCACCGAGAGGTGACCCCCATGCCAACTTTCACTCCCGAATATCTGCATAAGGTGGCCGTTCACATATACCGGGCCAAGGGCACCCCGGACCACGAGGCGGAGATTGTCGCCACCCACCAGATCAAGGCCAACCTGACCGGCCACGACTCCCACGGCGTCATCCACATCCCCGAGTACGTGGACCGGATCGACAAGGGCCACATCGTGCCCGGCGCCCCCTTCGTGGTGGAGCGGGAAGCGCCCTGCACCGCGGTTATCAACGGCAACTGGGGCTTCGGTTTCGTGGTCACCGAGCGGGCCATGCAGATGGCCATCGACAAGGCCAAGACCCACGGCGTCGCCGCCATCACCATCCACTACCAGAGCCACATCGGCCGGCTGGGTGACTATCCCACCATGGCCGCCCAGCAAGGAATGATCGGCATGATCACCGCGGACTCGGGCGCCGGCCCCAAGGCGGTAGCGCCCTTCGGCGGCCGGGCCCGGCGCCTGGGGACCAACCCCATCTGCTTCGGCATGCCCAGCGACCTGGAGGGCCAGGTGCTGCTGGACATGGCCACCTGCGCGGTGGCCGCGGGCAAGATCAGCCTGGCCCGCAACCGTAAGGAACAGGTGCCGCTGGGATGGATAGTGGATAAGGACGGAAACTCAACCACCGATCCCAACGACTACTACGCCGGCGGCGCCATTTTGCCGGTGGGCGCCGACCAGGGACACAAGGGCTACGGCCTCGGCTTCATGGTAGAGGTATTTTCCGGGCTGTTGACCGGGTTGGGGTACGGCATCGACCCCAAGGCCAAGCACAACGACGGCTGTTTCATCGCGGTTTTCAACGTGGACCACTTCAGGCCGCTGGCCGAGTTCAAGAAAGAGGTGGCGGGGTTCGCCAAATTCGTCAAGTCCGCGCCGCCCGCCGCCGGGTTCAGCGAGGTGCTCTACCCAGGAGAGATCGAATACCTCAACGAGCAACGGCGGCGTAAAGAGGGTATCTTCGTGGAAGAGAAGACCTGGCAAGAGATCACCGACCTGATGAAAGAGTTGAAAGTGGAAGACGCCGTCGGACGTCCGTGAGCGAAGCGGATGAACCGAGCAGCGGCATCCGGCCCTGGCCAGCCCCTTACTGACCGCCGGCGCCCGGTTTTGCCGAGCCAACGCGTTGTGTTGCGAAAATCGCTATGCTATAATCGCATGGATAATAAGAGAGGATAGAGAGCAACACACAACACATGCTAGACGGCGAAACCAGAGCACAGATAACCACGGAGTATCGCCTCCACAATAAGGACACCGGCTCGACTGAACTTCAGATAGCCATACTGACCGAGCGGATCAAGCAGCTAACCGGTCACCTGCGGGTCCATAAAAAGGACGTCCACTCCCGCCGCGGGTTGGTTGGCATGGTGTCCCAGCGCCGGAGTCTCTTGAACTACCTCACCAAAGAGGATGTGGGCCGTTACCAAGCGTTGATCGCCCGGCTAGGACTGCGCCGCTAACCTCGCGCACCTTCCGCAACACCCTCCCCTGGGTGTTGTTTCACGTCTGGCACGCACTTCAATTCTATTTAGAGAGGCCTATTAAGGTATTGCTATGCCCATAATTGTTGAACGAACTATTGGACAAGACAAGATAACCTTGGAAACCGGCAGGCTGGCCCTGCAAGCCCACGGATCGATCCTCATAACCCAAGGAGAAACCGTCGTCCTGGCAACCGCGGTAATGTCGGACAAGCCCCGAGCGGCGGACATCGACTTCCTGCCCTTAACCGTGGATTACGAAGAAAGGCTCTATTCCGCGGGAAAGATACCCGGCAGCTTCTTCCGGCGCGAGGGACGGCCGGGCCAGGAAGCCACCCTCGCCGCGCGGCTCACCGACCGGTCCATTCGCCCCCTCTTCCCCAAGAGCCTGCACAACGACATCCAGATAACCATAACGGTCCTATCGGCGGACCAGGAGCACCCCCCAGAGCTTCTGGGCATGATCGGCGCCTCCGCCGCCCTATCCATGTCCCAGATTCCCTTCGCGGGACCCATCGGCGCCGCCCGCGTTTCCTACAAAGACGGGGAGTTCACGGTACACCCCACCTTCCAGCAGATCGCGGAGAGCCAGCTCAACCTGGTGGTGGCCAGCACTTCCGATGCCATTATGATGGTGGAATCGGGCTCCGACGAGGTATCGGAGGAAGTGGTCCTGGAGGGGATCCAGCGCGCCCACGCGGCAAACCTGTTGGCCATCGACCTGATCGAGGAGCTGACCAACCAGGCCGGCAAGCCCAAAGCCGAGGTCCACGACGATACCGAGGAAGCCGAGGCGATTGACCGGCAGATCAAGGGTATTCTGGACGGTCGTCTGGCGGCCCTGCTGGACGAAAACACCGACAAAGTAGTCCGCGAAGAAGGCGAGTCCCGGCTCAAGCAAGAGGTTGTTGATCAACTGGCCGAACAGTACGCACCGAGCGAGATCAGCGCGGGCTTCAAGAACGTGCTGAAGGAAGTGGTCCGCGGGCGGGTGCTGGAGCACGGCATCCGGCCCGACGGGCGCGGCCTTACTGAAATACGGCCGATCTCTTGCGAGGTGGGCGTCTTGCCCCGCACCCACGGTTCCGGCCTCTTCACCCGGGGCCTCACCCAGATTCTGTCCACGGCTACGCTGGGGTCAATGAGCATGACCCAAAAGCTGGACTCCGTGGGCCCGGACGGCACCAAGCGGTTCATGCACCACTACAACTTCCCCTCGTTCTCCACCGGGGAGGCCCGGCGCGTGGGCTCTCCGAGCCGCCGCGATATCGGACATGGCGCCCTGGCGGAGCGGGCCATCCTGCCGGCGCTGCCCAATGAGGAGGAGTTCCCCTACGCCATCCGAGTCGTCTCGGAGGCCATCAGTTCCAACGGCAGCACCTCCATGGGCAGCGTCTGCGGCACCACACTGGCGCTCTTGGACGCCGGGGTGCCGATGAAGAAGAACGTCGCCGGCATTGCGATGGGGCTGATTACCGGAGAGGACGGCAAGTTCGCCGTCTTAAGCGACATTCAGGGGGTTGAAGACTTCCTCGGGGACATGGACTTCAAAGTCGCCGGGACCGCCGACGGCATCAACGCCCTGCAGATGGACATTAAACTCAAGGGATTGAACGAAGACATCCTGCGCCAGGCACTGGAGCAGGCCCGGATTGGCCGGCTGCACATCCTAGCGAAGATGAACGAGGTCATCTCCGAGCCCCGCAGCCAGATGAGCCCGTATGCCCCCAAGATGATGCGGCTCAAGATTCCCGTGGAAAAGATCGGCGCCCTCATCGGCCCCGGCGGGCGGATCATCCGGGCCATCATCGAAGAAACCGGGACCTCCATCGACGTGCAAGACGACGGCAGCGTCACCATCGGCGGTGTCGACGCCGCCATGATGGACCGGGCTCGCTCCAAGGTGGACAGCCTCACCCGGGAGTTGGCGGTGGGGGATATATTCACCGGCCACGTAACCCGGCTCACCAGCTTCGGCGCCTTCGTGGAACTGGTCCCCGGCCGGGAAGGGCTGGTCCGTTCCGGCGAGATGGGCGACATGGAAGAAGAGATCAAAGTGGGACAGGAAATTACCGTCATGCTTCAGGAGATCGACTTCCAGGGACGGCTGAACCTGTCGCGCCGCGCCCTGTTCGGCGGTGAAGAAGGTGGGGAATCCGGGCCCCGTCCCGACTCCCGCCCCCCTTCCTTTGACCGTGACCGAGGCCGGGGACGCCCGGGTGGCGGGTTCGGCGGTGGCCGCGGCGGCCCCGGCGGCGGTGGACGCCGCCCCAGCGGTCCAGGGGGTGGGCCTCGCTTCGGCGGACCCAGGCCCGGAGGGGACCGGCCCGGAAGCCGCTAGCCGGCGGCTCGATTCGGGTGGCGGCGCGTTGACCCGGTGTGCTGGCTCGTCAATGGCTCTGCACCGGCGCAATTGCGCCACATTCCCTCCCCGCGATCGTCCCCGAATGCGTCGGGTCCGGAATCCGGAGAAGCGTGAGCTGGATCCCGGCCTTCGCCGGGATGACGAACCGGGTATCGGCCAATTACGAAACACTCAACCTAGAGGGTTGGTTCGACGAGCATCGCCTGAGGGTGGCCATACGGTCAGGCCACGGTCCGGGTTTCGTGTTCCGTCCCGGCCTCCATCGTCCTGAGTCTCGGTACGCGAAGCATCATCGGACCCAGTTGCTTTTCCCGCCCGCTCGCCACGCCGGCGACGCGAAGAGCCAGTCCCGTCGCACCATCCGGAATGGCGAACCGCACGACCCGGCACCGTTGATCAAGGCGTCCCCATAAGGCGGTCTCGGGTAGCCCGCCCTTGCTTTCCTACCGGACAATCCGTAATAATATCTATTCCGTTGCCAGGCCACAGGCACCGCTAGGGGGAGAAAATGGCACCCACCAGAGTCGTAGTCAACGGTGCAACCGGCAAGATGGGCGTGGAAACCGTCGCGGCGGTGAGCCAGCAGGAGGACCTGGCCCTGGTCGGCGCCGTTTGTTTCCGGGAGAGAGGCCCCAAGCTAACGTTGCCCAGCGGCGTCGAGGTGCCTCTTTCCACCAACCTGGAGCGGATGCTCGAAGACACGCGCCCCGACGTGCTGGTGGATTTCACCACTGCCGCCGCCTGCATGGAGGCCGTGCTGGTGGGCGCCGCCCATGGAACCAACCTGGTGCTGGGAGCCAGCGGCCTGACCGATGACCACCTGAAGCAACTGGACACCATGGCCGGCGACAAGAAGATCGGCATCATCGTGGCGCCCAACTTCGCCCTGGGAGCGGTGATCCTGAAGCGGCTGGCGGAGCAGGCGGCCCCTTACTTCGACTACGTTGACATCGTGGAAGCCCACCACGAAACAAAAATCGACGCTCCTTCGGGCTTCGCCGTGGCCCTGGCCAAGAGCCTCGGCGACCAGAAGCAGTTCACCCGCAACTACCCTGAAAAGGAGAACCTGCCCAACACCCGGGGCGGCGAGTACAACGGAGTCACCGTCCACAGCATCCGCCTGCCGGGACGCAACGCCCACAACGAGGTCATTTTTGGCGCCGCCGGGCAGACCGTGTCCATCCGCCACGACGCTCTGGGCCGCGACTGTTACATGCCCGGCGTGCTGCGTTGCATTCGCGAAGTTGTGAAGCAGCCAGGTCTTGTGATAGGCTTGGAAAAAATCCTGGGCCTGTAGAATTTTCCTGTAGAATTTACACCGTGAAAGACCTTACCATAGCAGTGGTTGGCGCCACCGGCGCGGTGGGTACCGAGTTCCTCCGCATCGTGGAACAACGCCATCCCCAGATGCCCAATATCAAGGCCCTGGCCTCCAGCCGTTCGGCGGGCAAACGGCTGACTGTTGGCGGCCATGAACTGGTGGTTGAGGAAACCACCGAGGACTCCTTTGCCGGGGTGGATATCGCCTTTATCTCGGTCGACGGCGATCTCAGCCGGCGCCTGGGCCCCGTGGCCGTCGCCGCCGGGGCCGTGGTCATCGATGACAGCTCGGCCTTCCGGATGCAGGAGGACGTGCCCCTAGTGGTGCCTGAGGTCAACGGCGCCGACGTGGAGTGGCACCGGGGCATCATCTCCATACCGAACTGCTCCACGACCCCTCTGGCGATGGTGGCCCATCCCCTCCACCGGGTGAACCCCATAGTGAGGATCGTCGCCGACACCTACCAATCGGTTTCGGGGGCGGGCAGCGCGCCCATGGCGGAACTGCGGGAGCAGAGCCGGGACGTGCTGGAGGGCAAGAAGGCCCAACCCCAGGCCATAACCCATCAGATCGCCTTCAATGTGATCCCACACATCGACCGTTTCCTCGACGACGGCTACACCTATGAGGAACTGAAGATGGTGCTGGAGACCCGCAAGATCATGCACGCTCCGGACATCCGGCTTTCCGCCACCTGCGTGCGGGTGCCGGTGTACGTCTCCCACAGCGCGGCGGTCCACATCGAGTTCGAGCGTCCCTTCTCCCCGGAGGAGGCGAGGGAACTCCTGGCCGCCATGCCGGGGGTGACGGTGCTCGACGACCCCGACCGGAGCAGCTACCCGATGCCCTGGGACGTGGCGGGCACCGACGATGTCTTCGTGGGGCGGATCCGGCGGGACTCTTCCCACCCCAACGGCCTCGCCATGTGGATCGTGTCCGACAACCTCCGCAAAGGAGCGGCGCTCAATTCCATCCAGATCGCCGAGGAGCTGGTGCTCCGTGGCTGCCTCGGGCCCCGGCGCAAGAGCGGCGTCACGAGCTAGGAGGGGGACCGGCCGCCGCAGACAGGTGGCGGACGTTGACACCTGACCCTTTAGGAGGGCCGACATGAAAGAGATAGGCAGGCTCATCACCGCTATGGTAACCCCGTTCGATGAAGAGGGGCGGGTAGACTACGAGCAGGCCAAGCGGCTGGCCAAGGCCCTGCTGGACTCTGGCAGCGACGGCGTGATCTTGTCCGGCACCACGGGAGAATCGCCCACCCTCAGCACCGAAGAGAAGCTCCGGCTCTTCTCCGAGGTGAAGGCCGCCATCGGCGACCGGGGCGCGATCCTGGCCGGTACCGGCTCCTACAACACCGCCGAGAGCATCGAGCTGAGCAAAGAGGCGGAACAGACGGGCGTGGACGGCCTCCTGCTGGTGGTGCCCTACTACAACAAGCCTCCGCAAGAGGGGTTGTACCAGCACTTCAAGGCGATCTCCTCGAGCGTGAACCTGCCCTGCATGCTCTACAACGTGACCAGCCGCACCAGCCTGAACATGACCGACGAGACCACGATCCGCCTGAGCGAGATCGACAACATCGTGGGCATCAAAGAGGCGGGGAGCGACCTAGACCAGATATCCCGCATCATCGATGGAGCCAAGCCGGGGTTTCTGCTGTGGAGCGGCAACGACAACGAGACCTTCCCCATCATGGCCGTGGGCGGGTACGGCGTAGTCAGTGTCGTCTCTCACCTGGTGGGCAGCCAGATCAGGCATATGATGGGCCTGCTGATGGACGGAGACGTGGAGGGCGCCGCGGCGGAGCATCGCCGGCTCCTCCCCCTGTTCAAGGCGATGTTCGTGGTGTCCAACCCCATCCCCCTCAAGTACTCCCTGAATCAGATGGGGTTCAACGTGGGCAATCCCCGGCTGCCGATGGTGCCGCTGGACGCCAATTCGGCCGCCAAGCTGGACAAAGTGCTGCAGCGGTACGAAATGGACCTGCCCGTACCGGCCTGAGACCGCCGCCCGCGACCCGGCCAGAGTAGCCTCCAGCGCGGCTTTCAACTCGGCCATCTCCCGCTGCCGACCGACGAACACGCTGCCCGATATTTTGCCAACGTTCACGTTGAATTTTCGTTTGGAAGTTATCGGGAATCATACACGGAAGGCGGCCACAACCGGAGTGGACGAGATACCCGGTAGCCAAGGAGCGGCACTCAGGTCATCTTGGTATCCGTGCACCCCAGATAACAGGCCGCAGGGGACCCTCCGTCAAGGAGCGCCAGATTCGGGCGAGTCACGAGTAGTGAATGGGTGGCCAGGGGCTGGAACAACCCCGGAAACGCGGCCCTTTGGCCCCGGGCCTACCGCCCGGCGGACGGCTAGGACAAGATTGAATCGAGCAGTATCGTCTCTGACCGGGCGGGACCGGTGGAGATGATCTGGGCCCGGCACCCCACCAGTTCCTCGAGACGCTTCACGTAGGCTACGGCGTTCTCCGGTAGCTGAGAGAGGCTGGTGGCGCTGGCGGTGGGCCGGTCCCAACCGGGCATCTCTTCATAAACGGGTTCGCAACGGGCCAGGAGGTTGGTGTTGGCCGGGAACCGGTCCAGATCTTGTCCATCTGCCCGGTAGCCAACGCAAATCTTGACCGACGGGAAGCCGTCGAGGATGTCCAACCGGGTCAAGACCAGGCCGGTGAAGCCGTTGACCAGCCGGCTGTACTTGGCCGCTATCGCGTCGAACCAGCCTACCCGGCGGGGCCGCCCGGTGGTCGTCCCGTACTCTTGGGCCTTCTCGCGCAGACCGTCCGCCACCTCACCCTGCATCTCCGACGGCATGGGGCCGCTGCCCACCCGCGTGCAATAGGCTTTGAACACGCCCAGCACGCCGGCTATCGCCTGGGGATTGAGTCCCAATCCGGTACAGGCGCCTCCGATGGTGGGAGATGAGGAGGTCACGAAGGGATACGAGCCGTGGTCCAGGTCCAGGAGGGTCCCTTGGGCCCCTTCCAATAGGACGCGCTTGCCGTCGGCCAGCAGGTCCTGGACGATCTGCTCGGTGGGCCTGGCGTTGGGACGCAGTTGGTCGGCCCATTTCCGGCACTTTTCCAGGATGCCTTCCAACGCCAAGGGCTCCTCACCGTAGATCTTGGTGATCAAGGCGTTTTTGGCCGCCACCATTTCCTCGAGGCGCGGGACCAGGGCGTCCCAGTCGAGCAGGTCGCCCACCCGAATGCCGGAACGAGCGACTTTGTCCACATAGGAGGGCCCCACTCCCCGGCCCGTCGTGCCGATGGCGCTGGCCCCCCGGGCCTTCTCTTCCAGGCTATCCAGGAGGATATGGTAGGGCATTATCAGGTGGGCGCGCTCGCTGACGTAGAGCTTGCTGGTGTCGATTCCCCGCGAAGCCAATTGCGACAACTCGCCCATCAGGACGTCCGGGTCAACCACCACCCCATTGCCGATGATGCCGTACACCTGGGGCCAGCAGATGCCCGACGGGACCAAGTGAAGCTGAAAGGTCCCCTTTTCGTTCACTACAGTGTGGCCGGCGTTGTTGCCCCCGGCGTAACGGACCACACAGTCCATCTGCCCGGCAAGGTAGTCGATAATCTTCCCCTTACCTTCATCGCCCCACTGGCCACCAATAACGGCGTAGGCCGGCATTACATCCCCTTTTACTCGTAATCCACGTCCCCCGTCCACGTGAAGCGGAGGCCAAAAACCAAGGGGAAGTATATCAAAATCCCCCTATATTTGGAAGGGAGGAAGCGCACCGGCGCGGAGAATCCGCATCTCGCCGGCCGGGTTCACGCCGGGGATTCCGGGTAGCACCGAGGCCTGGATCGTCTTGCCGGATCCTCAAAGGGGAATGGGGACGGGCTGAAAGCTGAAAGCTGAAAGCTGAAAGCTGAAAGCTAATTTGCGAATAACCCTCGATTGACACCCCGGCTTGCTCCAACATACAATTGGGCTCGCGCTGAACGAGGTACCGGCGGCCCGATGCGGCGGCCACCTCTATCCGCTGGGCAAGGCTTTCAACTCCGATGACGACGCGGGACAGAATCGAAGACGACATCCGCCAGGCGATGCGGAGCCGGGACCAAGCCCGGCTGGACGCCCTACGCTACTTGAAAAACGCCATCCAGATGGTGGAGAAAACCAAGGGCGAGAGCTTGGACGACTCCGGCGTGGCCGAGGTCGTCACCAAGCAAGCCAACGACCGCCGGGAGAGCATCCGGATGTTCGAACAGGGCGGCCGGGCCGATCTGGTGGCTAAGGAGTCGGCCGAGTTGGCCGTTCTCAAAGTCTACCTGCCGCCCCAATTGAGTGATGAAGAGCTTACCGCGCTGGTCCGGCAGGTGGTCGAGGAAGTGGGCGCCGCCACCATACGGGACAAGGGCAAGGTGATGGGGCGGCTAATGCCTCAGGTCCGGGGAAAGGCCGACGGAACCAAGGTTAACGCCCTGGTCACCGAGGCTCTTGAAGCGGGAGGCTAGCGGCTTATCGTTCCCGGCTTATCCCAGCACCGGATTCCCGCAGGGGCATCCGGCCGTCTCCCGGTAGAGAGAGTTCCGGTATGCGATTTGGAATCCTGGTATTCCCCGGCACTTGGAGCGACACCGACTGCTACCACGCGGTCAGCGGCGTGCTCCGGCAGGAAGCCGCCTACGTCTGGCACCAGAAGGAGGATCTCGCGGGCTACGACTGCGTGGTCGTTCCCGGCGGCTTCTCCTACGGTGACTACCTCCGGCCCGGCGCCATGGCCCGCTTTTCCCCGGTCATGAACGCGCTGCACCGGTTCGCCGAGACGGGAGGGCTGGTCATCGGCATCTGCAACGGGTTCCAGATCCTCTGCGAGGCGGGCCTGCTTCCCGGCGCCCTGCTGCGCAACCACCATCTTCAGTACCGGTGCCAGTGGACCCACCTGCGAGCCGAACGCGTGGACACTGCCTTCACGTCCCGGTGCAGCCTGGGCCAGGTGCTGAGCGTTCCGGTCTCCCACGGCGAGGGCAACTACTACGCGGATACCGCCACTCTGGCCCGCCTGGAAGATGAGAGCCGGGTCCTGTTCCGCTACTGCGAGGCCTCAGGTGATGCCTCGGAATCGGCAAACCCCAACGGCTCGGCCCACAACATCGCCGGCATAATCAACGAAGCCGGTAACGTCCTGGGCATGATGCCCCACCCGGAGCGCAGCTGCGAGCCGATCCTGGGCAGCACCGACGGCAACTTGATATTTCAGTCGATTGTCGATAGCTTCAGGTCCGGGTAAGGAGCCCGGTGCTGGCAATCTTCCTGGCCCTGGCGGCCAGCCTGGGTTTTGCCAGCGCCGCCGTGTTTGCCCGGGCCGGAATGGAGGGCATCAAGCCCCTCCCCAGCACGCTGATATCCCTGACGGTAAGCGCGGTCCCCGCCGTCATCCTGGCCCTAGTCTTCGCCTCATCGGACATCAAGGCATTGCCCCTGATTGCGCTCCTCTGGTTCCTGGGCCTGGGAGCAGTGAACTTCCTGGGCGGGCGTGCCTTGAACTACCAGGCCATCGGGCGGGTCGGCGCTTCCCGCTCCAGCGCCATCCTGGGCACCACTGCCGTTTTCTCCGCCATCTTCGCCATCTCCATCACCGGAGAGCGGCCCCATTTCCTGGTCCTGCTGGGGACCGCCGCGGTGGTTATCGGCCTGGTCATCGCCACCGGAGATTCGCTTAGACGGGGCTGGGGCGGCGACCGGCGGTCGCTGGTGGGTTACCTTCTGGCCCTGGCCGCTGCCGCCTCTTACGGCGGCGCCACCGTCGCGGCGAAGGAGCTTACCCAGGCCTACGGCTCTCCGTTGATGGTGTCCGGCTTCGGCCTGATATTCGGCCTGGCGTTGCTATCCCCGATTGCCGGGCGCCAGGCGGTTCACGACCTCCGGGCCAGCAGATCCAGCCCGGGGTTTGTCGTTTACGCGGGCCTGTCCGGATTGGCCTCCGGCGCCGCGGTCAACCTCCTCTACTTCGCCGTGCGAGAGGGCGACGTGGTGGTGGTGGCTCCCGTGGTGGCGGTCAACCCTCTGCTGACCCTGCTGCTGGCCCACATTTTCATCGCCCAGTTGGAGAGTATCACCCGGCGGCTCGTCGTGGGCGTAACCTTGACCGTTCTGGGCATCCTGGTCGTAGTTGCCGGGAGCTTCGCTTGAATTCCCGGTAATCGGGTCCACGGCGCCGGCCCATCCCGGAATCCGGGGAGTGCTGGCCGGTTCCCAAGTGTGGCATAATTACGGCGCCCAAGAAATTTCGGCGTCATTCCGCGAAGGGGAGAAGTATGGCCGGGAAGATACGCACCACCAGAATCAATCACGTGACCACGGCGGTCAAGGATACGGCGCGGGCCCTGAAGTTTTACAACGACCTGATCGGGATCAAGCAGATCCAGAGCCAGGTGGACAATCCCGAGATCACCTGGCTCCAACTGGAAAGCGGGATCATGGTCCACCTCATTGAGACCGATGAGGCCCCGGCCAAGCCCGAGCGCCTGCACCACGCCTTCGAGGTTGAGGATTTTGAAGGCACCAGGAAGGTCTTGGAAGAGAACGGCTTCGAGATCCTTCGGGAGGGCGTCCGCTACGATGGACAGGCCTTCCTCTACATCAACGATCCCGACGGCAACCGGGTGGAGTTCTGCACCGGCTCCGGCTACGCGCCCGCCCCGCCTCGGCCCTAGGCTCACAACCCGCCTCCGGCTTGGCCGTGGCGGAGCGGCGCTTCACCGTCATACCCGGACACAGGGTTGACTGAGCAGCGTACCCACACCCACCGATAATGGAGTCCCCCCATGGTCTGCCGCCAATGTCAGGGCATCGAACAGTTCTTCGACCCCCGGAGGGCTCGCCGGGAACTCGAAAGATACCGCACGCTAGGCCCCCGAAAGTTGACCCAGGTACTGATCGACGCGATCAAGGAGGAGGGGGTCGAGGGACAAACCGTGTTGGACATCGGCGGCGGTATCGGAGCGATACAGCACGAGCTGCTGAAGGCCGGGGCCGCCAACTCCATCGGCGTGGAGGCATCGACGGCATACATCATGGCGGCGGAACAGGAAGCCCAAGCGCAGGGTCACGCCTGGCGGATGAATCACGCGTACGGCAACTTCGTCGAGATCGCCGGAGACATCCAGCCGGCGGACATCGTCACCCTGGACCGGGTCATTTGCTGCTATCCCGACCTGGAACGCCTGCTGGACCTGTCCTCCCAGCGGGCGACCCGTATCTTCGGGGTGATATTCCCGGTGGATAACTGGGCGCTACGAGGCCTGGCCCGCCTCTTCAACACCTACCTATGGTTGCGGCGGCAGCCGTTCCGCTTCTTCGTCCACCGGTCCTCCGCCGTCGATGGCCTGCTGCGAAGCAGCGGCTTTCACCGGCGCTTCTATCGCAAGTCCCGCCTCTGGCAGGCAGCCGTTTACCGGCGCTAGCCCGGCCGGGCCAAGCCCAGTCCCGGTTGCCACCGGCGCCACGGCGGCTGGAATCTGACGGTCAGGAAGGCCTTTACCGTCTCCCCATTGGAGAGGGCAGGGTGAGGGGCCAATTCCCCAATGAAGACCCTACTGCATGAACTGGATTGTCCGTGCAAATGGCCCCGGACCAGGTCGCGCGGTATTCCTCGCCGCTTGCCAGCGGGAGGGCCGCAAGGTATATTAGGCGACGCCGTCAACGCGGAATGACCGGCCCTACTGTCAGCGGGGCATGCGTTCCAGCCAAGGGGGCCGGCCGCCAGCCAAGAAGCGGGCGGGCACAACGGAGCAGGCAAATGGCCACTAGGAAACCCAGCTACCGCGTTCTGGTCACCGACTACGTCTGGCCCTCAACCGGCCCGGAACGAGAGGTGCTGGCGTCCATCGGGGCCGAGATAATCGAAGCGCCGGACCCCTCGGCCGCCACGCTGGCGTCACTGGCCGCCGACGTCGACGCCATCATGGTCTGCTTCGCCCAGGTGACCGACGAGGTGGTGCGGGCCGCCAGGAAGTGCGTCGTGATCAGCCGCTACGGCGTTGGAGTAGACAACATCGCCGTGGACACCGCTACCCAGGAAGGTATCGCGGTCACCTACATCCCGGACTATTGTGTCGACGAAGTCTCGGACCACGTCATGGCCCTGCTGCTGACCTGGAACCGCCAGGTCGGGTTCTACGACCGGGTCGCGAAAGAGGGGCGCTGGAAGGGTGTCACTTCGCCTGTTCCTCTGATCCGCCTCCGCGGGAGTACCCTGGGGGTTATAGGCCTGGGCCGCATCGGCCGGGCGGTGGCGGAAAAGGCCGGGGCCTTTGGCATGGAGATCCTGGTCCACGATCCCTACCTGCCCCCGGCGGCTCCGATGCCCGCCGGGGTCAAGCGAGTGGACTTGCCCGGACTGCTGGCCCAGTCGGACTACATCACCGTGCACACCCCCCTCAACGACGAGACCCGAGGGCTGGTGGGAGCGCCGGAACTGGCCCAGATGAAGCCCAGCGCGTTCATCATCAACTGCGCTCGCGGGCCCATCCTCGACGAGGCGGCCCTGTACGCTGCCCTGCGTGACCGCAAAATAGCCGGCGCCGGGCTTGACGTGATGGAGCAGGCGGCGCCACCCGCCGGCCATCCCTTGTTCCAGTTGGACAACGTGTTGGTGACACCCCACGTGGCCTTCCTGTCCCGGCAGTCGGTATTCGAGTTGGAGGTGCGCACCGCCCAATCCACCGCGGACGTGCTCCAGGGCAAGATGCCCGAGTTTCTGGTCAACCCGGCCGTGCTCCCCCAAGCCCGAATCCAGATCAGCTAGATACGGCGGTTGAAGAGCCGGAGGGTGAGCCAAGAGTCCCCGGTGTTCTCCGTGCCCCGGTGGCCAACCAATATCATCACTCCAAACCCGTGGTTCACGCGGATTCGAGAATAGTCAGAGAGATTGAAGGAGCGACCATGTTCGACAAGATTCAGCACATCGGCTACGTGGTGGGCGACCTGGACGCCGCCATCGCCTGGTTCGAGAAGGGTTTCGGGGGGAAGAAGGCCGCCGGCGGCCCAATCGGCGCCTCTGGGCTGTTCCCCAGTGGCGGCCGCAACGCCTTCGTCCATTTCGGCCAGGTGGAGGTGGAACTTATCGAGCCTCAGGACCGCGCCGGCATCCCCTCCGGCACCCTGGTGATGCATCACGTTGGCTACGTGGTTTCAAACATCGCCGAGGCAAGGTCCCAGTTGGCCGCCAAGGGTTTCAAGTTCGTCTCCAAGGCCCCCTTCACCAACATCATGAAGCAGCAGGTGCTCTACTTCGACTCCACAACCACCAACGGGTTGATGCTGCACCTGACCCAACAGCCGGAGCAGCCCAACAACATCGGCGTGGGCGAGGGACTTGCGATAGACCGGATCGTGCACGCGGGATACCTGTTGGCCGACCTGGAGGGCGCCATCGCCTGGTACGTCGAAAACTTCGACGGCGTGCACATCGGAGGCCGGAACGAACCGATGGGCCGGCGCAACGCCTTCGTCAACTTCGGGCAGGTTCAGGTGGAGTTGATGGAGACCGAAGATAAGAGCCGCCTGTCGCCCGAAGGCTTCGCCATGGACCACGTGGGCTACGTGGTCTCCGACATCGCCGCGGGCATTGCCGAGTGCCAAAACCGGGGTTTGAAGTTCGTCTCCGACTCCCCGCTAACCAACCCCATCGGGCAGACCTTGCTGTACTTCGACACGGCCACCACCATGGGCGCCCGCATGCACCTGACCCAATTGCCCAAGTGAGCTGCCGCAGGCTAACCCGGCGCCCAGGGTGATGAGGCGGGAGGTTTTTCAGTGCCTCACGAAGCCGATCTAGTCAGCATCTCTTCAATGGCTTGATGCCCGGTCCGCCATCACGGGGAGGGAACCTCTCGTACACCTGGGCGATGTCCAGGGTAGAGGTGATTATGCGCCCCACCTCATCGATTACGGCCTTCTCTTCGGTGCTGGCCCGTAGCTCCTGGTAGAGCCTGGCATTCTCCGCCGCGCGGGGCGATCTGGTCCGCCGGCCGCTCCAGAACGGATTGCTCCTTCGGCCCGTAGGCGCTTACCCGCCGGCCCTGCAGCGTCATGGCGCCCACCGTGCGGCCCTTGCTGGACAATGGCACGGTGATGTTGGAATGCAGGCCAACCTCGAGCCGGGCTGAATCACCCGGAAAGCTTTCGCTAGTGCGGATATCCTCTCGTGGCTGGAAATCCCTGCTGTGTAGAAAGATGCGTTGGTAGGAACTGGGTGGGGACAGCCTGACGAGCCACTGAGGTCCTGGAACGATTGCAGATGCCTAGACCAACTCGGGATCCCTTCTATCGCAGACACCATCGCAGCTTGTTAGACCGCCCCATCTAAACGCCCGCGTCCAACGTGTACTTTGCCATTGCGCCAGCTAAAATCGACTGCGCGTGCCCCTCGGGCCTTCCCATTGTTCCCATGGGTAATAATCCCGAGGGACGAAGTTTAGGCCGTCGTCGCCCCTGGGGCTCGTCGTCCCCGCGCCGGTCCCTGCAGCCCGGTAATACAGCAAGTGGTGCACCGGCTGGAACCAGCCATCCTACGGATGCTTAGCGGCTCAGCCGAGAGATACCCCACCGCCCGGGGCCGCGTTGACAGCCCCAGCCCCTCGGAGCTATGCTGGCCCAGGGTCGAAAGCAGCGGCCCGCCTCGCGGGTGGGACCGTGGGCTGCCGGCCCCGGCCGGTTACATTGGAACGTGACAGCTACCGAGTTGCTGGTCTCGACCAAGGGTTAGACCAGGGGCCCATCCGGCTCGCCGCCGCCACTGCGGCGCCGGCGAAGGCAAGACATTTGAATATCGTGTTCCCAACTAGCGATTGTTGCATCGGCAGCTAGTCTAGAACCAAGGCTTCGACGGTGACCGGTACCCCCTTTTGCCTCCCAACCCAAAGGCGGACTCAGGGAGATTGCTCGTCGCCGGGTTCGCCGATGAAGGTCCGCTAAGTGTTACTCAGGTCAGTGGACCCGCGGTCATGAGATAGCGAGTAAGGAAGGAAGGCGTCCCCGAAAGGCGGGGGCGCCGCGAGGAGGCCGAATATGGACTTACGCCTAACCCCCGAGGATCAAGCGTTCCGGCAAGAGGTGCGGGAGTGGATGAAGGCGGAACTGCCCCCGGACTGGGACTCAAAGGAGCGTCTGATCGACTTCGAGGAGCCGGAATGGGTCGGATTCGCCCAGGACTTCCGCAAGAAGCTGGCGGACAAGGGGTGGCTGGTGATGCACTGGCCCAAGGAATGGGGGGGCCAGGACGACCCGCTCAAGAACATGATTTTGACCGAAGAGTTGAGCTACTGGGGCGCCCCCACGGGAGGGCAGCCCGTGAACCAACTCTCCGCCATGCTGCTGGCCCACGGCAGCGACGAGTTGAAGCAGTACTTCCTTCCGGGACTGGCCCAATCCAAGTGGAAGTGGGTGGAGGGATACTCGGAGCCGGGCGGCGGCTCCGACCTGGCCAACATCCAGACCCACGCCGTGAAGGACGGGGACGATTACATCATTTCCGGCTCGAAGATCTGGAATGCCGCCCACGCGGACGGCGATTGGATGTTTGGTCTGGTGCGCACCGACATGGACCAGCCCAAGCACCGGGGCATCTCCTTCATGCTGATAAACATGCGGTCCCCGGGGATCACCTGGGAAAAAGTCCCCATGATGTGGGGCAAGGCCCGGGGCTTGGTCACCCTGGATGAGGTGCGGGTGCCCCAGACCAATGTCGTGGGGGAGAGTGAGCGGGGCTTCTACGTGGTCATGGCGTCGCTGGACGCCCAGCGGGCCAGCCTGGACCGGCTGGCCAACACCCTGCGGATCGTGGACCTGCTGGTCGAGTTTGCCCGGGAGACCACATTCGAAGGCCAGAAGGTGATAGACCGCCCCGGCATCCGCAATCAACTCGCGGAGATCATGACCGCGGTGGAGTGCCTGCGATTGATGAGCTACAAGGTGGCCTGGCTCCAATCCAACGACCAGCCCTGCACCCGGGAGGCGTCCATCGTCAAGATCTTCGGCCCGGACACCATCCAACGCGCCCACCGGGTGGGCATGCAAATGATGGGGGCTTACGGCCTGCTGGAGCCGGGCTCCAAGTGGGCGCCCCTCTACGGCAAGGTCGAGAACGGCTACCTGGAGAACTTCGCCCGCACCATCGGCAGCGGCACTTCAGAGATCAACCGCAACGTGGTCGCCACCCGCGGCCTGGGCTTGCCCAGGGGCTAAAACCCGCCGCGCGGTATCGACATTTTGCCAGGCAAACTCTGAAGCCGCCGGTAGGAGGAACAGTATGGAATTCGGCTTTACCGAGACCCAGTTAATGCTCAAGGCCAGCGCCAGGGAGTTCCTGGAGGGAGAGTGCCCCAGGAGCTTCGTCCGGGCCATGGAGCAGGATGAGAAAGGATTCACGCCCGACCTTTGGGAAAAGATAGCCCGGGTCGGATGGCTGCGGCTGCCCTTTCCCCAGGAGTACGGCGGCGACGGCCAGGACTTCTTGACCCTGTGTCTGCTGCTGGAGGAGATGGCCCGGGTCTGTCTGCCCGGCCCCTATTTCAGCTCCACGGTCCTTTGCGGGCTGCCCCTGGCGGAGTTCGGCTCCGAAGCCCAGAAACGGGAGTTCCTCGCACCCCTCGGGGACGGCCGGCGAACCATGAGCCTGGCCATGTTGGAGCCCAATGTCCGCTACGATACGTCGGGGGTGCAACTCGAGGCCACGGCCCGGAACGGCGGCTTTGTTCTCAACGGCATCAAGCTGTTGGTGCCCTACGCCAACAGCGTCGACTACCTGTTACTGCCTACGCGCACCAAGAAGACCGCAGATCCCGACGAGGGCATTACCTTCTTCATCGTGCCAACCACGGCGCCGGGTCTCACCCTGACGCCCCTCGGTACCATCGCCCACGACCCGGAGAGCGAGGTTGCGTTCGAAAACGTGGAGGTGAGCCGGGACGCCGTCCTGGGTGAAGTGGACGCAGGGGGAGTCATCTTCAACAAGATCAGCCAGTGGGGCGCCATCGGGTCGTGCGCCATGCTGGTGGGGGCGGCCGACGTGGTGCTGGATATGACCACCGACTACGTCAAACAGCGAGTTGCCTTCGGCCGGCCCATCGGCTCCTTCCAGGCCATTCAGCACCACTGCGCGAACATGGCGGTGGACGCGGAGACGAGCAAGGCCATCACCTACCAGGCCGCCTGGTACCTGGCGGATGGGATGCCGGCGGACCAACAAGTGTCCATGGCCAAGGGGTGGACCGGCGACGCGATCCGGCGTCTCTACTCCCTGGGACACCAGTGCCACGGGGCCATCGGCCTCACCACGGAGTACGACCTGCAGCTATACAGCCGCCGGTGCAAGATGTGGGAAACGACCTTCGGGGACACCAACTACCACCAGGACCGGCTGTCCCGGCTGGCGGGCCTGTAAGCCTGGCCCGGCGCCGTCGGCCTTCGGGCCGGAACGGACCCTGAATCAAAGTCTCGTAGATGGCTCGATGGCCGGTCCATCACCCGGGCGAAGGCCGGGGTCCAGCCAGGTATTTGTGGATTCCGGCCCCGTTGCAATCGGGGCCGGTCGCGGGAGGGAATGTCGCTCAATTTCGCCGATGTGAAGCTATGTACAAGACAGCACGCACGTACCCAGTCAATTCAATTCCCGACAAATGTCATTCCGAGCGAAGCGAGGAATCTCGTTGTTACGCTGAGATTTCTCGTCGCTCCGCTTCTCGGAATGACGTCCTGCATGTTGGCAACCAGCACAAATGGGACAGTTTGGGACCCGAGAGATCAGAGGTGTGGAAGAGCTTGGGTGAGCTGCCTGAGGGTCCGGTTATGAAGTCT
>Ga0187827_10003715_pt1 | contig 19455 bp, 14 predicted proteins | sample ETNtaG_39_FD_167969 | JGI IMG/M metagenome (GOLD analysis project Ga0187827, IMG submission 167969) | Marine microbial and viral communities from oxygen minimum zone, Eastern Pacific Ocean - ETNP2014_SV_150_PacBio MetaG (Illumina Assembly) | ecosystem: Environmental > Aquatic > Marine > Hypoxic... | reverse complement strand
TTTCACTATCATTTGCCCCCAATCTTTGTTTGACTGCAACAGCCCTGTCGAGTGAATTCGGAAGGGCGCTGAAAGTTTTAAACATATAACTCGCTTCTTCTTTAAATTTATCTGGAGAATTAACTGAGTAGACGGTCATCCGGTCAAAATAGAATAAATGGGCTACTACTTCTGCAGGTGTCCATTCTTTAAAAGCAGTGGGTGATTTCCACTCTTCATCGGTCAATGATTCTAGAATTTCATTAAGATCAAGGACCGAATCCAAGATGTCTTGAGTTACTTTTTCCATTACAGCGACAGTCTCTTATAAAAAGATGTGGCAGACAACAAGTTATTGTCTGTCACATCTTTTTGTCCATCGTCTAACTACGGTAATATAATGGTGCTCAGGTCCAATGTTTGACAATTGTTCGGGCTACCGTTCTGCCGCTTGCACAGGCAGCCCCTGTGTGCGCACCGGATACGTACTCTCCTGCAAAATACAAGCCACGTCGTTCCTTTCGTTGCTCTTGGAGTACCGCTGAGATTTGTTTTACATAACCTACAGGCATGTAAATTAAATCATCGCAGGTGTAATCAACGATATCGACCACGTGAGATTTTTCCAGCTGTGGATAGAATGTCTTTATCATCGGCCAGCAGAACTCTTCAAGAGTCATATCGCTCTTCTGGAATTCAGGTGTGTGCCGTCTTGACAAAGTAAAACGAATATGTGGCGGGTGATTGAAATCATTATTCCTCGGTATTGCGGCCCAGTGCGACGTTCTGGCTTTCATTGGATCAGGATGATCTGGGATATAGCTGCCCTGGGTTATTTCCTTAGGTGCATGTTTCTCGTCAAGCATCCAGCAAACAATAGCCTCTTTTGAAAAAAAGCAATTTCTCGCCAATGCCTCTTGCTTTGGAGTGAGATCCTGAATAAGTCTATCAAGATATTTTCCTTCAACTGCACAAACGACGATATCAGGAGTGATACTTCGTCGTTCAAGATTTGCATTTAAATAATGGATTGTATGGCGACCATAAGAATCCAGCGGAGTAATATAACGAACAGTAGTATTATTTTGTACAGGCAAGAGTGAATCCAATTTACGAGTCATGCATCCAATTCCGCCTCTTGGTTGCCAAAAATGTTTTCTCTGCGCAAGCCATGATAGTAGTGCAATTCTAGATGTCTGATAAGGTGGCCATCCCCACCAAGTAGATAAAGGTTCGATCTTGTAAGCCAAAAGTTCTCTGCCACTTTTTTTGCCAAATAAACGCTCGAAATAGTCTCCTAGGCTTTCATCATCGAACTCTGTACCACTTTCAAGCAAACAAGGGTCAACTGTAGCAGCAATTTCTTCTAAATCTGGCATTAGTAGAGGCAACTTAGCAATTGTTTCTTTACTCAGTCCTGGAATTTTAGCAGTTGTCTTAAAATCGAAGTCACCAGCACTTCCTGGGTCATATAAACCATGACCATTATCAGTTGAACCAAACGGCCCTGAGTATTGATCATCAAAGGAAGACATGTGATCACCAAGCATCTGATCTTTAATTCCCAGTTCTTCTGCAAGGACAAACATTTCCTTATTGGCACCAAAAACTCCTTGAGCGTGGGTGAATTGATATAAAGACCCCATCTGCAACTCAACCATTCGACCACCTGTAAACTTTTCCTTTTCAAATATGGAGACCTGAAATCCAGCCTTGCGAAGATCATAAGCTGCACTTAGACCGGCAATACCAGAACCTATAACCACTGCGGTGGGACCAGTACCTGCTGAAAACAGTTTATATGGTATGACGGCTGAGACCGCTGTTGCCGCTGAGAGTCCTTTTATTATAGAGCGTCGTTTTTTGTCTATGAATTTACTGTCCTTATTCATATCAATTTCCATCACCAAATTCGATTTCCCACCATTGACGAATACTTGAGCAAGGCTCTACATTAATACTGGCACAGCGCTGTCCTCCAGGATGGTTGGGTATTTCCGGCGAGAAACTGCGAATATTGGCTATCTTGTAAATCACCGCATTATTTTCAGAAGAATCACCTATGGCAAGACGTCGTAAGAGTTCTTCATATACGGTGATATTAGGTCTTAAATATCCTCTGGCATGGCATTTTAAACAACCGTTTTCAGCCAGTTTAGGTAAGACATTGTTTTTAAAAAAATCCTGTCCTTTGCCGAAATTATTGTCACCCTGAATCGTTTTCATCGACCATTCTTTATCACGCAGAGTGTTGTCGACAAAATCGTTGTCTTCTGAATTCACTGAAATTGAATAAGAAACTAGTATTCCGATCAAAATTCCTGTCTGTAATCTCATACTATTACTTAAACTGCTTCTTTTTTACCCCAGTTCTTATTCAATGTAATTGTATGCCAATTGGTGTATTCCATCAGTCCATGTAGAGAATTCTCACAGCCGATGCCGGATTCCTTGTGACCACCAAATGCTTGGTAGGGCGAATATTGATGGATCTCATTCAGCCAAATTGTACCAGCATCCAACTGACTGCCAATTCTCTCAACTGTTTCCAGATTCTCACCCCAAACAGATGCTCCTAGACCATATCGCGTATCATTTGCCCTTTCGATTACATCATTCTCATCAGACCATTTTAGCAAAGGTACGATAGGTCCGAACGGTTCCTCTGTCACGATGCGGGAGTCTTCAGGAGGATTATCAACAATCGTGATTGGGATAAACCAGCCTTCAGCGTTCTTATCAACTTCGCCGCCAAGTGCGAACTTGTGCCCGTTCTCTTTACAGTTGTCGATGTAGTCATTGACCTTTTCGTATTGTGGCAGATTCTGGATGGGTCCCAATTCAGTATCTGCATTAGCACCGTTACCAACCTTAACGCCTTTGGCAAATTCCACAAGTGCATCACGAACATCATCGTACACATCCTCATGAATATATAGACGCTTAATAGAATTACAGAATTGTGCATTATTTTGATAAGCACCCCAGAATAATTCTGATGCAACAGCTTTTGCGTCCACATCTGGCAGAACGATCGCTGGATCATTGCCACCCAATTCGAGTGTCAAGCGTTTTAGATTGTCTGCGGCTGACTTCATCACATGTTTACCTGTCTCTGTATGGCCGGTAAAAGCGATTTTGTTAATACTTTTGTGTGTTGTCATCCACTTGCCAAGGTCATCGCCACCACTGACTACACTGAAAACTCCTGGTGGTAGTATTTCTTGACAAATTTCACCCAGTTTTAGTGTGCATAATGGCGTGAAAGGGGACGGCTTGATCACAATACAGTTTCCAGTAACCAGTGCTGGTGCAATTTTCCAAATCGCTAATAAGATAGGGAAGTTCCAGGGCACAATACCACCGACTACACCTAAAGGTGAAAAGCGGGTTATAACACTCCGGTCAGCTGTTTCCTCCACCTGTTCATCAGGCAGAGACTGCTTGGCAATTTCACCACACCAAGCTGCAGAACCCAGGATTTCCCACTCAGCACCCGCGCGTGGTTTGCCTTGTTCTTTCGTCAATAACGCCATAAAATCCTCCGCATTATCTTCGATTGCCTGACCGATTGCCGCGACAGCTGCTTGGCGTTCCGCCAATGGAGTAGTGCTCCAGGTCTTAAATGCATTGCGTGCGCACGCAACGGCTTCATCGAGCTGTTCTTTGCTAGCATCTGGAACATTGGCAATGGTTTCTTTTGTGGCAGGATTATATGCTTCAAATGTGCTGTCTGCTTCCACGGACTTGCCGTCAATAGTCATCACATAGTGATCGTTAAAATTGGTCATTGCTGGTTACCTCTCTCTTAATTAAATATTGATGCATGTCAAATCATACATCAAGTGTTTTTAGTTCGCGTCGCATTACTTTGCCAGTACTGGTTTTCGGCAGGTCATCGACAAATTGCACAGACCGCGGCACCTTATAGGCAGCAAGGTGTTTACGGCTGAATTCAATGATATCATCAGCATTCGGCGATGCATCCGTCTTTGGCACGATGTATGCCTTAGCGAGTTCACCCTTCTCCTCGTCTGGAATACTACCAACTGCCACTAGGGCAACATCAGGATGTCCAGCAATAACTCGCTCCAACTCTGCTGGATAGATATTGTAGCCGGCAGTGAGGATCATGTCTTTCTTGCGGTCAACGATGAAGATACACCCGTCCTCATCCATCGATGCAACATCCCCAGTATGCAACCATCCGTCCGGTTCGATGGTGTCCCGGGTTGCCTGTTCGTTACCATAATAGCCCTGCATGACAATGCCTCCTTTAATCATTAGCTCGCCGACTTCACCTGCAGGCAAGGTCTTACCTGCATCCTCGGTATCTGCAATCTTTGTTTCAACATAAGGCAGTGCGACACCAATGGAACCATGTTTTATTGGGCCGTTAGATGCGAAGGTAGTCCCAAGACCACCAATCTCAGTCATTCCCCATAGCTCGATCAAAGGACAACCAAACTTTTCTTTAACTTCTTCCATTTTCGGTACTGGCATTGTTTGGCCACCCACGGTACAGCAGCGCAACGAAGACAGATCATAAGTATCAAGTTCAGGATAATTCAGTAAGAACATATACATAGTTGGTACACCCTCAAACATGGTTGCCTCATTGTCTTGAATACTCTGCAAAATAATTTTCTCTTCAAATGACGGATGAAGCACAAGGGTCATGCCGCACTGAATTGCACCACTCATTACCACATTTCCGTAAACATGTGGACACGGTAACGCTGTCACGACTGTGTCCTTATGGTTCCTCTGATGCATCAATGCAGTCATTGCCACATTCAGCAAAATATTGTGTTGAGACAGGCATGCGCCTTTCGGATGTCCTGTCGTGCCGGAGGTATAACCAATCGTTGATAATGAATGTGGATCAATTTCGCCTATCTGATACTTATCTTCGCTGTCATTGAGAATTTTGTTAAAAGAGAGCATATCATCCGGTAAGGCCCCATCACCGAAGACAATAACTTCGCGTACGTTAGACTTCTTTTTGACGTCCTTTATGGATAATGCTTTTTCATAGGAGGCAATGATAATTGAGGCATCACAATCGTTTGCTACAAATTCAACTTCTCCAGGTGTCAACATCACATTAATTGGATTGATTACTGCTCCAATCTTGAGGGCACCGTAATAGCTGACAATCCACTCCCAGGAATTACTTGAATAAAGAGTGACCCGATCACCACTCTTGACACTCAGGTTGACGAGTGCATTGGCACACCGATTTGACATGGCGTCGAGTTCATTGAATGACATTTTTCGATCTGGAAGGACCAAGGCCATCTTATCACCATACTTTTTAGCAGCTTCAACCGGGATCTGTCCAATTGACTCATACATAGGCTGATTCTGAAAAATTAGCCAAAAGCAAACAACCGTTGTATAGAATTATTGTTTCTGTTTGCTGCATTTTTCTTCCTGTGTTTTTTTATATTTGGTTAATATACTATAACTTAATTGGTAATATGGTAATAAAAATATTACCTTATTAGTATGATTAAACTAAATATAAAATATTGTTTTTATATTAATTGAAGTTATTTTAAGGAGATGAACAATGAAAACATTTGCTAACATTCTAATACTATGTGTTGGAATGTTTTTCTTAACCAATTCGATTGCGATGCCTAAATTATCAAAACCTCAAGCTGCTAAGAAACAAATAAAAATGGAAAAAATAAAAATTATTCACATGGATCCAACACAGCTGGATAACATTGATTTATTTCCCGAAAATGGTTACTCCTTCATGGAGGTCATTGATGGTGATAACCCAGAAGCAGGGAGCTTGAAAAGCTATAAATCAACCGATGAGAGATTCAATGTTGGCCTCTCTCGTTACTCAAAAATGACCCTGCGCTTAAAAGATTGGCCTCAAGATGAGTTCATGTATTTTCTTGAAGGTCGGGTAGAAATTACTAATGAAGATGGTTCATCGAAAGTTTACGGTCCTGGAGATGCAATCGTTATGCCAAAGGGTTTTAGTGGTACCTGGAGGCAATTGAGTACTATCAAAAAGATCCATGTTAGTTACCCCTAAGGGTTTTATATCACCAAGCTCGTTTTGATTATTTTCACATTTAAATAAGAATTAATATGATAAAGAGAAAAATTTTATGAATACAGCACGATTAGTTAATCTTCAGATACACACAGTAGTATTTTGGTTAATAATACCACTCGTAATTATTGTCCTCTTATTCTCACCATTTAATACCTATGCACAGACTTCTAATTATCATGGAATGGTAGAGTTCCAAGATAATTGTGCGTCATGCCATGAAAACCCTGAACCCGCTATGAGAATACCGGGACGCGCAGAGTTGAAAGCTCTGTCAGCTGAGAAGATATATCAATCTATGACCATTGGTAAGATGTCGGTGATTGCTCAGGGACTCAGTGATGAAGAAATGATCAGAATCGCTGAATGGTTAAGTGGTCGACCTATAGGAGATATCGATCGCTCTGCTGAGGCAATGAGTAATCTTTGTCCCAGTGGCACAAAGTTAAGTAATCCACTAACAGGCTCGAATTGGACAGGGTGGAGCCCGGATCAGACTACTAGCGCTCGATTGCAATCTTCTGCAGCAGCTGGTCTCGATGAAGTGAATGTACCAAATTTGAAATTAAAGTGGGCATTTGGCTTGCCAGGGGCTTCGTCTTTAAGGAGCCAGCCGGTGGTTGGTGGCGGGTGGCTATGGCTTGGTAGTGACAACAGCATGGTTTACGCTTTGGATGCTAACACTGGTTGTGTTCATTGGTCATTTGAAACAGAACGTCCAGTGATAAGCTCGATTAGTATTGGTCCTATGACAGATAACCCTGGCCGTTATACATTGTACTTTGGCGATTTCGGTGCCAATGTATATGCACTCGATGCCGAAACCGGACAGCAACTTTGGAAAACGCATGTTGGAGATCATCATGCAGCAGCAGTCAGCGGTTCCGTTGTGTTGGATCCTAATCATGAACGTCTTGTTGTTCCCATTGGATCATGGGAGGAGGTTATTGGTAGTTCCCCCAATTATGAATGTTGCACGTCGCGAGGGGGTGTTGCTGTGCTAGATACAAAGACAGGTAACCTGATCTGGAAAACATTTACATTAGCCAAGGAGGCCAGACCACTGTGGAAGAATAATCAGGGAGTTCAACAATTTGGTCCATCAGGTGCTGCTGTGTGGAGTGCTCCAACGATTGATTCTCGACGCAATGCCGTTTATGTGGGTACAGCAAATTCATACGTTCCTGTACCGGATGATGGTGCTAGTGATGCTATCTTCGCTTTCGATTTGGACACAGGCAAGTTACTTTGGTCACGACAGCTCCTTGAAAATGACGCAAATAATTTGAATTGTGATACCAGCGAAGACGCACAAAAATATTGTGATGGAATAGATATGGGTCCTAATGACGATGTCTCAGCACCGCCGATTCTCCACACTTTGGAGAATGGACGTCAGATCCTGATAGCATCTCAAGAAAGCCGTCGAATTACTGTGCTTGATCCGGATCGCGAAGGTGCACTTATATGGCAAAATATTCCCTCGGATATCAAAACCGCGGTCAGTGGGAATCTTGGACCTGCAGATGATGGCGAACTTCTCTATGTGCCTCTTGCCTACGGAGATCTCGGTGAATTGAAAACATCTGAATTTGATGAAACAGCAGGATTGGTTGCTCTATATCCTGAGACTGGAAAGGTTGCCTGGACCGCGGTTACTCCTCCGCCAACAGATTGCCCAGATCCAAAATCGGAGACATGTACCTCGGCAAATCAAGCTGCAGCTACGGTGATTCCTGGAGTCTTATTTACTGGCTCTTTAGACGGGACTATGCGTGCATACTCAACTAGCGATGGTTCAATACTATGGAGTTATTCAACTAATCGTCCCTTCGAAACCATCAATGGAATTAAAGCTAACGGTGGGTCTCTCGGCGGTCCTGGGCCTACTGTCGTCAACGGAATGGTCTATTGGGGTTCGGGCTACACTATTCTGGGTACGACTCCCGGAAATGTATTGCTGGCGTTCAGCATAGACTAGTCTGTTAGGTAGTTACTCAATATAAAATAATAGAGAACAAATTATGAATACAACACGATCACTTGATTCTCAAATATACAAAGTCGGATTTTGGTCAGTCATCACCGCGTTTGCAATGGCTATAATCTCAGGATTCTTCCCCCTCGATGCACCAGGGGGCTCTTCGGCGATGGATGCTGAACGGATCGCTTGGCTGAGTGTCAATAGCGGTGTATTCGCTACTGCCTGGGCGATACAGATTGCTTGGATGACCGCTTGGTGTATAACCATGTTTGTTCTGGCATGGAAGATAAGAGGTGGGCACCCGATCCAGGCTATGTTTGCCGCGATGGTTGTCCTAGTTTCCTTTATGGCCTTTATTATTGAAAAATTCATGACCATATGGACCATCCCTCAGTTGGCTGATGCTGTTTTAAATGGCAGTTCAGGCTCCGAAATTGCTGATTCGTTGCTCCCACTCCTCAACCACTCCTTTCCCTTTACCTTATCTACCTCGTTCGGTTATCTGGGATTGTGGATGTACGGCGTTTTCTCTCTTCTTGTGGCAGTCCCTCTGTACCAGCAATCTCAGCAATCCGTGAGCATGAAAATTACGGCAGTCGCCCTGGGAACTTTTGGCATTCTTTTACACTGCATGATGGTTGGTGTATTTGTCGATGTTATCACCTCGGAAGATATTTATACATTTGTCGATCCGTTTTTCTTAATTATATTTCTTGCGTTTGGAGCAGCGGCATTTAATTTCAAAAACGCTCTGTATTCAGAAACCTGAGACAGGAATGAAAGTTTTTAAATGGGGTTCAAGAGCTTTAGACATGTACCCAGAGGAAACAGCTCTGCATAAATAAACTGAAATCAAATTTATAAACTGCAAAAAAGGTAATATAAACCTTAAAAAATTACCAATGATGATGTAGTCTATTAATAGTGACAACTTTTTAAACGGGGTATAAGTTATGAGAACTATGAAATATTCAAGGATATTTTTACTTAGTGGAATTTTAATTTTAACCATGCCGAACGTATCTTTTGCTCAATCAGAGATTGAAGAGATTATTGTAACAGCTGCAAAACGTTCGCAAAATCTGCAAGATGTGTCCATCGCGATGACTGCCGTTAGTGGCGACATGATTGATAATTTTGGTTTTGAGAACAATTTGGATATTGCTGCTCAAGCCCCAAATGTCTTCGCTGATGAGGGCTCTTATTCTGGTGGTTTAACGATTCGAGGAAACAGTACTTCGAACCCACAATTGGCTGGCGAAGGTAATGTTGCATTGTATTTTGATGATGTTTATCGTCCAACAGCCTATTATCCTGGTAATCAGTTGTTGGATACAGAGCGAGCTGAAATCATGCGCGGACCTCAAGGAACCACATTTGGACGCAATGCCGTTGCAGGTCTGATCCATATTATTTCACGTAAACCAACTGAAGAAAAAGAAGGCTACGCAAGACTTGAGCTTGGATCACACGGCACGAAAATTTTTGAAGGAGCCGTCAGCGGACCTTTGTCAGATAGTGTACGTGGACGACTGGCGGTTAAAAGCCATGAAAATGATGGTTTTCAGGACAATTTAGGTCCTGCTGGTGGCACACACGCTGTAATCGACCATTTCGCTGCTCGCGGCCATCTGGAATTTGATGTGAATGATGATGCAACTTTACTACTAACCTTTGAAACTACTGATGCAGATGATGTCGGGAAGGCTTTTAATTATTGGGGGCTAATAGATCCAACTACATTGGCGCAGTGTGAGGCTGAGAGGGTAAGAGCAGGTGAATGTGTTGGAGGAGGCGCTTATTTTGGTCTACCTACATTTGCACCAGGCCCTCAAGACGTAACGAAGGTCTATACTGAGCATGATCCGGCCAATGGTCAAGGCCTCTATACAATGAAAACAGACACAGCTATAGCTAAATTGACTTGGCAGCTTTCTGATACAACAGAGCTGGTTTCTATTACCGCCTATGACGGTCAAGATCGATTTTTTAATCCTGACGAGGATGCCAGTGTCGAAGGCTTGTATGGTGGTTACTTCTCCTATGATGATCACTACACCAGTGGTTGGAGTCAAAGAACTCAGGAGATCCGTGTAACCGGCATTAATGAGAATGGGGTAGATTGGTTAATGGGTCTTTATTATCTTGATACAGTAAGAGACGCAACCAGCATGATTACAGATTTTGCTTATCCTCCTGGGTCCCCGGACACGGTTGCTGAAATCAATTCAGAATCAGTTGCTGTATTTGGAAATTTTGGTAAATCAATCAATGACACGACGAAGCTCATCGGCGGGATTCGTTATGAGGACGAAGATAAAGAAGCAGATGTTCTTAGTTTAGGAGTCCAAGGAAATGAAACACTTTCGTCCTCTAACACGTCATACAAGTTGGGATTGGAATATCGACCAAGAGATGACCTTATGTACTTTGGTACAGTAGGGACTGCTTTTAGATCAGGAAACTTCAACACAGATCTATTGTTTGGTGACATGAGCGCACTTGTAGGTGTTAGCACAGAAGAAATATTGTCTTATGAGATTGGTGTCAAATCAACTTCACAAGACGGGCGCAGGCGCTTAAATGCAACATTCTTTTACCAGGATGTTACGGACAAACAGGGTGTAGTCTATGACAGCACCATGTCAACCCCAGTGTCCAGACTTGTTAATTTAGGTGATGCTGACATCAGTGGATTCGAGGTAGAGCTAACACTATTACCAACGGAGAATCTCATGATCAGCCTTGGTTATGGCTATATAGATGCTGAGCTCAATTCTCCTGACAGTTATTACTATAATGCCAACTTTGGGAAAGGTGCCAATGCATTTTCTGGTGATCAGTTCTTTATGAACGGCTCAAAAATAGGGGGACCAGATTCGAGCATCAATGGTATGGTCGTCTATCAACTTGATAACATCACTTTGCAGGCAGACTTTAACTGGAACACAGATTCGACTGGTCTTGGCGGTAATGAGATCACTTATACTGGGGACCGCACTTTGGTAAACTTTCGAGTTTTCTGGGAAGCATCAGATGGCTGGGAGCTTCAAGCCTTTGTTGAGAATGCCTTTGATGAGGAATACATAGATGGCATGTACGCACTAGCTGGATCTGACTATGCATATGGAAACATGGGCATGCCGCGCTGGTACGGTGTCAAGATTGGTAGGGAATTCTAAACGGGAGCTCTATAGCTATATGTATTAATGCCCTAAGGCAGCTATTCATTCAAGGATTACATTGCTAAGTGCCACAATTGGACGTGGCTATCAACACAGCATAGCAGCAGCGAAAGTGCAGACGTCATAATCAATCGAAGTAGAATATATCTATTCCATTGGTAATATTATTGTATAATATTACCAAAAGGACTTGTTAATGAAAACAAAAAACATAGCTCAACAATTGGCATCTAATTTAAATACAAGGTCTGAGGCCTTTGTAGAAAATTCAAACATGATGCTCACAAAAATCGTTGAGATCGATAAACTATTGGATCTCGCAGAAGCTGGGGGCGGTGTAGCACATCATGAGCGATTAGCTAAAAAAGGTAAAATGTCAATTAGGGAAAGGATACTCAATGTGCTGGATCCCGATTCACCCTTCCTTGAAATCAGCCCTTTGGCGGCTTACGGTTCCAAATACAAAATTGGTGGAGGTGCAGTAGCAGGTATTGGTGTTATCGCTGGTGTGGAGTGTGTTATTTTTGGCAACGATCCATCTGTTCTTGCTGGTGCACTAACGCCTTATTCCGGTAAAAAGTGGATGCGGTCTTTACAGATAGCCAGAGAAAATAACATTCCCTACATTAGCTTTGTTGAGTCGGCTGGTGCAGATCTAAGGATTGATTATACAAAGGCAGATGAACCCAATATTGCAGGCGATCCCAATTTCGGAGCTGGACATTTTGCCGAATCAGGAAGACCTTTCTACGATACGACTGAGCTTTCAAAGTTGAGAATTCCAAGCGTTTGCGTTGTTTTTGGTTCCTCTACCGCAGGCGGCGCTTATCAACCGGGTATGTCCGATTACAATATTTTCATTAAGGAAAAATCCAAGGTTTTCCTAGCAGGTCCTCCATTGGTTAAAATGGCAACAGGTGAGGAATCTGACTCTGAAACACTTGGTGGTGCACAAATGCATTCTGAAGTTTCAGGCTTGTCTGATTACCTTGCTGAAGATGAAATGGATGCCATAAGGATGTGTCGCGAAGTTATTTCGCATTTCAATAGAATAAAACTTGGGCCACCACCATCGAAAATCCTGGAAGAACCCGTTTACAATTCCGAAGAACTGTTGGGATTGGTTAGTGAAGATCTGAAAACACCACTGGATATCCGCGAGGTAATTGCTCGGTTTGTTGACGGATCTTGCTTTGAGGAATTCAAAACACTCTTTGGTCCAACCATGGTTTGTGGCTGGGCTTCGGTTCATGGATATCCAGTTGGTATTTTGGGAAACAACGGCGCAATTTATCCGGATTCGTCTCAAAAAGCCGCTCATTTTATACAGCTTTGCAATCAAACCGATACCCCAATAATTTTTTTACAAAATGTCACTGGTTTTCTAGTGGGTAAAGATTTTGAAAGTGCTGGCATCGTCAAAAAAGGTTCGCAACTGATTAATGCTGTTGCAAATTCCACCGTCCCACACATTACCGTTATCATTGGTGCCTCCTATGGAGCTGGGACCTATGCTATGTCGGGTAGGGCTTATAACAATCGTTTCACTTTTATTTGGCCTACGGCAAAAATTGCCGTTATGGGTCCCAAGCAAATAGCTGGAGTTATGTCGATGGTCAGAAAGGGAGCGGCTCTAAGAAAAGGTGAAAAATTTGATGAAGATGAAGATGCAATGATTGTGAAAATGGTAGAAGAAATTCAGGAAAAGGGTTCGCTAGCATTGGCAGCTACAGGTTTAATCAGTGACGACGGGATCATAGACCCTAGAGATACACGAACTGTTCTGGGATTTTGTTTATCGATTGTCAGAAATAAACCTATTGAGGGTGCTAAGTCATATGGGGTATTCAGACTGTGACAATATTTTCTACCATCCTTGTTGCCAATCGCGGAGAAATTGCCAGCCGCATTTTTAGAAGTGCCCAAAAAATGGGCATCAGATGCGTTGCAATCTATGTTGAAGCAGATAAAAACGCTCCGTATCTTGTTCAAGCTGACCAAAGCATAAAACTGGAGTCAACTTATCTGGATATTGATGCAATTATAGATGCTGCAAAAATGTCAGGCGCAGAGGCCATTCATCCAGGATATGGATTTCTGTCTGAAAATGCTACATTTGCCAGCTCTGTTGAGCAATCAGGCTTAGTTTGGATTGGTCCTTCAGCAAATGTTATTTCCCAAATGGGCGATAAATTGAAAGCCAAAGATATTGCCGAGAACGCTGGACTGCCAACGCTATCTATCGCCTTGAAAAAATCAGATATTGATTCCATTGGGTTTCCATTCTTGATCAAGGCTGCTGCAGGCGGTGGCGGAAAGGGCATGCGTATCGTAAACCATGCAGATGAACTGGATGAGTCAATCAAGGTGACTCAAATGGAGGCGTTAAATGCCTTTGCTGACGACACCGTCTTTTTTGAAAGTTATATCCAGCAATCCAGACACATCGAGATCCAAGTATTGGGCGACAATCATGGAAACATAATCCATCTTGGTGAACGGGAGTGTTCAATCCAGAGGCGGCATCAAAAAATTATTGAAGAATCCCCATCACCTAGGATTGATTCCAGTTTGAGAGAACAGCTTGGTGATGCAGCGGTTTCCTTGGCAAAAAAAATCAATTACCAATCAGCCGGAACCGTGGAATTTTTATTTGATGATGCAACAGGCAAGTTCTGGTTTCTGGAAATGAATACTAGACTTCAAGTTGAGCATCCAGTAACTGAAGAAGTAACCGGTATAGATATCGTTGAACAACAATTGTTGATTGCAGCAAACCAGGAATTGGGTATTTATCAGCAAGATGTTTCTTGGGATGGGCATGCTATTGAGGCAAGGATTTATGCCGAAGATCCAAACAATAATTTTCTACCATCTACAGGCAAACTTATTGCCAACCAAATTGAACCTAAAGATGGGATACGATGGGATTCGGGAGTCGAAGCTGGCATGGTGATTGGAACCGATTTTGATCCGATGATGGCTAAAGTTATAGCACACGGTTCTTCTAGATTGGAAGCTTCTAGAAAACTTGCCAAGGAACTTGAAAGTACCCACTTTGGTGGTTTTTCTACCAACATAGAATTCTTGGTAAATATATTGCGTCACAAAGAGTTTATTCTGGGCAATACCACGACTGATTTCATTGACAGGGTTAATCCATCTAGATCTCTTGTTCTTGAAGATTCCCAACAAAGGCATGTTGCAATTAAAGCTGCACTCTGGCTCCAAGAATTCAATAGATCACAGGCAGTTGTTTTGGAAAACATACCTTCCGGATGGAACAACGCTAGGCTTCCCAAGCAGAGAATTGCATTCGAGATGGATTCTGAGTTGATAGAAATTTACTACAAGAGTAATCGTGATGGATCTTTTACCGTTGACAATAAAGAGAGAGTAACATTGCATCACTGGTCTGAGTCAGAAATGGATATAGAGATTGATGGAATGAGAACCATATCTAGTGTTACTTTGGATGGCGATAAACTTCTGGTCCAGTGCTTAGGAGGCAATAAACTCCTTATCATTCAGCCTAGATTTAAATCTTCCTATGAAAAAGAACAACAAGGCTCTCTGGTTTCACCAATGCCAGGAAAAGTTGTTGAACTTATTGTAAATAAGGGAGACCAGGTCAAAGCTGGTGATAATTTACTCACGATTGAGGCGATGAAAATGAATCACATTGTCAAAGCCAATGAAGATGGGGTCATTGCAGAGCTTTTCGTTCAAGAAAATGACCAGCTGGACTATGGCGCTGTATTAATGATAATTAAGTCAAAGGCATAATCATGGCTATTGTAAATTCAAGAAAACCAAAAACCCTAAACGAATTAACTTTCAAGCACATAGAAGTAATTGAAAAATTTGAGGAACTCCTCGAACAAGGAATTTACGGTTTAACGATGTCAGATATTGCTGCTAAATTGAGAGTTTCACTGAGGACGTTGTATGAAATAGCACCGAGTAAAGAACATTTAATTACAGCGACGATGGATCGTTTATTTACTCATGTAGGCCGACAAGCCACTGCAGCGATGGAGGAAGTCGAATCACCGATGTCTAAATTAAGAGCCTACATTAAGGTTGGATATGAAGTAGTTGGACCAAAAATTAGGAAATTTCACACAGATCTAAATAATGTCCGAGGCGTTGTGGAGACGCTTGATTACCATCGAGATTACTTTATTGCTCAAATTGAAGAATTACTTGAGGAAGCGGTTAAGCATAACGAAATAACGGATACAGATACCCATGTAGTGGCTATCGCACTCGGTGCCGTGCCTCTCTTGTTATCTGACTATTTTTATCATCGGGAAAACTACCAACGAGAATTGGATGTCACACTTGAGAACTCAGCACATTTAATAGCTGATCTAATTTTGGAAGGCCTAAATCAAAAATGAGTAATATTTGTGTCTAAGAACATAAGAATTGGTAATTGCAGTGGGTTCTATGGTGACAAGCTCTCTGCCGCAAAAGAAATGGTTGAGGGTGGTCCCATAGATGTTCTAACTGGCGATTATCTTGCTGAACTAACCATGGCCATCCTCTATAACCAGAAATTACAGAGAGGAGAAGATAAAGGATATGTTGGCACGTTTTTTAAACAACTCAAAGAAGTAGCCACGACCTGCAAAGAAAAGAATATTAAAATTATCTCCAATGCAGGTGGTCTTAATCCAGAATCAATGGCGAAGGAAGTTGTAAGCATTCTTGCTGAAATAGATGTTGATGCAAAAGTTGCCTATATTGACGGCGATAATTTAATTGATGAACTCGACCAACTCCAAACCCAAGGCGAAACGTTTGAGAATATAGACCGAAAAATACCTTTGTCTGAATCTGGTTGTAAAGTTCTGACCGCAAATACTTACCTTGGATGCTGGGGAATAAAAGAGGCATTGGATTTAGGAGCAGATATAGTCATTTGCCCTAGAGTAACCGATGCATCTCTGACCATGGGAGCTGCGGCTTGGAAATTTAATTGGCAAAGAGACGACTACGATGCGCTTGCTGGATCATTGGCTGCTGGTCACATCATAGAGTGCGGTGCACAGGCAACTGGTGGAAATTATTCGTTCTTTGAGGAGGTACCAACATTTAAAGATATTGGGTATCCCATTGCTCAAATAGAAAAGGATGGATCATTTACGATTACTAAACACCCAGACACAGGAGGGCTTGTTTCGATTGGGACTGTAACGGCACAATTGCTCTATGAAATTGCTGCACCGGAGTATCTGAATCCAGATGTAATTGCACATTTTGATACTCTGAAAATAAAACAGGTCAGTGACGATAAGGTTCAGGTTACAGGCTGCAAGGGTAGTAGTCCACCGTCTACCCACAAGGTCTGTATTAATCTTGCAGGTGGTTATCGAAACGGGATGGAATTGATATTGACCGGCTTGGATATTGAGAGAAAAGCAAAGACTTTTAGTGATGCCTTATTTGATACTTTAGGTGGGAAAGAGCAGTTTGATGATGTTGCTATTGAACTGTACAGACAAGAAAAAAAGAATCCACAGAGCAATGAAGAAGCTATGGCATCTTTGAGAATCAATGTAACATCACAAGACCCAAGTAAAGTGGGAAGAATTTTTACTGCAAAAGTAGTCGAATTGGGGCTTGCCAATTATCCAGGTTTTTTTAGCAAATCAGCACCTGGCTCCGGAGCTCCATTTATTCTCTATTGGCCTGCCTTAATTAATTCAAAGCACATTAAGGAAACGCTACATATGGATGAAAAGACAGTACCAATTACACCAACCAACCAACTGGGCCTGGATAATGTTTCATGTCAAACTAAACAACCAATAATTCCCCAATTGGTGAGCAAGGATTACCAACAAATTCATTTTGGCAGAATTTACGGCACGCGATCTGGTGATAAGGGGGGATGTGCTAATCTTGGTGTCTGGGCTAAAACGGACAAAGCATATGAATTTCTTTATCATTTCCTGACTGTTGACCGATTAAAGCAACTACTGCCTGATATGGCTCAATTTCCGATCGATAGGTATGAGCTTGCCAATATTAAGTCGTTAAATTTTTACGTACACGGTATCTTGCAAGACGGAGTCTCTTCGAGCACGCGGATGGATGCACAGGCAAAGTCTCTCGGCGAGTATTTGCGGGCCAAGCTGATAGATGCGCCAGTGGAAATTATTTAGGAACTATAATCGAAGCTTACTCATCATTTATAAAATAAAGTGGCATAATAAGAAGATAGTAGATGATGAATTAAATGAAGCAGAAAAGTTATCAAGTTCAATGGAGTGCAAATGAAAGATCGCAATAGTGGAATCATGAGCATGCTCAAATCTACCTCACCACAAGAAAAAGAAGCTGAAGCGAAGGCAATCGCTTGGGCTAACAAGAAAGTGAAATGGCGCGGGAAGCACTGCGTAAAACTGACCCAGGAGGTGTGACATGTCGTTAAAATACCCCTTTATTATTGCTTTGTTGATCGGTGTAAAGGTTCTCGCTGTTCCAGTTGCAGGTTTAGCCTCCGATCCTGACCCAGCGAGCTATCCTGCGCTCTCTGCCAAACAGATGGGCCATGTTCGGCACATGATCAATGTGGCGAATCAACTCGATGGCGACTTTTCCATGATGGGTGAGGCCATTCCCGTCTGGGGAATGAGCTTCCACGCCTATCAGTTTCAGTTCGCGTTCGCAGCCTACGCACTGGCAAGCACACACTACCACTACACACCCGCCCACCGCGATCTCTATCAGAAAGCATCAGCCAGGTTGATCAAGAGGATGATCTACAAGGACGTGTGGGATTACTGGGCAAACTTTAGCAAGTTTGATTTTACCGAAGGAAGAAGCGAAGAGGGCGAAGAGTTCAAGATAAAGACCAAAGACGACTGGTACGGTTGGATCGATCCCAACATTAAAAAGAACATCATGTACAGCGGTCACCTGTTGCAAATGGTTGGTTTGCACGAGATGTTATTCGACGACCAACGCTACGATGAACCGGGCTCTCTTACGTTTCTCTTTGCGCCGCTTGAGTATGGTCAGGGCCCCATTGAGATGAAATACGATCATGATCGACTGACGAAGGTCATCTACGATCAATTCGTGGAGGATGATTTTCGAGGGATCGAGTGTGAACTCAACGCGGTCTATGCCGAGTGCAACCAGCATCCGATCCTCGGTCTTATGCACTATGACCATAAACACGGCACCAAGCTCTCACCGCTGGTTCAGAAAGAGTTCAAGAAAACTATGGAGATGCGTCACTATGTGAGCCCCGAAACTCACACCACGATGTACTACCTGGACGTCAAAAAGGACAAGGTCATTCCGGGGGCCATGGCGTGGGCCGATGGCTGGAACGGTCACGCCCAACACGTGTGGGACAAGGAGTTCATCGAGAAAATCTATCCGCATCAGCAGAAGCTCTACATACCGTCCATGCTCCAAGGGGAGCCTGGAGAGGATATGGGTTCATACTCCACGTTTGACTTTGGCTGGTTCGCTCTTCTGGCTTCCGAGGTTGGTGATACCGAGACGGTCCAGACGATGATCGACTATGCAGATGCACACTTTCAGCCGACCTGGAAGGATGGGGGTTACTATTATCCAAGCACCCTCGATTACCAGTATAACTTCACCCGAGATGAGAAGGGATTCATCCAAAACGTCGGTCCGGTGACGGGCAACGTGCTGATTGGCTTCACACTTATTAATCCGAAGGATGGACTTTGGCAGATTTACAATCACCCCTTGGACAAGTCGCACTTCGCAAACCCCTTTATCACTGATGTTGAATATCTCGAGGCAAGTGTCACACAGGCGGTATACGACACAGAGAAGGACGCACTGATAGTAACTCTGGTGCCAGGGCCCGTGGAGAGCGAAGCTACCTCTTTCACGGTTCGCCAGTTGGATCCGGCGAAAACCTATACGCTGATCAGGGACGGCCAAGTGTTGGGCGAGATCAGCGAAAGTAGAGGATCTACGCCACCCCTTACCAATTGGCAGTCCGATGGTTCGCTTCGAATCACCACCGGGTTGGACGAGCCTCACTCCTTCGTTTTGAAGGCAAGGTCGATCAATACCAACGTAGCAGCACACTAGCGGGTGCAGCCCATATTTACATTCCTAAATAGGTACCGCTAATGTCCAAAGATTGCGATCTGGGGATGGATCGCAAGATCACTCGCCGTGATTTTGTTGAAGGTACGAGTGTCGCCATCGCCGGCAGTATGCTG